>VOFK01004055.1_pt1 | contig 18991 bp, 37 predicted proteins | sample 5384121 | NCBI WGS metagenome assembly VOFK01 (sample SAMN12384730, study PRJNA508395) | human gut metagenome | isolation source: healthy gut J | host: Homo sapiens
TCTGGCAGGCCGCATCTGGGGATGTCGGAGAATCAAACGAATCAACCTTGGACAATTGCTTCTCGGTCCCTGCTGATGGTACTACAGCCAGTGACCACCGTGATCGCGGCGGCCATGACAAACGATGAATCTTTGAACAGTCTAGTCATTCCACAAAAAATCTATCGGCTATCCCTTACAAGATTGAAGCCAGAAGACGCCCATTCGGACATGGATTCTCCATCGGCATAGACCAGATAACCCTCCAATTCATCCAACGATTCTATGAAACGCTTCGCCTCATCCAATCCTATGACCATGCAATATGTGGCGTAGGCATCGGCCAGAGTGGCATCAGGGGCCACAATCGTGGCGCTGAGCAAGGTATGGTTCACAGGATATCCCGTCCTCGGATCTATGGTGTGTGAATATTTCCGTCCATCCTTCACATAGAACTTACGGTAATTACCGGAGGTGACCACACCGCGGCCGCTTCCGTCTCCCCCCGCCATATTCCACAAAGACCTTTGCCGCCAAGCTCCATATTCCCGTCCTCAGGTCTGTCAACTCCGATTGTCCAAGGCTTGCCGGAAGGGTTCAGGCCCTCACTATAGATCTCTCCGATGTTCACAAGCATATCCCTGACCCCTAACGAGTGAAGATATTCTGCGATCTTGTCAGGTGTAGCCTTTGCGCGATGGCGTTGAAATTCAATTTCGGGCATATTCCTGGAATCAACGGGGACATATTCCCGTCAAATTTATCCATCCCGCAGACAGCCTTGAGACTGTCCACGACTGCGGCAGACGGCAGCGAATCGTTCGTGAAGCCGAATCCCCAGGCATCATAGAGCGGCCCGGAAGCCATATCCAGCGCCCGCCGGTCTCATCATAGAGCCTTTTCGAGATGGTGAATATCTCCCTGAACATCTCATTTGGGGGAACCACCGGCACGCCGGCGTTGAAGGGCTCAGCTGCGATCCTTTGTTGTAACCGGACAAGGTGGTGTCAACCAGCGTCAGGATGGAATCACCGACTTTCTTATCTCGCTTATGCCGGTCTTGACGCCGCTGTGGTTGAATTTCACTATCGTCAGGCATTGAAACTGCGGTCTGACCGATCTGCAGATCACAGTGGGCGAGGTGGAATATTTTAAGGGGATCTGCACAGGCAGGCTAAACGAAGAAGTGGAATTAAAAGCTGCGTGACTTTATTTTTCCCCAAGAACTATTTCGGTGCCCAGGAGCTTTTAGAGGGAGCAGAAAGTGCGCAAGGATTATGCACAGGTGCTTTGGGGCTTGCGGATCTTGTCAAAGGGACGCAGGATCTGGAAAGTGCGAAAATGCAGGTGGATAATGAACGTTCCCTGCAGGCGATTGAACGCCTGGAGGCACTTTATGAGGTGCTCAAAAATACGGAACAGAAAAATATGTCTCCTTTGATCTCGGGCTGTTAAATCAGTACAATTATTATACCGGTGTGATCTTTTAAGGGATATACCTATGGTGTCGGAGATGCCATCGTGACAGGTGGACGCTATGATAAGCTGCTTTCCTATTTTGGGGAAAAATGCACCTGCGATCGGATTTGTCGTCGTTGAGGATGATGTTCTGGAAGCCCTTTCGAGACAAAAATAAAAAGCCGCATACCGGTCTGGATGGCTGCCTTTTGTTTTATACACCGGACAGCTATGATGCAGCACTGAAAAAGGCAAATCAGTTGCGGCTTTCAGGTGTTTCTGCAGAGCTGATCCCGGTTGCCTGTGATCAGGACTGCAGGCGGGCAGATTTGAGGAAGACTGCGCAGAGGCATGCTCATTCATGCAGACGGAAGCTGCGAGCAGTTGAAATCATAGAGTGCACGATGTTAGAACACCAAAATAGGGGACATGAAAATGGCAGAAGATAGATACCCTGACCTTCCTGACAAAAGGGCGTCTGGCAGACAAAACGCTGTCTCTTTTGGAGCAGGTTGGAATTACCTGTGAAATTCGATGAAGGATAAAAACAGCAGGAAGCTTGTTTTGTCAATGAAGAATATAAGCTGCGTTTCTTCTTAGCCAAAGGCCCGGATGTTCCAACCTATGTGGAATACGGTGCTGCAGACATTGGAATTGTCGGAAAAGACACGATCTTAGAAGAAGGACGCAATATCTACGAAGTCTTAGACTTAGGCTTTGGAAAATGCAAAATGTGTGTCTGTGGGCCAAAAGAAGCCGAAGAACTGTTAAAGCACAGAGAACAGATCCGCGTGGCAACCAAATATCCGAAAATTGCAAAAGACTATTTTTATAATAAAAAACATCAGACCGTGGAGATCATCAAGCTGAACGGTTCGATTGAATTAGCACCGATTGTCGGACTTTCCGAAGTGATCGTAGACATTGTAGAGACCGGTTCTACTTTTAAGGGAAAACGGACTTTCTGTGTTTGAAGAAGTCGTACCGTTATCTGCAAGAATGGTGGTCAACCAGGTCAGCATGAAGATGGAAAATGAACGTATTACAAAGCTGATTACCGACTTAAAGTCCGTATTGAGCAGTCAGGAGGTTTAAGATGAAGATCTTAACGTTAACAGAAGAAAGTAAAACAGATATCTTAGAAAATCTTTTAAAGCGCAGTCCGAACAGCTATGGCAAATTTGAAAGCCAGGTAGCCGAGATCATAGAAAATGTACGGGCAAAAAAAGACGCTGCATTATTTGACTATACCAGACGTTTTGACGGTGCTGACATCAGTGCCGATACCATTTTAGTCACCGATGCGGAAATCAAAGAAGCCTATGAAAATGTTGATACAAAGCTGTTAGAGGTTATCAAAAAGCATTGGTCAACATCCGTACCTACCACGAAAAACAAAAACAGTACAGCTGGTTTGATTCGGAAGAAAACGGAATCCTCTTAGGCCAGAAAGTAACACCATTGCAGAGAGCGGGTGTCTATGTGCCGGGCGGAAAGGCTGTCTATCCGTCTTCCGTACTGATGAACATTATGCCGGCAAAGGTAGCGGGCGTGGAGAAAATCATCATGACAACCCCTCCCGGAAAAGACGGAAGGGTAAATCCTGGTACATTAGTTGCCGCAAAAGAAGCCGGTGTAGACCGCATTTATAAAGTGGGTGGTGCACAGGCAATCGCAGCACTTGCTTTTGGAACCGAAAGCATCCCTAAAGTAGATAAGATCGTAGGACCGGGAAACATCTATGTAGCACTTGCAAAAAAGCCGTATTCGGTCATGTCAGCATCGATTCCATCGCAGGACCCAGTGAGATCCTAGTCTTCGCAGATGAAACTGCAAATCCCCGTTATGTGGCGGCAGACCTGTTGTCCCAGGCAGAACATGACGAGCTGGCCAGTGCCATTTTAATCACCACCAGTAAGAACCTTTAGCGGAAGGTTTCTGTTGAGAGTGGACAGGTTCGTTTGTGCAAACCTGTCAAGACGCGAGATCATCGAAAAATCCCTCAACAATTATGGCTATATTCTGCTGGTAGATTCTCTGGATGAGGCAGCGGACACCGCCAATGAGATTGCTTCGGAGCATCTGGAAATCCTGACGAAGGATCCCTTTGCCATGATGACAAAAATCCGTAATGCCGGAGCGATCTTCCTTGGGGAGTATTCCTCCGAGCCTTTGGGGGACTATTTTGCAGGTCCAAACCATGTGCTTCCGACAAATGGTACGGCACGATTTTCTCCCGTTAAATGTAGATGATTTTTTGAAAAAGACGAGCATCATTTCATATTCCAGACCGGCGCTGGAAAAGATCCATCAGGATATTGAGTGCTTTGCAGAAAATGAGGGGCTGACGGCGCATGCCAATTCCATCCGTGTCCGTTTTGAAAAGGAGGACTGATGATGGAAAGAACGGCGAATATAAAACGCGATACAAAAGAAACCAGAATTGCACTGACACTTTCCTTAGACGGCACCGGCAGCGCGGATATTGATACCGGCATCGGATTTTTCGACCATATGCTGGACGGCTTTGCACGGCACGGATTTTTTTGGATTTGTCTGTAAAAGTGGACGGAGATCTGTTTGTGGACGGACATCATACCGTAGAAGATACGGGAATCGTACTCGGGCAGGCGATCGCTGAGGCAGTCGGAGACAAAAAAGGAATTAAACGTTACGGATATTTTCTGCTGCCGATGGATGACGCGCTGGTTGCGTGCGCAGTGGATCTGTGCGGACGTCCCTATTTCAATTTTGATTACGAATTTAATGTTCCGATGATCGGCGGGCTGGATACTCAGCTGATCCGGGAGTTTTTCTATGCCGTTTCCTATAGTGCAGGTATGAACCTGCATATCAAAAGGTATTGGGACGGCATCAACGGACATCATGTTGCAGAGGCGATGTTTAAGGCGTTTTCCAAGGCACTTGATATGGCAGTATCCAACGAACCGAGGTTAGACGGCGTGCTTTCCACAAAGGGAAGCCTGTAACATACAGAATACATATCGGGCAGTCGTCTGGCTGAACCAGACCGGATGCAGAACAGCTGTCTGGAAATGAGGATCAGAATGAATACAAAAAAATTTATGGCATGCATGTACCTCAAAAATGAGGTCGCGTATCAGGATAGAGAGGGCACATGCAGAATCGGGGAAACGCCGGTCGCGCTGGCGGAAAGCTACAGCGAAAACGAATGCGATGCAATTTATGTCGGTCTGCTTTCGGAGAACGATGCAGAGCATGAAAAGGATCTGGACGTTCTGCGGGAAATCTGTCAGAATACGGCGGTTCCGGTAATTGGAAGCGGACATATTTTCCGAATGGAGGATGTGAAAAAAACCTGTTATATGCTAGGTTGCCAGCAGGTGATGCTGGATTATGCCGATCCGGTGCAGCTGGAGCTGACAAAAGAGGTCTCCCTGAAATTTGGCAAAGAAAAAATCGCAGCAGGCGTTGCAGATATTTTGCTTCTGGAACAGGAAAAGGAGCTGCTAAAGGAATATACCTCCAACGTATTTTTTGTTCTGTCCCGGTGCAACGGCGGAGGCTGCGCTGATGTCTCCGGTTTCGGTGGTAACCTTTTTGCCGGAGGTTTCCCTGGAAAAGCTCATCGAGGTGCTTTCTATGCCAATATCAGCGGTATTTCCGGTAAGTTGGTCAATGAAAACATAACAGAGATTTCCGCGATCAAAGCCCTTTGCCGGGAAAATAAAATTCCGGTAGAGGACAGAGGGGCGGCCTATGCCTTTCCGATCTGAAAAAGGGACCAGACGGTTTGGTTCCGGTGGTTGTACAGGATGTGAAAACCGATGCCGTGCTGATGGTTGCCTATATGAACGAAGAAGCCTACAATCAGACGCTGCGCACCGGACGCATGACTTATTACAGCAGAAGCCGCAGCGAGCTCTGGTTAAAGGGAGAAACCAGCGGACACTATCAGTATGTGCATTCTTTGACCGCGGACTGCGACCTGGATACAATCGCTTGCAAAAGTAACACAGGTCGGTGCGGCATGCCACACCGGTTCCTACAGCTGTTTCTTTAACGAAATCCAGAACCGCAGCAGCAAGCAGGAAGCGCACAATCCGATGAAGGTCTTTGAAGAGGTATTTTCGGTGATCGAGGACCGTAAGGAGCATCCCAAGGAAGGCTCCTATACCAACTATCTGTTTGATAAAGGTATTGACAAGATCTTAAAGAAAGTCGGGGAAGAGGCGACAGAAATCGTCATCGCAGCCAAAAACCCCAATCCGAACGAAATCAAATATGAAATCGCTGATTTCCTGTACCATATGATGGTGCTGATGGCAGAAAAAGGCGTGACCTGGGAAGAGGTCACGACAGAGCTGGCAAACCGATAAAAATGTATAGGAAAGCAGCGTAGCGCGGCAGGTGCGTCTGCGCATTAAATTTAGATAAAAAAGAGAAAAGACCGGGCGTCAAATCCTTTGAAAGCAAAAAGGGTTCGGCGCCCGTTTTTGTTCCTCAAATTTTTGGTTTTAGGACAATGAATACTTCCAGTACATGTATTTTCCGGTTTTGTAGATTATTTTTTCAAATACGCCATCATACAGATGAATAGGAAACTACGCTATGGTAGTTTACATAAAAAAATATTATGTAAACTAAAATTAGAAAGGATGGATCAGATGGAAGATGTGGAAAAAGCTGGAGCTGACTAGATACCTTCGGCAGGAACAGAATTTAAACCGGATGAAGGTAAAAAATCAGGGGAAGACATTTTGTACGGAACGGGTAAAAACAGTGAAATGTTGTATGGAGACGATGGTTTGGAACTGGCAGAATATGACAGAATCCGGGAGCAGGGGCATAAAGGGGCCTATGTTTGGGCTGCGGCTGGCAGTCAGCCTGATGCTGTTTGCGGGCGTTATCTATCTGGATAAAAATCAGATTGACTGGAAGGGGGCAGAGTGCAGTTGCCGTGATAAGCAGGCAGCTGGAAACTTCTGTAATGGGAAATTCTACGGTGGAGGCACTGCATTAGCCTTACAGCAACGAAGCCGGAAATACCCTATAATCATACCATAATGTCCATTTCAAAATGGGGAAAAATCTGCGCTATCGGGCTTTATGTTCTGGCTGCGGGAAGCAACTCGTACCGGGTATTTTACAGCCACACTGGCAGCAGATAAAAAATGGTAAGAAACAGGGGAAAAATGAAAAGATTAACATCAAATATCGAAGGGCTTTCCGGCGGCAGCTGGCACAGCGCTGTATCGGTGCAGAAGAACTTTCAAATGGCGAGAGCGAAAGCTTGCCCTCGGGGATGACATCCTGATGAGTGTTTCTTCTCCTGCACGTTATGTCGGTGGGGAGGTCAATTCCGTCATGAAAACACCCACCGGGAATGGTCCGGTTTGCCATGTGTTTTCCGGACGTCCTACGAAGATCGGCATGTCTCACCTCGGCATCCAGATTCTCTATGATATGTTCAACCGTTATGACGACGTGTGTGGTGTGAGCGGGGTTTATTCGCCGTGGCTGGATCTGGATAAAATCATGCGTGAGAAAAAAAATTCCGCTGTTTGCCCTGGAATCTCAGGAGCCGGTGAAAAATTTTGACTTTTTAGGCATCACGCTGCAGTACGAAATGTGTTATACAAACGTCCTGCAGGTGCTGGATTTGTCCGGGATTCCGCTGCTTGCAAAAGACCGTACCGAAGAAGATCCGATCGTGATTGGCGGCGGACCCTGCAGCTACAATCCGGAACCGATCGCGGAATTTTTTGATCTCTTCTACATCGGGAGGGAGAAACTGCGTACCCGAAGCTGCTGGACGTCTATAAAGTAAAAGAAAAAAAGGCGGCAGCCGTCAGGAATTTCTTCTGCGCGGCGAGGGAAGTGCCCGGCATGTACGTGCCGTCCCTGTATGAAGTATCCTATAAAGAGGACGGGACGATCGCATCTTTTGTCCCGACCAAGGAGGGTGTTCCGGCAAAGATTACAAAGGAAATCGTGATGGATCTCGACAATGCGCCGTATCCGGAGAAACCGGTGGTTCCGTTTATCCGTGCGACACAGGATCGTGTCGTTTTGGAAATTCAGCGCGGCTGTATCCGCGGCTGCCGTTTCTGCCAGGCAGGGCAGCTGTATCGTCCGGTACGCGAAAGAGCCTCGAGACCCTCAAGCATTACGCGACAACGATGCTGGACAGCACCGGTCAGGAAGAAATTTCTTCTTGAGCTCCTTGAGTTCCAGCGACTATTCCCATCTGGAAGAGCTGGTAGACTTCCTGATGACGACCTGTCAGGAAAAAAAGTGAATATTTCCCTGCCTTCTCTGCGAATTGATGCGTTTTCTTTAGACGTTATGGGAAAGGTACAGGACGTCAAAAGAGCAGCCTGACCTTTGCACCGGAAGCAGGGAAGTCAGCGTCTGAGAAACGTCATCAACAAGGGACTGACCGAAGAAGTGATTTTAAAGGGCGCAGGACTTGCATTTGAGGGCGGATGGAGCCGCGTGAAGCTGTATTTCATGCTCGGGGGCTGCCCTTTGAAACAGAAGAAGATATCCGTGGGGATCGCAGAGCTGGTCCAACAAGATTGCAGCCCTCTATTATGAGGTTGTTCCAAAAGAAAAGAGAAACGGGCCGGTACAGATCGTTTCCAGTACATCCTTCTTTATCCCGAAGCCGTTCACCCCTTTCAGTGGGCACCGATGTGCAAAGGAACAGTTTTGGGATAAGGCAGCGCTGACCAAGCAGGCGGTGCGTGAACAGCTTAATCAGAAGCGGATCAAATACAACTGGCATGAGGCGGACGTCAGCGTTTTAGAGGGCGTGTTTGCCCGCGGCGACAGAAAGGTTGCCGACGTGATTTTAAAGGCGTATGAAAAAGGCTGTATTTACGATGCCTGGGGCGAATATTTCAAGTATCAGACCTGGGAGGACTGCTTTCAGGAGTGCAATGTCGATATGGACTTTTATACGACAAGAACGCGCAGCGATGAGGAAGTTTTCCCATGGGATTTCCTGGACTGCGGCGTAAACAGAGCCTTCCTTTTGCGGGAATGGAAACGTGCGGCGGAGGCTGTCGTAACGCCCAACTGTAAGATGCAGTGTCAGGGCTGCGGCGCTGCGCGCTTCGGCGGCGGAATCTGTTTCGAACAAAGAGGAGGGGATGCGGTATGATGGTACGTGTAAAATTTGCGAAATATGGTCCGCTGCGCTTTACCGGACATCTGGATGTGCTGCGCTTTTTCCAGAAGGCGATCCGCAGAGCCGGACTGGATGAATTTGTGTATACACATGGATTTAATCCCGCATCAGGTCATGAGCTTTGCTGCGCCACTGGGTGTCGGACTGTGCAGCGTGGGCGAATATATGGACGTGGAAATCGCTTCGTCTGATGGCGCAGAGGAGTTTTTAAGGAGCGTCTGCAGGGAGGCATGTCCTTACGGAATCGATATCCTGAGTGTAAAGATGCTGCCGGAAAAGGGCGGGAAACGCGATGGCGAGCGTCGCTGCGGCAACCATGCAGTAGCATTTAAAGATCCCGAAAAAGAGCTTTTTGCAGGCTGGGGCGCGGTGGGACGGGCTGCTTTCCAAAAAGGAACTCTGGATTACAAAAGGAAACCAAGCGCAGCACGGCAGAGGTCGATATTCGGTCCGGTATTTATGACTGTCACATCGACGACGGCGCGTTGGTATTTATGGTAGATGCAAGCAGCGGCGGAAATATCCGTCCGGAGTTCGTAACGGATGCAGTCTTTTCCCTCGCAGGTCTGGAGGCATCAAAGATTGAGCTGCAGACCGTGCGCATGGAAACCTGGATGAATACGGGAACGAAAGAAGAGCCTTCCTTTGTTCCGCTGGATGCGATAGGAGAAGCATTTTGAGCAGCGTATGCGTGATTACAAGAGCGGTTTTAAAGGAACATACAGAACCGGTTTTAACTTCCTTTTTATTTGGAAAAGGACAAACTGACAGAGGTTCATCCCCATCTGGAGGGACGGTCGCTTCTGGGAAATATTTACGTCGGAAAAATCAAGCATGTGGTAAAAATATCGACGCTGCATTTGTGGAGATCGCCGGTGGACAGACCTGTTACCTGCCTTTCAAAAGCACAGGCTCCGGTGCTGACGAACCGCCGCTGGGATGGCAGATTGCTGGCAGGCGATGAGATTTTTGGTGCAGGTGATGCGCGATGCATTAAAGACAAAAAGAGCCTGCCCTGACAGCGAAGATCAGCCTGGAGGGGCGGCTGGCAGCAGTCGTTCTGGACGGCGGACACGGCGTGCGGTATTCCAAGCAGCTCCCAAAAGAGACGGCAGATCATTTCCGGGAAGTGCTGCAAAGTGTAACCGTTCCGGATGGAATGACACTGGTGGTGCGGACTGCGGCGGGGATGCTGCGGATACAGCCCTTTTACGCGAGGCAAACGCTCTTCTCGAAAAGGCGCAGAAGCTTTTAAGCGTCGGCAGAAGCCGGACGGTCTTTTCCATGATTTCGGAGGAACGCCCCGGCTGGCTGATAGAGCTTCTCTCACATAAGCAGCTGCCGGATAAGATCGTGACAGATGAAACGCTCGTCTATACCGCGCTGGAGGACTTGTACGGCAGCGGTGCATCCGGTATAGAGAAAAAATTGCCTGCCGCTGCAGCGGATTCCGTAGAGCGGTTCGGTAAAAGAACTCAGGAGCTGCCGGGAGGCACGAAATGTCCGGAAATTTCGTTCTACAGAGACAGCCGACCGAACCTGTTTTGCACTCTATGGGCTTGCCGGGAAGCTGGAAGAAGCGCTTTTGAAGCGCGTCTGGCTAAAATCCGGCGGATATCTGGTTATCGAACCAACAGAAGCACTTACGGTGATCGATGTCAATACAGGAAAATATGACGGCTCTCAAAAATGTGGAAGAAACCTTTGCCCTGATCAATCGAGAAGCGGCGCAGGAAACAAAGCGCGCCAGATCCGGCTGCGCAATCTTTCCGGTATTATTTTGATAGACTTTATCAATCAGAAGGACCGGCAGGCGGCAAAAGAACTGTTGGAGGAAAGCTGCGCAGCCTTTGTAAAGAGGATCCGGTCCCGGTTCGCGTCGTGGACATCACTGCTCTTGGACTGGTGGAGCTGACACGCAAAAAGGTCAAAGGCACACTGGCAGAGCAGTTAAAGGGGTTGAAACCTACAGGGGTACAGCGATAACTGAAATCGATCAGACAGGCAGGGAAAAGGCATGAAATTTCTTGGCATGAAAAAGGTGCGGGACGGCAAATATCTGAAAAATTATGAGCTGTCCTATGAAAATAAAGCAGGCAAATTAAAAACCTACGAAATCGTCAGCCGAAAAGAGCTGGAAGATGTGCAGGATCTTGGCAGACGGGCAAGCGGTGTTCTCTATTGTAGCATTCCAGATGGGAAAATGCTTTTTAAGGGAGTTTCGCATGAGTATCAATAAAACGATTTTCAATCTATGCGCCGGGATGCAGGAAAAGGAGAAACGATTGAGAATGTATCCGCAGGGAGCTGTATGAGGAAACAGGACTTTCGGTGACAAAAATGCTGAAGATCCTGCCGCCCTCCTATTCTGCAGTCGGTTTTTCCGATACGAAAACCTATATCGCCTTTGTAGAGGCAGGAGGGGATTTTTCAGACCATACGTCTGACAATGAAGAAATTTCCGCACGTTTTTACAACCGGGAGGAAGTAAAAGCGCTTTTTGGAAACGCAGGAATTTTCTTCCCGTTCCCAGATGGCGGCATTTTTCTTTACAGAGGGAGCAGAGCTTTGGAATAAAAACGATCCGAAACAGGAGGATGAGGACAAATGAAGAAAAAATGGTGGCATGAAAAGATCGGATATCAGATTTACCCGAAGAGCTTTTTAGACACAAATGGGGATGGTGTCGGAGATCTCACAGGTGTGATCGAGAAGCTTACTTATCTGGAACAGCTCGGCGTTGATATTTTATGGCTTTCTCCGGTCTATCCGTCCCCCGATGGTGGATAATGGCTATGACATTTCCGATTATGAGAATATCGACCCGCGTTTTTGGTACGCTGGAGGATATGGATCGTCTGATCGCAGAAGCCAAAAAGAAAAACATCTCGATCATCATGGATCTTGTGGTCAATCATTGCTCCGATCAGCATGCCTGGTTCCGGAAAGCGATTGCAGATCCCAAAGGTCCTTATGGCGATTATTTTTTTACCTGAAAGAGGGAAAAGACGGAAAAGAGCCCAACAACTGGCGCAGCTATTTTGGCGGCAGTGTCTGGGAAAAGCTGCCCGGCCAGGAGAATTTATATTATTACCATGCCTATGCAAAAGAGCAGCCGGATTTAAACTGGGAAAATCCTGCCCTGCGAGAGAGGAAATCTACAAGATGGTCAACTGGTGGCTTGACCGCGGCATCGCAGGCTTCCGGATTGACGCGATCATCAACATTAAAAAGACCTGACCTGGGAAGATCTTCCGGTGGACGGGCCGGACGGCAGAGGCTTTTTAACCAACAGCATCACCCGGATGCAGAAGCGCGACGGCGGGACGAAAATGGCATTGGCGTCTTTTTTAAGAGAATTAAAGGAACGCTGCTTTTGCGCCCCCACGATGCGTTTACGGTCGGAGAGGTGTTCGAGGTCGACAGGGAGCAGCTGGAAGAATTTATCGGAGAGGACGGATATTTTTTCCACGATGTTTGCCTTTGATCCGATCCAAAGCTACAAAAAAGGAACCTGTCAGTGTGAGTTTGACCGGAACATGAACCCGGACGAATGGAAGAGGGATGTGTTTGTCAACCAGAAGCTGCTCGGGAATATTGCATTTGAGGCAAATATTATCGAAAATCATGATATGGCGCGTGGTGCGACGATCTATATCCCGGACGAGGATTACGGCTTTGCCAGCATATCGGCGCTTGCCGGTCTGCAGGTGCTGCAGCGTGGTATGCCGTTTTTATATCAGGGACAGGAAATCGGCATGACAAACTGTCCCTTCGAATTGGAAGACATTGATGATATCATGACGCTGGACAACTATCGTTATGCAGTTGCCTGTGGATTCCCGGAAGAAAAGGCGTTTGCTGGCTGTGCGCGGGAAAGTCGTGATAACGCCAGAACACCGATGCAATGGAGTGACGCGGAAAATGCTGGTTTTACAACCGGAAAGCCCTGGCTGAAGGTCAATCCGAATTATCCTGAGATCAATGTGGCGCGGCAGGAAAAGGAATACGGTTCTGTATTGAATTTTTACAGGCGCTTGCTGTGCTTCCGCAAGTCGGAGGAATACCGTGATTTGCTGACTTATGGTACGTTCGGAGCCGATGTACGAGGATCAGGAAAGCGATTTTTTTGCATTTAAGAGAACGCTCGGTAAGCAGTGTCGACTGTAATCTGCAATGAAAGCTCTGCAGAGCGTTTCCTGACCTTAAAAGAGTGATTATGAGGAAGTGGTTTTTGTCAATCTGCCGCAGGTGACGAATTGGTGACAACCTGATTCTGCATCCCTATCAGTTGATTGTGGTGGAAACGACGAAAAATAGTTGAATTTTCTTTGGGAATTGTATATAATAACAGTATCAACAACGAAGAGAGGGTGATGCTATGAATACAGTGATTACGATTGACGTCAGTTTGGTTCCGGTGGCCGTGAGATCGGGGAAAAGCTTGCGGAGCATTTCGGCATCAAATGTTATGACAAGGAGCTGTTATCCAGAGCCGCCAGGACAGCGGATTTTGCGAAGAGATGATTAAGACACATGATGAACGTCCGACCAACTCTTTCCTGTACAATCTGGTCATGGATACTTATTCTTTCGGCTACAATGCATCCTCTTTTGTAGATATGCCTATCAGCCACAAAGTATTTCTTGCACAGTTCGATACGATCAAGAGCATCGCAAAAGAGGGTCCGTGCGTATTGGTTGGCCGCTGCGCAGACTATGCGCTGCACGACATGAAAAACTGCCTGCATTTCTTCATCTATGCGGACGAAGAGACGAAGATCAAACGTCTGGTGAAGAAATATCCTGATTTAAACGAGTCCAAGGCAAGAGACATGATGGTCAAGAAGGATAAACAGCGTCAGAGCTACTATAACTATTATTCCTCCAAGAAGTGGGGACGCGCAGACAGCTACGACTTCTGTTTAAACAGCTCGATCCTTGGTATTGATGGAACCGTGAAGCTGATTACGCAGATCATTGAAGATTTTGAACAAAAAGAGCAGTAGGTCTGCGCATTTACTGCGCTGACCGTAAGAGAACTTAAAACTGGAAGGCAAAAATCCTATCGGCACAGCCGATTTGAAATGGATTTTGCACGTAACTGTGAGGGTACGGAACAGTTACATTTTGAACAAAAAAGAGCAGTAAACAAAAGTGAAACAATAGAACCTATGCTTTGTGAGCAGTCTATTGTCAGAATAACAGCGGTTTGAAATTTGTGATGTAGTTTCAAACCGCTGTTTTTGGATGGAATGAGCTGCTGGCGTATCATGGCATGGATGGAGAAACATCCGAGCGGGAGACCATTATGAAATATTTCAGAAAATACGTTTTGTCAATTTTATTATGTTTTATCCCTGACCGGCTGCGGGCAGCAGGCAGGTTTTTCGGAATCTGTATCTGCGGTACCGGAAAGTAATTTTACGGAATCCCAGACAGGTGTTCCGAAACCGTGATGCAGCAGCAGACTGACGCGGATGCAGAAACAGCGGAAATAAAGTCGGCTTCAGACAACGTAAGACCCTCCAAAGAAGAAGTCCTTGCTATGCGGGAAAAAACGCTGGATGGGATGCCGGAGACGGAAATTTCAGACTGAGGGAAAATATCAAAGTTGCAAATCTTCAAATGGAATCCGCATATCTGAATGACAACCTCTTTAAAAAGCTGTCAGATAAAGAAAGCCCATACTGGAAGTATTTTGACTGCAAAGGCGACATTCAGCTGGGCTGGTGGTATCATCAGGCGATCTATCCGAAGGATGTCATCATGAAAGCGGAAAATATCACAGAAGAGGAATTTGCGGAAACCTACGGAGCCTGGAATTGTGACGAATAGCTTTGACGCGGCAGATTTTATCGATTTGATTTCCGAAATGAAGTCCTTTGTAAAAATGAAGCCCTGGCAGCAGATTTGCAGCAGCTGATGGATCTGACGCGAATGGCGTGGGCAACGCATGAGATGCAGTATGCGAATGAACTCTATAAGGTGCTCCATGATCTGGATTATTTTCTTTTAAGATACGGAATTGAGGACGTTGGGCAATATACTGCCGATGCGGGAACCGTAGGCACTTTTTATTATGGCGTCCTTGCAGTTTATGGGGCAGAGCCTTTTTCGGCAGAGGAACAGACAAAAGCGTTTGGCAAAATCCTGTGGGATGCATATTGTTTCGGAAAAATCGAGGAACAGATCATGGAGTGCCGGATACCTATGGACAGGAAAAGCACGTATTTTGCTTTGTACGATGTAGATGGCGATGGACAAGAAGAGCTGTTGCTCAACTGGACAGGTGCTTCGATGGCGGATACGGTAGAATATATCTGGGGATACGGAGATAACGGCACGCATGTAGAGCTGTGTGAGTTTCCGGCGCTGACCTGTTATGACAATGGAGTGATTGAAGCAGAATGGTCGCATAACCAGGGGCTTGCCGGAGAATTCTGGCCATATTTTCTGTATCGCTACAATGCCGAAACCGATCAGTATGAACTCTGCGGCGGAGCAGATGCATGGGATAAAAAGCGTGGCAAAGACGAAGGAACAGGAGAAGTTTTTCCGGACGATATCGATGCAGATCAAGACGGTGTCGTTTATTATCTGCTGCCTGCCGACTGGGATGGAAACTATGATATGGAGCCTGTAGATGGAGCTAAGTACCGGACATGGCGGGAATCCTTTTTGGAGGGAGCGTCGGAAATGGACGATATCTGGTTTTGGGATTTGAAGGAAGAAAATATTGCAATTTTAGGTGCAGAAAAGCCAGACTAAAACAGAGGATAAAGATTGAAAAATAAAAATTATTCAATCGAGATTTGTGTCTGCGCGCACTTGACACAAACTCGATATGCGTAAAAAGCGTGCGCAGAAATGAAAGGAAAAAAATGGGAAACGAAAGCGGGACTTGGATTATGTATGGGGTAAGTCCGGGAGGACCCGGAATGTATCCATACAGTCGATGAAGCAGTGGAATATATCAATAAGGTGGGATTTTTGCCGCTTTTAAAAATGAGATTCCGGGGTTTTCACTGGAAGAGCGCACTGCTCGGAATATTGGTGGAGCGGCGATGCCAAAAGCGATCCCTAGGGAATGGCGTGAATCATTGCCCGAAGCGGTAAAGTCGCCTATGGAAAATTTTTTGATAAGAAAGCGGGTTTTATTTCAAAGCAGTGGTTTCCGTATTTTGCAAACTTTAGACGGGACGGATATGATTTTGATGCGCTTTGGGATGATGAAAAGGCGCCCATCCGGCAAAAAAGAAAATCATGGATTTCTATTTAGAAGAAAATGCCGAAGCAGAATATTTTTTCCAGTGAGTTAAAGAAAAAAGCCGGTTTTGGAAAGGGCGGTGAAAAAGGCTTTGATGGCGTGATTACGGCGCTTCAGATGCAGACTTATCTTTGTGTCAGAGATTTTCGCCAGCGAAAAAAAAAAAGGGAGAAAGCCTACGGCTGGCCTGTCGCCGTTTACTGTACGCCGGAGCATCTCTGGGGACGGGATCATGTGACAAGCGCTTATGCAGAATCAGCGGCTTCCTCCGGAGAAAAAATCGCAGCACACATGCGGGAAATCTACCCGATTGCAACCAGGCAGCAGGTACATCGGTTGGTGGGGAATATTGTTGCGCTGTAATTGATAAGATTCTTCTATGATTTGGAAATTATGTGAAACAGAACAAGCAAAGGGATATGGATGTTCATAAAAATATATACAGTGGATCGGTTCGGGCAGCAGAAGCGGAAATTAGAGGCAGTTTAATTCGGAGAGAGATGTTTTGATTGAGACATTCAACTATTCGCAAAAGCCAAGTTTAACGAATAGTTAACACCGTTTTCCGTGATTTCGCAGAAAAATACGTTTTTGCTCAGTGCTAACTAATTCGTTAAACTTGCGGGTGTTTGATAAAAAATAGTTAGCACTTCTTTCAGTGATTTCGCAGAAAAATATGTTTTTGCTTCGGTGCTAACTAATTCGTTAAACTTGCGGGGGGTTTGATAAAAATGAGTTCAGGAGGCATATATCTGCTGACGCAGATGATTGCCTCCTGGATTTTTCACTTTTTTTCGTAGATTCTGTAATTTCCAATTATAATTAAAATCTGTAATTTAAATATTTAAATGTCTGCAATTTATATCTTATTATTTACCATCTTATATGTCACATATCTGGAATCTGTTTTTATATTGTTTATATGCTCATGCCAGGTCTTTTGAATCCAGAATGATTGTAAATGGTCCGTCATTGATCAGCGCGACCTCCATTTCCGCACCGAATACGCCGGTTTTCACGACGGGAACTTCCTTTTTGCAGGCGTCGATGATGTATTCGTAAAGCTCGTTTGCATGCTGTGGTGATCCGGCTTTGACAAGGACGGCCGGTTGCCTTTTTGCAGTCCGCGTACAGGGTAAATTGGGAAACCAAAAGAAGCTGTCCGTCGACATCTTTTAACGCGAGGTTCGTTTTCCCGTTTTCATCCGAAAAAATCCGCATTCCGATCAGCTTGCGAACCATTTTGTCTGCTGTTTCTTTTGTGTCCTCGTCACAGATTCCGATCAGGACGAGGAAGCCTTTTCCAATTTCAGAATATAGCTTCTGGTCGATTGTAACGCTTGCCTGTGTAGTACATTGAATAACAAATTTCATAGGTAATCATCCTTCTGAGGTTTATTTTAAATTTTTAACAAACATTGTGAATAAAATAACAATAAAACAAGCCGGATTATTTTTTGCTTTGTTCCGAACTCGAATCTTCTGTTTTTCGATTGGATTCTACGGCTGGCGCAGCGTTATCCGAAGTTGTTTGCGCTTTTTTCGTCCGGATGTTCTGCAGGGTGCGGAATAAACGTCTTCAAATCTTCTTTAAAAATTCCGGAACGAAAATGTTTCTTGCGATGTCTCGCGGGCTTATCTTCCGGTTTAAATAAAGCTGCCGGTCTGACATCGGACATAATCCAGTGTCTGGTACTCTTGTTTTATCAGACATGCCTTTGCAAACTGCGGTTGACATAGCGCTTGATCAGCGCATAAAACAGCAAAATTGGAACGAATCATGCCCGGTACACCATGAGACCACGATGGTGATGGAAAAAATCAGAACGGAAAGACCGGTGGAATCGCCAAGAATCTTAGGCCCAAGGAAGTTGCCGTCAAACTGCTGCAAAATCCAGATGAAGATGATAAAATACAGGCATTGCATCGGATTGACCATTAAAATAAAGCAATGCACAGGGTACGGCTCCGATAAAAGGACCAAGAACGGAATAATGTTGGTAACGCCGACTATGACGCTGATCAGCATTGGATATGGCATTTTCATGATGCTGACAACAACAAAGCAGAGAACACCGATGATGGCTGAATCCAAAATTTTTCCGCTGATAAATCCGCCAAAGGTGGAATCGATCAGACAGTCTTCCTAATTACATTACCTGTCTGGTATCCCAGAAAGCGTATAAAAGCTTCTTTCCCTGGCTGACAAAAGCGTTCTTACTGGCAAGCAGATAGATGGAAATGATCAGTCCGATAACGAGGTTCCAGACTGCCTTCGCAAAACTTAACATGCTTAGGGAGACTGTTTTCACGATGGCATTGATCTGAGGCATCATGGTTTTATTGAGGAAGTTTTCAAGATCTGTCGAATAATGATCGATCAGATCGGACCGAAGTCGTTTCGATGTCTGGATTATCAGCAACAGTTTTTTTCTGCCCAGTCACTGACGTTTTTTATAGCTGGGGAACTGGCCGACAATACTTTGGATGCTTCAATGATCTGCGGAATTACAACTCTGAAAAATCCGTACACCAAAAACAAGGACAAAGCACAGCGTCAGGACGATCGAAATGCCGCGGCAATAGCTGGTCAGCTGTTTCTTTTTTTTCTGTAAGGACGGTTTTTGGGAAATCAGCCAGTCTCTGGCGGGATACAATGCAAATGCTCGATGGCGTTTACCAGCGGACACATCAGCCATGCCAGAATAAAAGCCGTCCAGAATCGGCATGCAGATGTGCAGCAGATTCTGCAGATGATATTTAAAGTTGCCGCCGTGAAAGATCAGATAATAGGCGAGCAGCCCGCCGATTACAACCAGAAGCGCCGTTACGCCCCAGTATAGATATTTTTTTTCCCAGCGAAATTTCATGTCAAAGTACTCTCCTTTCCGTCATGCGAAGAAAGCTCGTCGTTCGCTTTCATCGTCGGTTGTTTTTCGTAAGGCGCTTGATGCTCAGATCTTCCGCCTTGTTGTTTGCGAGCCGCAGGTTGTTTTCAGAAGAAGAAAGCAGGGCCTCCTTTGTCTTTCTGAAGATGGTCGATCGTTTTGTCGATTTCATCGATCGCGCGGTGGGAATCGTTCACTCGCAACATATGCAGTAACCCC
>VOFK01003340.1_pt1 | contig 18989 bp, 30 predicted proteins | sample 5384121 | NCBI WGS metagenome assembly VOFK01 (sample SAMN12384730, study PRJNA508395) | human gut metagenome | isolation source: healthy gut J | host: Homo sapiens
TCCATTTTGGTTCGGTTACGTATTGCTGCTATTGCAGTAGTGGTTGCAGTAATTCATTGCCCAACGCTTTGAAAGAAGGTCAAACTAACTGTTGGCACGTCGATTCAGTGTATGGAAAGAACTGAGGAGAAAGGTAACATCTCTTTGGCAAGCTTACGGGTATTCGAGATGTTGTCATCACAAATATATGTTGAGTACAGGCACCAAAAAGCTGGTTGTAAATAATCTTATGGTTGACTTTACAAACGGGGAATTGTGTCCTGTTTCTCAAAAACTCACCGGAAGAAATCACAGAAGTTTAGTTCATATGCAATTTGGCCCATGCGTTTGCTGGTTAGTCAATCCAGAAAGCAATTAAGCCAACACAAAAATACGCATGGTCGCTACAGACACAACTGCTGGTGAATATCGCTCGGAATGGAAGTTTACTCCCAATGATTTCATAAATCGATATACTAAAAAATAGTCTGATATATTTTTACGATGAAGGGGTCTCGACATGAGTAACCAAATTGACAGGTTTTCCATGAACATAAGAACAAACCAACTTGAATGGCTGCGCTCGGTGTTCCCGGTGCGAGGTTAAGCTGAACGTGACAAGCTGCTACCTGTGCGGCAGAAATTACATCGACAACGATTTTGAAATTTAAGTTTGGTGGAAGGGCAAGAAAGCGGACTGCCTGCGGCTGGCCAGAAGCGTCCCACCGGCACTCTGCGTCAGCCAGGCGGCTGGGTGGGACACCAAACAACATCGAGGGTGACAACCTGGAGGTCTTGAAGCTGCTGCAAACGGCTTGTGCAAAGGTGAAGATGATCTACATCGACCCACCCTACAATACCGGCAACGATTTTTGTCTATGCCGACGTTTCGCTGATCATGGCCCGGTACAAGGAAGTCATACAACGAACCGCAAGTCCAGCAGAAGCCATGGGCCGCGCTACCACCAGCGGCTTTCAATATGATGTATCCCGCACCGGCTGGCGGCAAATCTTCTGCGGGATGACGATTGTCGATTTTTATTTCTGATATTGACGACAACAGGGTTGACAATCTAAAAACTTTGTGAGTTTTGGAAATTTTGTAGCACAATTCATATGGCAAAAGCGAACTTCTCCTGACACTTTGTGAAAAGAAAATAAGCGATGGACACGAATATATCGTGATGTACTGTAAGGTAGCAGAACTACTAAAATGATGCCGTGTCGCTTCTGCCATTTGTCAGATAAAGACAAGGAAAATTACAAAAACCCCGATAATGATGTACGAGGCCCGCCAGGTATCATCGGACTTTGGCAGAATCGTCTAATCAAATGTATAAATCACAACGCCCGGTGGTGCTGGACTACTTTATCCACCGGCAGGGAACCTGTTGGAAAATGTTGAGAAATATCTGCAAAGCAAGCTGCTGAGGAAGATTCTGAGAGGGTATGGAACTGATGGAAAAGGTATGCCCAGGCGGAAAACCTATTTAGCTGAAAGCAAGGAAGAAATGTGGACGTGGTGGCCGAATTCAGAAGTTGGACACACAAGCAAGAAATAAAGTCATTATTTGCTGACACTCCGGAGCATTTTTGACTTTCCCAAGCAACCAGATTACTTAAACGTATGGTTTCTATTAGCATAAGAATGATGACATCATCCTTGACTTCTTCTCGGTTCTGCTACTACCGCCCATGCAGTGATGCAGCTCAACGCTGAGGACGGCGAAAGCCGGCGCTTTATTCTGGTACAGCTTCCCGAACTGTGCGACGAAAAGAGCGAGGCATACAAGGCCGGGTACAAGAATATCTGCGAGATCGGTAAGGAGCGAATCAGACGGGCTGGTAAAATGCTAAAAGATGCGCTTGAAAGTTCCGGTTTGTTTGTTCGTGCAATGAAACGCCATCAAGATCAGCATGATTCACTTGAAGGATTTGCTTATGCGGAGTGGAAGAAAGTCCAGAGGTAATCAATGCAAAAAAGAAATGGCAGCAAAAACTGGATGTGGGCTTCCGTGTTTTTCAAGCTGGACACCTCAATCTGGAAACCTGGGACGCCACCCCCATTGAGGACGAGCAGCTCGACCTGCTGTATCAGCGGATGAACAGCATGATTCATCGGGTAAAGCCGGAGCGGCACCGACCTGGATATGATTTATGAAATCATGCTCAAACTGGGTGTGCCGCTGACCTACTCTGTGACACCGTTCTCCATCAATAACAAGACTGTCTATGGCGTGGGCGATGACTGCCTGCTGCTGGTCTGTCTGGCCGAGGATGTGCAGCCCGAGGACGTGGAGCAGATGACCGAATATGCCCCGGCAAAAATCATCATCTCCCGTGACAGCTTTGCTGACGATACCGCTATGGCTAATGCCTACTATATCCTGCGGGATCATGGGATTGAGCTGAAACTGGTGTGAAAGATATGAATAACACTCTAAAAATGGTTTCATGTAATCACAAAAACCATTGTACATTGCTTACTTTGGAACAATCGAATACATTGGTATTCCATTTTTACTTGCTTGTCTTTCTACATTCATTTCCCCTATCTCCAGCGGTAATACTTTGTGGCTTTGGATTGAGCGGATTGCTTTTTGCTTTACGATATACGAAGTAATTATTGTTGGTGTGCGAAAATGCAGATTGACATACGCAAAGATGCACTATTAGCACTAAAAACCGCCTACGAACGAGCAGCCCTGTATTGTGAAACAGGAAATCAAGACATATATCGGAACTTAACTTCAAAAAATAGATCAGGTGCTTGACAATGGGATACTAAATCAACTTGATGTTGTGCAGAGCTATAAAAATCTCAAGCTCTACATGGACAGCAAAAATATTGTTGGAATTAAATATGAGATTATCAATATTCAGCACTCCATTGAAGCAGATAATCTCTTTATGGAACTATACCCTGTTCCTGCGGTTATTTAAGAGGTGAACAGGCATGAAACTGAAATTCAAGAATCAAGCCTTCCAAATGGATGCAGTCAACGCTGTGGTGGATTTGTTTTTTTGCCGGCCAGGGGAGAAAACACGGAGCACCTTCTCCGTCATGGAGGAAGCCCAGACCAATTTCTTAAATGAGCTGGGCCAGGGCAATGCTTTCTCTACATTGACCAGGAAACATTGACCGCCAATATGCACACCGTCCAGAAGCGGAATAACCTGCCCCTGACCCCCACAGCGGAAGGCTGCCAGTTCTGTATTGAGATGGAAACTGGCACCGGCAAGACCTACGTCTACACCAAGACCATCTTTGAGCTGAACCGCGAAGTACGGATTCACCAAGTTTGTTATCGTGGTGCCGTCGGTGGCCATCCGGAGGGCGTCTACAAATCCTTTCAGGTCACGCAGGAGCATTTCGGCCTGCAATACGACAACGTGCCATGCCGGTACTTCATCTACAACTCTGCCAAGCTGTCCGACGTGCGGCAATTTGCCACCAGTTCCAATATCGAAGTGATGATTATTAACATCGACGCTTTCAAGAAAGCGGAGAACATCATCAATCAAGCGCAGGATCGGCTCAACGGTGAAACGGCTATGGGCTTTATTCAGAACACACACCTATCGTTATCATCGATGAACCCCAGAGCGTGGACAACACCCCCAAGGCCAAGGAAGCCATTGCCACGCTCAATCCCCTGTGTGTGCTGCGGTACTCCGCCACCCACCGAGAAAAATCAATCTGCTTTACCGCCTGACTCCGGTAGACGCCTACCAGATGGGGCTGGTCAAGCAGATCGCCGTCAACATCCTCAATCAGGTTGCCGGTGGCTTCAATCAAGCCTATGTGCGGCTGCTTTCCGTCAGCAACGACAAGGGCTTTAAGGCCAGAGTGGAACTGGATGTGAAGGGCAAGACCGGCCGTGACCCGCAAGGCCATGACTGTCAAGCCGGGCGACGATTTATTCCTGCTGTCCGGCGGGCGGGAACTGTACGAAGGCTACACCGTTACCGGAATTGACTGCACTCCCGATTTTGAACATATCGAGTTTGGCAATACCCAGGAGGTCAAGCTGGGCAGGCCATTGGAGACGTGGACGAGAACATCGTCAAGAAGGCGCAAATCCGGCGCACCATCGAAACCCACCTGGACATAAAGAGCTGCGGTATCTGGACAAGGGGATCAAGGTGTTGTCCCTGTTCTTCATCGATAAGGTGGACAAGTACCGCACGGGCACACCCGGCATCTACGCCACTATGTTTGAGGAGTGCTATCAGGAGCTGATCGCAAAGCCCAGTATGCGCTCCTCGAGAGCGATTCACCACAGATGTGAGCAAGGTACATAACGGCTACTTCTCTCAGGACAAGAAAGGACGCCTGAAGGACACCAAGGGCGACACCCAGGCCGACGATGACACCTACAACACCATCATGCGGGACAAGGAGTGGCTTCTCAGCTTTGAGTGTCCGCTGCGGTTTTATTTTCTCCCACTCGGCGCTGCGGGAAGGCTGGGACAACCCCAACGTGTTTCAGGTCTGCACCCTGATCGAGCAGAAGTCCACCTTTACCTGCCGCCAGAAGGTGGGCCGTGGCCTGCGCCTGTGCGTGAACCAGGACGGTGAACGCATCGAGGACAAGAATATCAATGTCCTTCACGTCATGGCCAACGAGAGCTTTTCCGAGTTTGCTTCCACCCTCCAGAAAGAGATCGAGGACGAAACTGGCGTCAAGTTTGGTGTACTCCAGCTCAGTTTGTTTGCTGGGATGACCTATCAGGAAGAAGTTACCCGTGAGCATACGATTGACAGAGAAGAGGCCCACGAGCTGGTAAAACCTGGATGGACGACGGCTCCATTGACAAATGGATGGCCGACCCCGAAATGACGGCAGCGGAAGAAAAATTACAGCGGAATTGGAATCAGGAAAATCACCGAACCGCCCAGCCCCGTAACGGAAGTCATGCGCCAAATTAAAAACGGTGCGACCGCTGAACAGGCAGCAGAGGCAATTATTGGAATCACCAGTACAATCACTACCGTAGAGGAACATACCGTCACCCACGAGGAAGCTACGGAGCTGCTGGAGCATTTGAGCAGAAGGGGTATATCACCAGCACCGGTAAGGTCAAGGATACCATGAAGAACGCTTTTTGAAGAACGGAACCCTTGACCTGCCGAAAAAATATGAAGCTGCCAGAGAGCGTTTTGAGCAGATTATCGCCAATGCCGACCGGAAGCCCCCGGTGCGGGATGCCTCCCGTGATGTGGTGGTACGGCTCAACAAACAGGTCATGCTCTCCCCGGAGTTCCTGGAGCTGTGGAGCAAGATCAAGCAGAAAACCGCCTACCGGGTGAGCATTGACACAGAGCAGCTGGTGAAGAACTGCGTCAAAAGCCTTTCAGGAAATGCCCCATATCCCCAAAACCCGTCTGGTGTCCCAGACTGCCGATATTCACATCCAGCAGTCCGGGATCAGCCACATGGAACGGGAAATGCGGACGATGGAGATTGCCAACGATTATCAGGCCCTGCCGGACATCATCACCGCCATCAGCGATGAAACGCTGTTGACCCCGGCTACCGTCAATCGGATTCTGGTAGAGAGCGGACGGTGTGGCGATTTCCTCAACAATCCGGAGGCATTTCTGGGCAAGCCGTAGAGCTAATCCGCAGCCACCGCCACGCCTTGGCTATCGACGGTATCCGTTATGTGAAGCTGGATGGCCAGGAATATTATGTGCAGGAAATCTTCGACACCACGGAGTTGCTTGCTAACCTGGATCGAAACGCCGTAAAGGGGAACACAGCGTCTATGACTATGTGGTTTACGACAGCTCCACGGTAGAGAAGCCGGTGGCGGTGGCCCTGGACAACGACCGGATGTGAAGATGTTCTTCAAGATTCCCAGCCGCTTCAAAATTGAAACCCCCATTGGCACGTACAACCCCCGACTGGGCTGTGTATCTGAATAAGAACGGTGAGGAAAAAAGCTGTACTTCGTCCTGGAAACCAAGGGGTGACACCAGCTTTATGCACCTGAAAACCAGTGAGCAGCTAAAAATCCACTGCGGCAAGGAGCATTTCAAAGCACTGGACGCAGGTGTGTGGAGCTGGAGACTGCAACCAGTTGGACGGACTGCGCAAGCGCATTTGACAGAGATAAAAGAGCTTTTTATCTCACATCTCGTTCTGATTCTTGCGCTTCCCTTGTTGGAAATCTGCTGCTCCTTCTGCGTCTGGCGCACCATTCTCCACACGGCCAGCCGCTCTGCATCCCTCGTCAGCATCAAAAAAGGACACCGCCTTTTACTGTCAAACATCAGAAGTGCTGTCTTCTCAACAATAAACCTGCTTTGTGCCTGGTTCTCCGCTTCCCTGTTCTTCTTTGCCGGGGCGGATGGCCTGCCTTGTTTCATACAGCTGCACTGGGTCGAAGCCCTGGGCCTGCTCCCGAAGTCCGGCATACTCGTTCAGGGCAGCGTCCAACTCGGCGGAATATTTCTGTTCCTGTTCTTCCAGCCGTTTCAGGCTCTGCTCCATAGCGGCGATGTCTTTAGAGAATTTATCGGCAGCCTCTTCCTCAGAATATGCCAGCGACGCCAGAAGCAGATTTTTCTCAGAACGCAATTCTTCCAAATCCTCCGTCAGAGACGCTATTTTTGCGGCCAGCTCCCGGTGGCGGAATACATGGACAGCAGAGAGCGCCTTTTTTCTCGGTAAGCAGGCTGCGGCGCTCCTTCGTCTTATCTCGGATGTCCTTTGCCAGCTGATTGTACTGTGTGAGGGCAGGGCGCAGCGTATTCAGCGAAGCGTTCAGACGCTCCTTGCCTTTGCGGAGATACCTCAGCTGATAGCAGAACAGCAGCAGATTTTTACGCAGGTTCTCCATGGCCTCGGCAAGTGCCGGGATGGTATTTTTGACTGCCTGCGCCAGCTTTTTGACTTGTCTTCTCAGTTCCCGGAGCAAGGCATTGTCGGCCTTGATCTGCCGGTTCAGTTCGCACCGGTCAGAGATGATACCCTTTTTCTCCATAGCTCTGGCAACCACACCCTCATGGACCGTAGGCCGCTCCAGCAGGCCACGCTCAGCATGGCTGCGGTGGTCGATGCGTTCTTCATGCCCAGTGCGCCCAGATAGCGGTTGGCCACATCCGCCCATGTGGCCCGCCACAGGACAAGCTGCTCGTCGCTGTTCCATCGTTCCGTGATGGGATTTTGCCTGCCATATTTGGTACTTTTTGGGATACTTGGATACCCGTTCATAATCCTGGGCCTGCGCTGCGGACGGGGCCATATACACCTTCTTTTTGCCTACTTTATACTGGTACTGCTTCTCCCCATCCGTCGGCCTGTGCCTGCTTGAACTCGGCGGCGGTAAAGCCCCGTTCCTCGCCGTCTTTGACACAGAGATATTCTTTCTCGGTCTTGTACTGCCATTTTCCCTTTTCATCCAGCGGGCGCACTGTCAGCAGGATGTGGGCATGGGGATTGTGTCCGGGAGGATATGGGTCATGGATGGCAGCATCGGCGCACATTCCGTCTGCCACAAACTGCTCCTTGATGAAATCTTGCAGGAGCTGAATTTGTTCCTCCCGGCTTAGTTCTAAGGGCAGCGCCGCAACAAATTCACGGGCGAGGCGACTGTCCTTTGCTGTTTCGGTTTCCTCCACGGCGTTCCACAGGGTTTCCCGATCTTGCCACTCTGCGGGGGCCGTGGCTGGCAGAAAAAACCTGCCGCCATCCAAGCCCCTGTTTGCGGGTATAGTCATGCTGCACTCCGTCATACTCGTTGAGCATCCGGGAACAGCTCAGATAGGCCGCAGCCGCTACGGCGGAGCGCCCAGCTCCACGGCTGACTATCTTGGCCTCCAAATGATAAATTGCCATTGTCTACCGTCCTTTTGAAGGGCTACTGTGAAACGCAGCAGCCCTTCTTCTGTACTCGATTACAACAGGTACGTCGTGAAATGCAACGTACCACCAGCAGGGGTGGAACGATTTGTTCCACCCTTGTATCTGTGTCAAGCTGCCGGTGGCAGGTTGACGCAGGCAGGCGGCGGATGGGGTGGCAATATACCACCCCATGAACAGGGGCTTTCAAAACGGAACCCCCTGCGCCGACTGCATGGACAAGGCTGTCAGTTTGGCAGAAATGCAGCCTTGTCCAGCGGCTCCCGCAGGAGACGCAATCTCCCCTCGGAGAGCGCACGTGCCCGACCAACGGGAGGGCTACCACCGCCTGCTTTAGCAGGTGGTGAGTAAGTGCCCTTCGAAAAAGAGGAAGGCCCCCGGTTTCCCGGAGACCTCTCAGCCGTTTTCAATCGTGCGCTGCCAGCTTTCGCCGCAGGTATTCTTCCCGATTGTCAAGCCCCTTCCGCCTGTACTTCCGGCAGCACTTTTTCCAGCACTGCGCCCTCCTGAATGAGCCGCCTTGTCCGGGCTTTTCGCTCCTTCACCCGGATCCCGTGCCTGGGCTTCCTCCAAGCGGTGCTTTGCCTGCAACAGTTTCTTTTTCTTCACTTGTCATAGATTTACCTCCGTTTCTGCCAGATCAGGTCGTAGCCCAGCACATCGGCCAGCTCCACAACCTCCTTGTAGCGAATGGATTCACGCTGGAGCTTGGCCGACAGGTTGGAAACACTGTCCGACCAGTCGTATTCCTCATGGAGTAGGTCAACTACCTCTTGCATTGTGTATCCCGCTCGGACGATCTGTGCCTTAATCTCGTTGCGTACCGTCATCATCAAAAATCCTCCTAAATTTTCTTGATAAAAAAGCGAAGCCGGTACGCCCTCAGGCATAGCCGCTTCGCTGTGTCGTGAAAAATCCCCTTGTTACCAAATCCGTTCAGAATTGCCGGTGCGATGTCCTGTCCATCATCCGCACCTTCCGACTTTCCCGTTCCGTGTGACTTGGCTCGAAACCGTGCGTTTTCCCATGATTCCATGTACCCGGTTCGCCGGTTCGAGAAGCACGGTTTCGTAAAATAATTTCTGCCAATCGTCAAATACTTTTCGATTTTCACTAGCCTTGATTTGCACCTCCGATTTTTGCCAGTGATTCTGATATACAGCCGCTGAATTGCTATAAAAGAGAGAACAAGGGTCAATCAAAGTGTACGTACGTACAGCGTCCATTCAGTGTTCGGTTCAGCGCCGCCATTCTTCCGGCACATCTTCCGGTACGTACGTACGCATCGAATCACCGGAAAACACTGATATATATTTTTCACTAATACCTCAATCCCCAGAAATCCACGCACTCGCCGTCCGGCAGCATTGGTCACATTGTTGCAGTATTCCAGATTATAGCGGCTCTGGCAGGCAATCAGGGCTTCGCTGAAACTGCGTGGCTTAGGGCGGGCAGGTTATTTTCGGTGCAGTAAATCTGATATGCCTCATATAGCTCTTTGGAGCTGGCAGACATATCGGCTTTCCGGCGAATATACCCGTCAGAATCCAGAAAATCAAAGATATTGTTGTTATCTCGCTTGACAGCCTCCCGATTGTCTCTTGTGCGCTGGCTCTCGGTAAACTTGAAATTGTTCGTTACCAGCCGCTGCAATCCCGCAAAAGCCCACAGTAGAATGCCCTCCACCTCGGATTTCATCTTCTCGGCCAGGTCGGGATCATCCACACGGTCAGCAGGTTTCTCTTTGGTGGTCAGCACCAGCTGCCGCCGGTAAAAGCCGTCGCTGCGGTCAAACAGTGCCTGCAAATCTCCGTTGGAAAAAGCCAGCAGTCGGGCGCACATCCATCCCTGATAGCTCTGCTTGCCCTTGCGCTCCAAATCCATCTTACCCTGTGCAGTGACGATGGACTTGACATAGTTGGTCTGACGCAGGGCCTCCATCCGCATATCATCATCCACGCACAGGAGGATGTGCTCCAGATCCGCACGGGCAAATCGGTTCTCCGATATTTTCCCTATGCTGCCGTCCTTCATGTTCGAGCCGAACAAAGTTCCCAGCACAGCGCCGATCTGCGACTTTCCCTCGCCGCCATTGCCTTAATGACCATCATGCGCTGTCCCTTGTTGCTGGGATCAGGCAGTAGCCGATATATTCCTGCAAAGTGGAAATGTCCTCCGGGTAGAGCAGCCCATCCAGAAATTTCAGCCAGAGAACAGGTTTCGGAGTGTTGGGGTTGTAGGACACGGGGAACGGTTGCGGACGATTTTCGGCTTTCCTTTCACAAAAGTCCCGTCCAGAAAAAGTGTGCCGTTGGAGAGGTGAATCCGATCAGCCTCCGGCGGGAAATCCTCTACCAGTGCTGCCAGCTTCATCAGCTCCACAATGTTGCTGATTTTGCGGGGAATATTGCTGACCGCACAGCTTTTCAGTTCCTCAAAAATCTCACCCCGCAGAGGCAACTCATCAGTCACCCGACCATCGGGCGTAAAAAAAGCCCCGTTTGTGTAGATGATTTTGTGTGCCTGCAAGAACTCCTCACAAAACAGGGCTTCGTTGATGCTTTTTCCATCAAACCAGACGGGCATCCCATCAAGCTGCGCTTTGTTTTTCATGGGCATCGTCCTCCTTTTTCAGTCTGTCCAACCGTTCCTCCAAACCGGCAATCAGGCCATTCTTGTTCAGCATCTCCACGATTTTCACCCGCTGTTCCAGCTCAGCGGCAATGAGCAAATCTGCCAGATACTCCACATAGTCCAGCATCTGGCAGGCTTCCACAAACCGGTCATCCAAAGCATCTTCCGGTGTCTTGGGTGCGTACCGCACCTTCCAGCTTTCCAGAAGATGCAGATAATCGCACAATACCCGCAGACAGCGCACTTCTTCCTGCCGGTATGCTTTCAGCAGGGGACGCTCCGGTTTGGGCAGGGCGATTGCCGCAGGGGGCTTGTCCGGGTCAATCCCGAAGTCATGAGCCAGCTTCTGCGCTGCCTTGTAACTGCTAAGGTCAAATAACCTCGCCACAAGGTCGATCACATCGCCGGTTGCTCCGCAGCTGAAGCAATAAAAATACCGTTCGTTCAGCTTCATGCTGGGGTGCCGGTCATCGTGAAAGGGACAGAAAAAGTCATGCCGTTTCGACTGACTTGCAGCCCATAGTGTTCAGCGGCTTGCCTCACGGTAACTGCTGCCTTTACAGTCGTAAAAATATCCATCTCATGTTCCTCCTTCATCTTTTGTACAGGTTTCTCCTGTCACCTCAATGTACGGAGAAAAAGGGCATGGCTCAAAAAATCCGTCAGTCTTGCAAGAAAATAAAATACCGCCTCCAAAACTTGCAGAATTGCAAGATGGAAGGCGGCTGAATTCTTAAAATATGGATTGAGATTATTCCTGTTATGGAATATAATAAAAAGTAGAATTGTAAACAATGAGGGCTGGTTATGAAATATCTTTCTACGTTTGAAATTGCAGAGAAATGGGGATTTCTCCCCGACGGGTCGGCATCCTCTGCAACCAAGGCCGGATTCCCGGCGCACAAAGAGCAGGAAGCCGCTGGATCATCCCGGAGGATGCAGAAAAGCCAACCGATGCCCGCATTAAAAGCGGGAAATACAGAAAAGAAACGAGGTGATCTTCCTATGGAACAGGAATATCTCCCTGGTGATACTCCACAGCAGAGATTACAAGATTTGATGAAGGAGTATAAAATTACGCAGGCAGAGCTTGCTTCCAAAATTGGCGTTGCGGAAAGTTCCATCAGCCGTTTCCTAAATGGAACAAAGAACAAACTGACTATTGAGCAGATCATCAGTATTGCCCGAATTTTTAATGTATCCTCGGATTTTCTGCTTTGTCTGACCAATGTGCCGGATAAGAAAAATTATAACATCTCTGAGCTTGGCCTTTCTGCCGAAGCAGCACGCAATCTCTATGCGGGGCGAGTGAATCCGGAAGTGGTGAGCCGCCTGCTGGAAAAACCGCCGTTTTGCCCAGCTGACCAGTATGATTGCCCTGTATTTTGATGAAACGATGGCTTCCGGATTTGCCGCACAGAACCAAATCCTGCAATCGTTAAGTTCCATGTTGTTAATGACTGGCAAAGAACAGCCAGACGTTCGGAAAGCATCGCAACAAGCGGCACAGGCAGTCTCTCTTAACAAGGTTCCGGTTTTTCAAGCCGATCTGAGCAATATTCAGAATCAATTCATGGCCGTTCTTCGGGAGATCAAAAAGGAAATGACTTCTGGGGAGGAATTTCCCAGAACATAACAAAAGAGCTTACCGAGCAGATGTTCTCAGAGCTGACCAAGGGACAAGACCTTCATCATCCATCAGTTTTCCCCAGAGCAGCTTGCAGCCATGGTCGTGCAGCCCATATCCCAGATGGGACTGGCAGAAGATGAATCACTGGCGGAATTACAGCAGGCGCTGCTTCACATGATGGAAAGTATGCAGCCTAAGCAAAGCGATGAGAACGATGACTAATGAGCGGCTTTGTACTCTGGCACAGCGAGGGGATACACGGGCGCAGGAGCAACTGGTGCAGAACAATCTGGGGTATATCCGAAAAACTGCAAATGAATTGTACATCAGCGTTGGCCTTGGGAACAGTGAACTGGGTATTGACCACGATGACCTGATTCAGGAGGGGAGTATCGCCTTGCTTCGGGCAATCGCCCTGTATGATCCCGGCAAAAAAATAAAGTTTTTGACCTATGCGGGGCCTGCCATCCGTAACGCCATGATGGATTTAATCTCGGCTGCTTTTGCGACCTTTGAACAGCGGATGCAATCTGACAAAGATGGTATCCCCGTGGAGAGAATCTGCTTGGATGATTTGCTTCCCGGCGAAGATTCTATGCAGCGTTCCAACCTGGTTGCTGACCCCTATGCGTCAGAGCCGGAAAAGATTATGGAGGAAGCGGAAAACCGAAAAGAGCTTTATGAGGGGCTGCGGCGCATATCAGAACGGGAGCAGGTTTATCTGTTGTACCGTTTTGGCTTTGAGGACGATATGGAGCATCCTCTTTGTAGGAACAGCTCTGCATTTCCATCTTAGTGAGAGCCGTGCAAGGTCAACTGAAGCATTGGCGCTGGACAATCTCTGGCTGGAAACTGCCGTGGTGGTATTAGTGCGTTGTCGCTGCGGCGAGACGAGGGATGATATACCTTTGCTTCCTTTTTCCGGACAGACGGATTTTGGTTTTAGGCAAATCATGATTTCGTCTGTAATCGTACAAAATCCGCCTGTCCTACTGCCGCCGAAAAGTGACTGTCACCCGCTATCTGCCCGCACAGCAGATGGCGAAGCCAGCCCCTTTCCAGCGTCAGCCCGAAGCAAAGGCATAACACACTAGACTTTCCTACGGAAAATCGTGTGCCAACAGGGATGCTGCTCGCCCCTATTGGAAACCCAGAGCCAAGGGGATATTCCCCTTTGGATACCCTATTATTTTTGGCAGCAATGGTATCCACCCTCTCAAAGCTGGGTGGTTTTCCACGCTGTCAAAAATGAAAAAATCTGAAAAACACTTTCACCATGGGGTGGTGGTTCTCAGATTTTCCCACATGGGATATTGCCTTGTTTTTGCAAATTCCCATGTGTCCGCTATGGCGAAAGCAGAAGAAAGAACGATTTTCGTATGATTTTATATGGAGTATAAGCAGGAGGCTAACATGGAGAAAACTAATATAACAGAAATTATCACGAAATACTTCAAGGCGGTGTGTGACGCATATAGCCTCGGAAAATGTCAGAATCATCTTATAATGCCCCAATAATGGCTTTATTTACGGATATTGGCTGTGCAGCCCGTGATTTGTCTGGTGAACGCAAAGGCCAATCTGGAGAAAATATTGATATCAAGCTTTGGCATACCGAAGAAGAAGTTACAGAAACCGAACCTTTTGCCGGCGTTGAAGTTAAAAAGGTTGGTGGCATTGATAAAGGGCGCTCTCTCAGATCAAGATTGAAGCTGATAGATATGGCAACGCTATTTTGACTGACAATATTGAATGGCGGTTTTGGCGTGCAGGTGATACAGAGATGTACACCGGTCTGCGAATTATGGAATTGGTCGATGGAAAGCTAGTTCTGAGAGAAGACAATATCGAACTGTTTTTTAGCCTTTTAGAAGATTTTTTGCTCCGTGACCCTGCACAAATAAAATCATCTACTAAGCTGGCTGAGTATATGGCAATGCACGCCCGTACAATACGCAGCATTATTTCTGGTATTCTTAAAGATGATGGTACTGGGCAACCGCTCTTGACTGATAATCAAAAAGAAGCTGCCTATGTTCATGGAGCTATACGGGTTATATCGCAGGATTAAATCTGACCTTCGTCCCTTAATGAACACTCGTGAGTTTGCAGATATGTATGCCCAGAACTATCGTTTATGGGTTATTTATTGCCAGGTATAATGACACAACGCCGGATTCATTTGATAGGTATGAGGCCATCAAATATTTGCAAGAAGAATCTGAACTTCTCAAGCAGTTCTTTTTACATATTGCAGGAAGTGGAAGAAAACATCCCACCCTTGAAGGTGTTATTGATAAGCTATGCTCTTTGTACCGCATTTGTAATATTTCTAATTTGCTGGAAAGAGACGAGAAGAAAGATACGATCATCCACTTTTTACGAGGAATTTTTGACTTTTTATGACCCGGCATTAAGAAAATCTCTTTGGCGTTTTTACACACCAGTTCAAGCTGTGCAATACCTGATTTCCTTTGTAGATAAAATTTTGGTCGAAGATTTTGATATTGAAGGTGGGTTGTCTAATAACGAACAGATCACAACGAGAGTTCCGTGTGCGCCATACAAGATAACGAAAAACAAGTGGTCAGACGAGATGACAATTTCCGTACCCCGTGTAGCCATTCTAGATCCAGCCTGCGGTACTGGGTTTTGGTGCGGAAATTATCAAAATACATTAAAAACACATATTTTTCTGGTGCTCGGTCGTATTTTACGAAAACTATATTCAGCAAGAGAACGGCTTGCTTTCCCGCTTAATTGGGTTTGAGATTATGATGACGAGCTATGTTGTTGCACACTTGAAGATTCGTCGTACCATTGATGAAACACTTGGTCATTTGCCGACAACTCAGCTTCCCACAAACATTTTTTTGACCAACACTCTGACACCGCCCATGTCCGATTTGGAACGTGGAGAACAATTGACCTTGTTTGATTTTTCGGCTGCCATAACAGAGGAAGCCTATAATGCTGATACATGGAAAACACGCCGCCCAATTAAGGTGATTATTGGTAATCCCCCCATATTTGGCAGCATCTACAAACCCATACGACATTTCAGCATACAAGACTGAAACAGATGGAGTAACCGACTTCGGTGAAAAAGAAACACTGGCTGAATGATGACTACGTAAAATTCTTCCGTTTTTTTCCGAACAGATCATTGATAAGAATAAAGAAGGTGTACTCGCCTTTGTATCTAATAATGGGTATCTAGATAATCCGACCTTTAGAGGTATGCGTGGTAGCCTTCTGCGAACCTTTGATAAAATTTATATTGTGAATCTTCACGGTAGTGCCAACAAAAAGGAAACTGCTCCCAGATGGAAGCAAGGATGAAAACATCTTTGACATTATGCAGGGGGTTTCTTTGTTTATTGGTGTCAAGAAAACTAAAAAACCGATTGGGCAAAGGTGTACTACACGGATATTTGGGGAACTCGAAGCGAAATTTGAAGCCTTGGCCAAAGGGCAACCTGGTTTTCTCTCAGTTGAAGCTAGATCAAAAGATGGCGTATTTTATTCCATTTGGAAGTAATGATAAGGAAGCCTATGATAAAGGTGTTAGCGTAGCCGAACTGTTCCCAGTAAATGTGACAGGGATTGTCTCTGGTAATGACGGGTATCCATTGCTCCTACCAAAGCTGAATTGATTAGGAGAATGGACATTGTTAAGAATGCCACAGAAGAAAAAAGATATTTTCGATTTATGGGGCAGATTTAGTCCGTGGACAAACAGCTGAGAAAATCCAAAATGATGTATTGTCCGGAGGCACTATAACTCCGATTTCATTTCGTCCGTTTGATTCTCGTTGGACATATTATTCTGGGAATTCTTGTGGATGGGTTCTTTGGCCCCGAGAAAAGAACACGATGGGACATTTACTGGCAGAACCAAATAGCCCGATTGGAGAATATCGGTTTGGTCTTTTTGCAAAAACTTCCAGAAGTTTCTTTTCTCCATTTGTATCACAAAAATATTATTGCTCATCGGCTGTTCTCAGCTATGTGCGAGATTACTATATTGCTCCACTTTATCTCCGCTCTGAATCTGGACTGACTGGCGAAAGCTGGACTGCCAATTTGAACGACGAAACATTCAATAAATTAACGCAATATCTGTCTGAAAAGCCGGAGCCAATAGAGATATTTGATTATGTATGGTGTCTTACATGACCCTGTATATTGTGAGAAGTATGAACAGTATCTTTGCAGGGGATTTTCCTCGTGTCCCAATCATCAACACACCGGAGAAAGAACGAGACGAAGGGAATTTTATGTTAGCGAAGAACTATATCGAGAGTATGTTTCTGCGGGTGACGATTGAGAAAGCTGCATCTAATGCAAATTAAAGCCCCAGCAGAACTCGCTCTTGAACCTAATACCCCCCGATGATATGGAAGTCGGAGCCATCAAATATAAAAATGGAGCGCTCCAGTTAAATGCCAATAAACGTATCACCGGCATTTCAAGAAGTATGGAAATATCAAATTGGTGGGCATCAAGTGTTGGACAAGTGGTTCAACGAACATAAGGGTGAAGCACTTACGATTGATTCCTTTACTCACATCGAAAATATTGTGGGTGCTCTCGATGAGACAATAAAATTAAGAGAATATCTACGAGGTTTACATTGTGAAGAAGATTCAACGAATCAAACACATGAACCTTAACTTTCATAAATTATACCTAAAGGTGGAGGTTCGATAATGTCCAAAACTAAAAAGTCAAAGACCTTCATTAAAATTATCTATTTTTGATGAAGGATCAGCAACTTCGACTTGCTTTTTATATCCTTGGTGGCGGAAAGAGCACCGATAAGGAAGAAAAAAATAGTGACAAAAAACTACGCAATTAGCAGCTGGCGCAGAGGCACAGGCTGGAGCTAAAATCAATCTCTTGACCAAAATAACTGCTCGGTATGGGCATTGATGGGGGAGTGCTGATGCCCTCAAGAGAAGGTCGATCTATTCTCTCCAAGGCAATAGAAAGCACTGTTTTAACAGATTATATTAGATGTACAGAGAATGAAGCTAAATCTCATATAACTGTTTTTACAAAATGCAAGCCTTACGCTTTTCCTGGATCATTTACCTACTTCAAAATGCTTACTCCGTTTTTAACAATGACAGACGGTAAAGTAGAAGTAGCAAAAGGCTTAAATTTTAATCTTGCTCTTATGGATCAGGCGCTAAGTTCTAGCCGTGGCTATTACGAGCTTATTGTTCAACAGCCTTCAGAAAAAGTGGTTCTTCGCTTCAATATCAACGCATTTAGAATAATTATTCCATTTCTGATATTGTTAAGATGGAATTAGATTATCATGCAATATATGTTGGAACAATATTTGAAGATAGTCTGGAAATGCAATCTGAGTTTAGTGAAAAGAAAAAGAAATTAGTGGATATGATATTGTCAACTCTGATGCCACAGTAAGTGCAACAACATCCCCTTAAAAGTATATGATGTCATTCTAGCAGGAGTTTGCGTATGAACATCCATATTTACTACGGTAGCCTTACAGTCTTTACCGAGAAACTTCCTAATAACTATGACTCAATAGTTGATTTGGCAATTCGTGATGACGAGAAACACCGGAAAATAAAACTTGATGATGGACGTGACGATGCTGATGAGGAGCTGCCTTATTACGAAAATGTCGTTGCTTTTTCAGACGATTATCCCGCATTAACAGAAAAGTCTTATTGAAAGCTTTGTTAGTTTTATTTTCCGCTTTGACATCGACAATTTGTATTTGCAAAATCCTCCAGACAGCATTGCAAAAACATATTAATGAACTTTCATCTGCGGAACATTCCATAGAGCGACAAGACTACAAAGTTTTGAATATGGATATGCTCAGAGAAATCAAACAAGAGTTCCCAGATGCAATTATAGGACAAACCCGTTGCTCAAAGGCAAATTATTGGAACGCTGTATGATGTTGCAAAGGGACGTTTTAATAAACCATGCGTTATGCTTTTCTACGGAAATACAGGCATAGGAAAAACGGAAACTGCCAAATATATTGCTGAAAAGCTCAATGAGAGGTTGTTCCGCAAGCAGTTTTCTATGTTGCATAGTGAGGAATTTACCTCGTACCTATTTGGTGGAAAACACAATCAAAATAGCTTTGCTAAGGAACTTCTTGAGCGTGAATCAAATGTCATTTTGTTGGATGAGTTTGATAAGCCAAACCCGGTTTTCTACAGTGCTTTCTATCAGCTATTTGACGAAGGTGTTTTTTGCAGACAAAAAATTACACTGTAACAATGAAAAAATGCAATTATTATTTGCACATCAAACTTTTTGTCTGAAGAGCAAATTCGTGAACGGCTTGGAGACCCAATCTACTCTAGATTTGATGCGGTTATTCATTTTACAGATTTACAACCTGAAGCGGTATAAAAACTTTTGGATCGTGAGATTGACAGACAGTATAGCAAGCTAGATGAAGAAGAACGAGCCATTATTGATTCAAGAAAAATTGTGTCATTACTCAAAACAAATAGTTACCTGTCTTTCAAATGCTCGCCAAATTAAAAAGTTTGTACGAGAAGCTTTTAGCGCTACCATAACAGATGAAGTGCTATAAATAAACACCGTTCACCGGTCATAATGACCAGTGAACGGTGTTGTGTTTTTTGTGACTATAAAGAATAGTTTGTTTTATCTATCAAGACAGTCGCATGTACTGTTTTACGATCAATTTCCCCAATATTGGCAATTCTCAAATCATCCCAAAAATACTTCAATGCTTCCGTATTGCCGCTTCCCTTTTCCGGCGGGCATTTCTGGCTGTCTGGTATTTTCAGACTTTGGCTTGTTGTAGTTCTCCCCCAGCAATACGTAACTGTGAATCCTCGTTGGAT
>VOFK01000131.1_pt1 | contig 18980 bp, 32 predicted proteins | sample 5384121 | NCBI WGS metagenome assembly VOFK01 (sample SAMN12384730, study PRJNA508395) | human gut metagenome | isolation source: healthy gut J | host: Homo sapiens
TCTCGGTCAGGTCAAACACATAACTTGGAAAACCAATACTTTGCACAGCCCACCAAGACTGCCATTTCTATGACCACCGCTTGCGATAGCGAATACCAAAGCGGCAATTAATTTTCCAAAGAACATACTACCTCTGACGAACGGCAGCACCGACATTTCTGCATACCGTTATCGGCATATTCCGTGTGGTACATCATACAAGCATAAATGGAAATGAGAATATTCAACATCGCCATCATCTGCCAGTTCGCAGACATCGGTATGTTAATCGGATTTGCCTACCGGTACGGTCATTTCCTCTGCTTTTTGCATCATATGAACCGCCGGAAGAAAGCTGCTGCAAAAACCACCACCAAAAAAGCTTGGGAAGATAGCCTGTGCGCTTCAGCTTTTTGGATTCTATTAAAAGACTCGCCATTGCACTCCTCTCACTGCGATTATCTTCATCAATCATAGCAAGGAAAGTATCTTCCAGATTATCCGTCGGGAATCCGGCGGCACGAGCGTTGTTTTCAATTTCCTTTGTTCCTTCCAAACAGCAGATACCAATACCAATATCGTCCAGCCATGGTTCACTTCAGGGAAGCAAGGAGAAGAAACTAATACCGTGCAGTCATATTTCTGCGGCAGGGAACGAAGATCAGGGTGCGTGTCGTGAATACCCACCGGATCGGCCCGTGGTCGGCTTCAGCCGAGAATCAGGATCGATCTGCCGATCAATGCGCCTGCTAAACCTAAACGCTGCTTCATACCAAGCAGAGTTTTTTTGCCGATCTTTTTCTAAATTCAGTTAGCCAACAAGGCCCAGAGCGTCATCGACACAGCTTTTTGAAGCCCAAGGGAATTTTTCCGTATAATTTCAAGGTTTTCCTCTCCGCTCAGAGATTCCCCGTAAAAGGCGGGTGCTTCAATAAATGAACCAACTTCCTTCAAAATGGGAACTCGGTCTGAAGGGTATGTTTTTTCCGTCAATATGAAAGCTTCCTTCTGTCGGCCGCGTCAAACCGAGAAACATTTTCATCGTTGTGGGATTTTTTTGCCCTGTTTCGGACCAAAAATCCATAAACGCTTCCTTTGCGAATATGGAGATTCAGATGGGATACTGCCAGAAATCGCCGTAGGTTTTTCGTCACAGATTTTGAGTTTCGATTATATTCATATTGTGAAATCTCCTTTCCTTTGTTGTCTTTAGTATAAAAGGCGCAACCTTGTGTCAACCTTCTCTCTACCTTACATTTACCTTACATTTGAACTGCACTGCGAAAAATGCAGGAATGATATGCTATAATAAAAAAAAGGAGAATTGCATTATGGACTATGATTACTTTAAAAATACAAAAAATCCTCATCGTAGATGATGAGGCTGATCTGCGTGAAATGGTAACATCTATTTTAGAGCAGGACGGTTTCAAAACAATCAAGACTGCTGGAACAGTAGCCGAAGCTCTGAAAATATGCAGGGATTGGGAGCCTGATCTTGCCATTCTCGATGTAATGCTGCCCCGATGGGAACGGCTTTTTCTCTGTTTGAACAAATGCGGACTTTTACCGAAGTCCCAGTTCTCTTTAACTGCCCGTGGAGAAGATGAGGACAAGCTGAAAGGATTGGGACTTGGTGCAGATGATTATATGGTAAAAAGCCGTTCCTGCCAAAAGAATTATCCCTGCGTATCGGAATCATTCTGCGGCGGTACTACAAAGGCGAAGATCCTATCGTCCAACTTGCCGGAAGCCAAATTGACTTTGACCGTGCCGAAGTGATAAAAAGAAAATAAACATTTCCCGCTGACTGCAAAAGAACACGATATACTGCTGGCGCTCTACCGCAATGCGGGAAGAATTGTAACCATCGATCAGCTCTGCGAAGCTGCGTGGGGAGATAATCCATACGGATATGAAAACTCGCTGATGGCGCATATCCGCAGAATCTGAGAGAAAAAATTGAAGCTAACCCGTCAAAGCCGGTATCCCTCATTACGGTAAAAGGCTTAGGCTACAAGTTAGTATTAACGGGGAAATGATATGAAAGATATTACGAAACTCATTCGGCGGTTTGTAGGCATATTGCTGTTAAGCACAGTCTTGGTCATCGTCCTTAACATTATTGTTCTTGCTGCTATTTCCGCAAGTCAAACGGCAAATGGCAGACCGTGGACGACTGCAAAAGAAACTGCTGAAGCTTTACAGAAAACAGAAACGGGATATATCTTATCCGGCGATATGACGGAGCGGTTAAGCGGGGAGAATGCGTGGGCAATCTATATAGATAATGACACATTAGAGGTAAAAATGGCACACGGAAAATCTGCCGGATGCCGTTCCTCTGCACTATACGATCTCCGACATTGCAAGTCTGACACGAGGATATATTGATGGATACCCGACCTATACGGGAGAATGCGAAAATGGATTGGTCGTTGTCGGCTATCCGAAAGACCGATATTGGAAACATATGTCTCCGAGTTGGGATTATGATTTCATCAAAAACGCCCCGTATACTGTCCTGATTGTAATCGGTGTGAATGTTTTTTTGATTTTCCTGATTTATATGATCGCCAATTCCAAGCTGCTGAAATCCGTTAAACCGATTACAAACGGCATACAGGCGCTACCTTCAGGTGAGCCTGTTTATGTCAAGGAAAAAGGACTTTTATCCGACCTTGCCGCTAAAATCAATCAAACATCGGATATTCTCCAAAAAACAGAAGCGAAACCTGCAAAAGAAAGGAAACAGCAAGAGCAAACTGGATTTCCGGAGTCTCTCACGACATTCGCACACCACTTTCTATGGTAATGGGATATGCCGGACAGATTGAGGACAATGAAAGCCTGCCGGAAAGCGAAAAGGAAAAAGGCACGGAGTATCCGTCAGCAAAGTACAAAAATGAAAAAAATCTCATCAATGACCTGAATCTTGCCTCGAAGTTAGAATATAATATGCAGCCGATCCATCCAGAGCCTGTCAATCTCGTAGCAATCGCAAGACAAAGCGTTGTTGACTTTATCAATTTAGATATGGAAGAAAAAGTATCCGATAGAATGGAATACAGATGAAGCATTGACTGCCTGTGCCATAAATGGAGATAAAGAGTTGTTGCGGCGGGCAATCGGAAATCTGATTACAAATTCTCAAACGCACAATCCTGATGGCTGTACGATTTCAGTATGCGTCCGAAAAAGCGATACAGAATATAAAATAGTCGTAGAAGATAACGGCGTCGGCGTTACCGATGAAAAGTTAGAGAAACTCAGGACTACGCCCCACTATATGATGAGTGACAGCGGGACAACCGAGCCACGGCACGGCTTAGGGCTTTTGATTGTCGGACAGATCGTTTCCGCCCATAAGGGTACAGTGTCTTTCGATCACGGTAAACAAGGTGGATTTACCGTTACAATTTCTTTCCCTATTCCAAAGGATAGTCATACTCAATAAATGTTAAAAACCGTAGAGCTTCAATGAAAGCCCTACGGTTTTTCTGACCTATGATCTTATCCATTTTAGATGATTTTCAACCTGAATCAGTGATGATAAAAATAATTCTTGGATTTCAAATAATTCAAATTGTCCTTAACCCACGAATTATTCGCTACTACTTTGTTGATTTTCATTTCTATTTTCATTGCTGATGTTGACAGGATCATTTCATTTTCTAATAATCCATTTTTCATTTTGAAACTTGTTATTTCACTCCACGGAATGAATAAATTGTCTGCAATGTCCCAATCGCCGTGAACAGGAAACAGGTTAATCCCGTTATCGCTAAATCCGAACAAATACGATGTTGCTTGTTCAAATGCCATTACATTGACAATCCCTGTTGGCAAAGCCCATTTTACTTTAGATTTAGTATGTCCGCATAGAATATTGTTAGCATATTCATAACCAAAGGTTTCCAATCCGTTTTTTCTTTTTCTAAGCTTAACATATTTATACCTCCTATGGTATTAAAGAAGCTCCATAACTCTTTTTATACAGCGGATCCAACTCACATCCGCAGCTTCCACATTCTTTATCAGCCTGTTTGATTGCTGATACCAAAGTATCCTTATCGGCTTTCCCATCCAGCCATTCCTGAGCCGGAACAGCGATTAAGTCCCAACCTGACGCAGCGAATTTCTGCATAATCGCTTCCAATTCTTCCATAAGCGTACCTCTTCCTTTCAGCCATTATTTCAACAGGCTGATTTCATTTTGCAAGTTCTTCAAAAAATACGCCTGCGTGTGCGCCGCCCATCTTAACCGTTGACTGGCTCGGCTGGCTTTGCTATTCATTCCTCTATGATTTGTGTTTGGTCGGTTATCTCTGGCTGATTGCTCGGAATACCTTCATTGAGGTTTGGAACGCTAAAAAACACGGCAATGAAAATGTTTATTAAAACTATAGCCGCCAATATAATGGCAACAATTTTCCAAATCCGGCGTGAGCGGCGATTTTTGATTGCAAGCTGCTCATTTATCCTTGACAACTGCTCTGCGACATCACTGGCGGTATTTTTCATTTTCAATTTTTGCCCCCCAGCAATTCGCTGACAGACACTTCCAATATTTCAGCCAGCCGAATAAGAGTATCAGCGTCGGGAACAGATAAATTTTTCTCCCACTTAGAAACGGTCTGTCGGACTACATGGAGCCTTACTGCCAATTCTTCCTGCGAAAAACCTTTCTGCTTTCTGAGAGTTTTTAAGTTTTCTCCAAACATTGTGCGTTGCACTCCTTTGCTTTGATGATAAATCCAAAGTAGCACATTAGCCCTTATACGGCAAGCAACGCAGATTAACAATAACGCAACTGCCCGTAAAATAATGGCTTTCGCCATTAAAAGCTACTTGAAAATGGAATATTTCTTCGATAGATGCGCCAACTACCCTTGAAATATCAATCGCTAATTTGAGAGATGGCTTATAAACAGTTTTTTTAATTTTTGATTTTCATGTTGAATTTCTTTCGTCCTACCTTTATTTCAACAGACTGATCTCATTTTGCAAGTTCTTCAAAAATGCGCCTGCGTGTGCGCCGTCCATCTGCGTGTGATGGAACTGGAAAAGAGGGGCAGGTAATACCGAAGCCATTTCTTTTTGTATCTGCCCCAAATAATAAAGGGATTGTTGAAAATGCCGCTGTTCATACCAACAGCTCCGTCGATTTCCGTATCTATGATAGCGGAAGTGCCGATGACCATACTGTTTTCGGATAAGTCCCTGTCCTGACAGCTTGCGGCAACCTGTGCCGTATATTTCAGATACTCCTCGTTGAATTGATTTAACTCGGCGTTATAGGAAAGGTCGCAGGAGCTGACTTCGCCTTCTTTGTTTTTCACTATGGTATTGACTGCTATGGTGTCATACTGTATGAGTTTATCGCCGACCGGAAGGATATAAAATTCCTTTACCTTTACGGCAGCTCTGCCGATACAGTAATCCAGCAGCATATTGAATTTTTAAGCTTTTTTCCTGCTGACCTTTATCAGATTCGTCACATCAAAGGTCTTGAAAAAAGTTACCATTGGATTGGGCGCTTTCATCCAAAGTGCATACGCCGCAGCCCTTGTAGTGTCTTTGGGATCAACTTCTTTTGGCATACTAACCTCCGATTACTCCGCTTTCCGGATTGGGTGGCGCACGACCGTTTTCAATCGGCTCACATCGCATTTTCTCGGATCACTCAGATAGATTTCGTGATGGTATCTTGTATCCGTAATACCCAGTTCGTACCCATTCGCTTTCATATAGTCGTGCATTAAATCAACAGTGGCAGGCTCATCGTCATAAGAGCCGATGTGCATACACTGAACACATAATCCTTCGTCATAAGGGAAAAACTCAACTTTTGAAAAATCCTGCTTTTTCTTTTTCGTCGCTTCCTGAACTGCCCACTCAAAATCTTCCCTCGTTACGAAATCCGGCAGCCGGATCATAGATATAAAGTGCATATCTTCTTTTCTTGCATAATCAAGTCCCCGTGTGTTTTCCTGCCACCAAAGACCTTCAAGGGGCGGCACTACATACTCGAAAAATCCCTCGATTTTATGCGTCCCCTTGTAGCTCATCTTTATAGTAAAGGCTATTCCATATAACAAGCCGATTGAGCTTTTTATACTCCCCGTTTTCCTCGTTAGGATTGCCTTTCCCCGGACTGCAATGTAGTTCATTTTTGGAATCTCTATAATTCCGGGCTTGTTCTTCGGCATATAAAATTCCTTGTATTCTTTCTTGTAATCAAAAGCCATTTTCTTCCTCCATTTTGCAAATAGAATTTAGGTCAGCTACCATAATGTATTCCTCAGTCGTTTCTTTGACCGTTGTAAAAGCCCGCTTTTCGATATAACTTCACTGCATAATTGTCCTTTTGAACAGATAAGGAAATCTTTGCATAACCAGCAGCTTTTTCTGCTAACAACATTTTGTAAGCAACAAAGTTCCAATTCCCATACCTCTGTACGCTTTAAGAACAGACATTGCAAGGGAAGGCGTATTCTCATCAATATGTCCGTAGTCGTTCATAATCCTTGCCCATATTGCTCCTACAATATTTCCGTCAACTTCTACAATCAAAGCCTTATCGTGTTTGCTGTTTCCAAAATCTGCAATGTATACTTGCAATTCGGGACAAGTTATCACTGATTTAGGCGGCGCAGCCGTACCATCCGGAATATAAATTGCTTCGTACAAAAAATCACTGAGCAGACTATATTCTTCCTTTCGCATTTCCCTTATAGAGTAGCTCATATTTTACTCGTTCCTTTGTCAAAAAATAGCCTTACCGCATACAGGCATTAACAAATTTCATAGGTACATCCATTCGCTTTGCAACCTGTTCCGGCGTCATTCCACTATCCAAAAAGCGCTTGCATACGACCTTCATATTCTCTCCGACTTCGATAATATGTTTATCCGGATCATAGAAGCGAACGACTCGCTGCCCCCAAGAATGTTCCATAATCGGGTGGACATATTCAATATCATATTCCTTCAGCTTATCAGCAAACTTGTCAAAGTCATCTTCCTCAAAATAAAGCTCAAAGTTGTTGCCGCCAAAAGAAATGTCACTTGTACCAATAAATTCCTTATATGTTTCAGCCGTTTGCAGGGCTAAGCCACCTGTCAGTGTCTTATTTGCTCCAAAGTCCATAATGATATGAAGTCCAAAGACTTTTTTATAAAATTCAACTGATCTGTCTATATCGGTCACTACCAACATAGGATTTTTCAACTTCATTCTAATTTTCTCCAAAACACAGTATCGTTATTTCCGATTAGGCTTTCTTTTAATAGCCAACAGTTTCATATAGTCATCGAACTCATAAGTATCAGTCGGCTCAAACATTACCCATTTCCCGTCACGATAAGTTGTTGCTTCATCATATTGCCTGCAAACGGGATCAGAAAGAGTTTCCCTTATCTCCTCAAATTTTACTCTTTCATCTTTTCCAAAGATAATCATAAAACCAAGGCTATTCTTTTTCGCATATAGACTGCAAAGCGTTTTACCGCCTCTGCGGTACTTATATTCATAAACCCAGTTCTTACCGCCTGTATTCCATAGCCGTTCCATATCGTATTTTTCATCAATCGCTGAACACAGCTCTTGCCAGACTGCAAACAAAGGTTGTCCGAGCAATTCAGTCATAGTTGATTGAGTAGGAGTATTTTCAAGCATTGTGTTCCCTCCGCATAACAGTATTTGTTTATGACTTGTTCAGATAAGCACTTGCTAATTTATGTACCTGTTTTATTTCTTTTGACGATAAATCCCATTGCTTCAGTTCATTGGAAACCAGTTCAGGATATTTTTGCTTATATCTTTCAAAGCATTTCCTATTGATTTTCGTACATACTCGCTTTCATCATCTTTGAGAGAAGATAAAAACTGTATTGCCATCTGCGGATGCTCCTTAAAATAAGGGCGGCTTGTCCAAATTCTCAATCCTTCTGATACAGCTCTCCTTGTGTTAGCGCAATCACTTTTTAGCCATTCCTTAATAACCGGAATCGCTGTTTCATATCCAATAATTTTGCAGTAATTATCAAATGCCATTGCAAGAATTTCCTGCACCTTCCAGCTTTTGTGCTGACTCACGGTATCTTTCAGAAATGATAATGCGCTTGTATTTTTGCAGGCTGCATATCCTACCAAGAAAACACCGACTTCCTGTATCTGAAAATTTTCCGACTGATATAATTCCAATCCCGTAGCGAAACATTCATCAAGCGAATGCTGCTTGTAATAATTTTCAGCTTCCTTTTTCACGAGTTTTAGACTATCTTTTTCAGGTATAAACTTCTTTCAAATGTGCTATGAAATTTTCCATTATGTATATTACCCTTTCAAATTATCCAAAGCAGCCGGATTGTTTTCAAGAATCGCCCCGACAGTCGGGCAGGTTTCTAAATCCGGGCAGTCTCCGCAGGTGGAAACACCTTTATTTAACGCACACTTCCGAATCCCGCACAGGCTATCACAAAATACCGTTTTTGCCCCATTCATACGGCAGCCTTCGCAGTTAATATGCTCTGGAAGAATCGGGGCGTTGTTTAACTCTGCCCACAGCTTCGCCGTTTTCTCCCGCAAAGCCTGATCGTCATTGACGGTCGCTATGTATGCGTCGCATTTTTCGCAGTCCAGTCCGCAGTATCCGATCATATCTTTCATAGGTTATACGCCTCCTGTCTATTATTCTTCATCATCAATTTCTCGCTCAAAGATCGAATACTTCCAGTCATCAGTTCCGGAAATCAAACGCCAACCCTGTTTTCCATATTCGTTGAGTTTCTCAATATATACCGATCCAGCTTAATATGAACATTAAATGATGGCTCTGCGCTTAAATCAACTGTCATATACTCATACTTCTTCATAACAAACCGCCTTCCTATATATAAGTCTTTATGAAAAATTTTTCATTATATCCGCAACGAACTGTGTCTGCTGCTTTCTCAAATACGATTTCACAAAAGGCTTCAGCAGCCATTTCTTCGCTTCCACTTGTTCCGTAAAAATCTATCTCTGTTTCATCGCCTTTGGCAGTGAAAATGCCAGTCCAATGACCTGTCATATTGCTGTTTTCCATATCAAATTCCCATCGTCTGTATGGCTCAACAAGTGTTATGGTAAAGTATGTCGGGTAGCCTTCTTTGGTGTATTCAATAAATTTCTTATCGCTGATAACTTCTGTCTTGCTCAAATCGCTTCTCCAAGCAGCGTAATTCTCAATGTCTAAAAACAAAATCCCACACTTGCCAAAGCTCGCTCGGAATCAATGCTTTTATATTTGAAGTTCGCCATTTTCACACTTCTCTCCTAAAAAATCATAGCTGCACTGACCAATCACCAAAATGGAATGTACCGCTTCTGTGATGAAGTTTTCCTTCCGCTTTAAGCTGCCTAAATCCATCTCTCATACGAGTTATGATCTCCGGTTGTATATTTAGCGAATGGTGAGCTGGAAAGACTCTTTTTACCGGAAGCGCAGATATTTTCTCAAGAGATTTCAGGTAGGCTACCGGATCAGTAGACGGAAACCAAGCCGTCAAGGTATCCTTATACACCAAGTCTCCCGTGAATAAATATCCTCTTTCTTTTTCCCAAAAACACATATGTCCCGGTGCGTGTCCCGGCGTATGAAGCACCTCAATATTTCTTCCTCCTAATCCAATGTGTTCGCCACCGTATAACACTTTAGTCGGTTTACCTTGAAATAATCGGTAGTCGTTGATATTAAAATTCTTTGGTAATTCGCAGCGGTCAATAACATAATTTTTTATCATCTCCAACGGCTGAGGAAAACTGCCGCAGAGCCAATCCAGTTCCGCTTCGTGTGCATAAAAATCAGGATAGTATTTGTGACCACCGATATGATCCCAGTGAATATGCGTTGCAATCGCTGTTACAGGCTTATCTGTCAGCTTTGAAACCACCTTTGAAATATTGCAAATACCCAGTCCGGTATCAATCAATAAGCTGCGTTTCGTGCCGTTCAGAAGATAACAATGCGTTTCTTCCCAATGTTTATATTCGCTTATAGCGTATGTATTCTCATCAATCGTGTCTATTGTAAACCAATTATCCACCTATATTTTCCCTTTCCTTAAATCAATCATATTTCTCGATATGTACCGTTGCAATCGCCGACTGATTCGGCTCTCCGGTAACAAGGTCTTGCGGCGCAGGTACGAGCAGCATAAATCCGTCCTTGCCATATCTTAATTCATACCCTTGTGCATACGCTTCTTCCACAGAGATGTGCTGTACCTGTCCGATGACCATAGCCGTAATACCCGCACCGCTTAAATCCTGTATTTCTTTCAGGGTACATTCCATCGTGAGAAACGCTTCGCTGATCGCAGGTGCGTGAATGGCTTTGGGGTTGGAAACAGTAAAGCCTCCTGCGGCAAATTCGTCATCGTACCATTCATTCTGATGAATGGTATTTACCAACCTGTCATAACAGCTTATCGGGAGAAAGTTAATGCAAAAAGCATTTTTTCTCTTTGGATATTGGCATAGGTGTGGGTATGCTGATACAGGTTGCCCATCACGGCAAAAGAAAGCGGTCTTATCTCCGTGAAAGCAGCTCCACGAATGAAAACACACATTCGGTTTCCCGTTCTCTTTCCAAGTCGTGATAGCAAAGAGAACGGTCGGTATTCCTGTTGTTACTTCAAAGTGAGAGAACAGCTCAAATTCTTCCGGATAGGCTGGCTTAAAATACTGGGGAAAATCCTTTTCAATCTCGATCTTCATCATTATGCCTTTCTCTAACCTGAATAGGAGTTACGACTCATTTGGGATAAAGTATAAGGAATAGCCATCTATATTGATTGGCAGCGTCGGAATTTCAGTTCCGTCATAGTATTCCGTAGGAGCTACGGTAGCATAGCCGGTCACTCCATCAATGATAATCTCATAGTCCGTTCCCTTCGGCGTTTTCTGCATTACCTCATAAGTGCCGTTATATGTCTTGCCGTTTGTGGTATCCGTTATCGTGATTTCTCCATCTTTAGCAGTCAAAGTCATATCCACGATTTCAGCGTCAGGATACAGCTCGTCAGCTTCTCCTACGGCAACCACGAGTTCATCCTGATATTGGGCAGCTTCCGTATCATTACTCATAACCGTTCTCATTTTCCACTCATAATCTTCCATCTTCACGACATCAGCATTGCAAGCAGAGAAAGCGAATACGGTGAATGACATCAAAAACACAGATAAAATCTTTTTTCATTTCATACCGCCTCCATTTACCGTCACAGCTTCTCTACATCTTCCAACATAGATGGAGACTTCGCCGCACTTGGGACAGATTGCTACCTTCGGCTTGCCGATCCTGCCGCCGAACAGCTTATTTTCGTCCGATGACATTACAATTCCGTATCCTGCGCCTTCTACCTTGATGGCGCAGTTTTTTTCATTTCCGTTCCACATCTGAGACACTTTCTCATAAATAAATCCTCCGTTTCTTTTTATGGATTTCCGGCGGTAAAACCGCCCCGTTATGTTCTCAGCCTAAAAGGTTTTCGGCGCAAAACGGTATACCAAAATGCTGGCGACAATACTGTAAAGCACACAGAAAACAATCGTCATTATTCCAAATATCATAATCGGCATACGCAACCGCATAAGAGCAAAACAGACGACATAGGTTACTGACAAAACAATCCGATATGTGCCGCTTTTCAGTTCCGTCCCTGCATTGTAAGGCTGGAGCAGATAGTAAATCGTCAGGTAATGAATCGAGAAAAACAGGCTCATACACAGGATGGAAACAACAACCAGCACTACATAGTTCAGCGGATTGTCCGTCCCTCCGGTGGCAAACAGGATCAGCGCGCCAGCCCGATGCCGATAACCAGCGCCGGAACAGCGTTTATCTTCATTATTTCACGCAGGCGGATCTGAAACAGCCGCAGGATAAAGCTCGGCTGCTTATAGAACGAATAGGTCAGCAGGCTGTGGTCGCAGTTCATAAAAAGCGCCTGTGTAAAGTTCGTACCACGGTTGATAGCGTACATTATAAATACAAAGTACGGAAGCCAAGTCATCACGATTTCGTTAATGACGGTTTTTTCTTCGGGCAGCAGATAGACTCCTACCAGCACGGCGGCGACAAGGAAAGCGCACACATAGGAAATCTTCTTTGTCGAGTTCCAGAGTATCTTTTGTGCCTTTTGATAAACAGCTCATTCAGATACTCGAAGCCCTTGCGGTTGCTGCTAATGGAAGTATCTGCGGATATTTTCTTTTCATTTGCCTGTTTGATAAGCTTTGTCTGTGCCGTGCTGTCCATCTGATTGGTCAATCCGGCTAATAATTCCTTGTTGATTGCGTAATAATCACGGAAGGTAGTGAGCCTTGTGATACTTGCCATACCAAGGGGAATACACGCTAAAAAAAATATAACCATTGGTACGACCGCAGGCAAAGCAAAACCAAAAGGCGGGCGGAGCATAGGCTGCGGCTAAAAGCAGGGCGATACAGCACCCACATATTTGGACAGCTTATTTTCGTTGTAGCCAAAGCCCCTTTTCTCATAATCCCACAGGGTAACAGCCGCCACAAACAGCTTCATACCCGCTATGCAAAGTTGGGAGCAGACAAAACCACAAAGGTACGCCTCTGTCCATACCGAACAGAATTGTAAAGGGCAAAGCCCCAACGACCTTCAGGATGGAGTAGAAATAGTTTACAAGCGTATATTCTCGTGCGTCCATTTTCATCAGGATCATCGCATAATATTTATCCTTTGTCGGATTGAAAAGGTGTGTGTTTTATAAAGCTGCCGATTTGAGAATCAGCAGGATATGCAGAACACCTCATTCTCCGGCAGTCCTTTATAAAGATACCGATACCGCATACCATCGTGATAAAGTAAAGGAGCTTTGCCGAGGAATACAGAAACGATTTCCCACAGCACGGACAAAATGTTTCGCAAAGCCAGCCCTTTACCTGATATTAGTGCTTATGGAAGCAGCTGCTTTTACGAGCGTATCTGCTTTAGTGAAAATAGGACACCGTTGACACGGTATGTATTTTTCTAGGGAAAAAGATATTTTAATGTCTTATTCATTTCCTTCCTCCCTGAGTGCCGTAATGATTTTATCCCAAATTCCCTGCTGTCCAGATCGGTTTCTCCACGACCTCCAGTTCGCCGTGATTAGCAGCACGATCTCATCGCATGAGGTAAAGCGCCAAATCCATAACATGAGTGGAGAAAATGGTAATGCGGTCTTGTTTCAGTGAACGGAGCAGTTGTTTCATTTCTTCCGCCACAACCACATCAAGGGATGTCAAAGGCTCGTCGAGCAGCAGGATATTCGCTGAGCGATGATATTGATGAGCATTTGCATTTTGTTTTTCATACCGTGGAGTGAAGTCCTTGAGCAGTTTATCCCCTGTCCCTCCGGCTCAATACTCATATAATCAAATACTCGTCAATGCTTTCGGTTTTTTGATAGACTGTTGATGTCCATAAAGCATTTCAAAAACTCCTGCCTGTAAGAAACCCGGCACGGTCAGTAGAGAGTACATATCCGATGTCCTCTGCGGGACACCTCACGGCGGACGCCGTTTTCATCTTCTATATAGAAATTGCCGCTATCCGCCTTCAAATCCCTGTTCAGCAGTTAAACAGCGTTGTTTTTTCCAGCGCCGTTTCCCGAGCAGCCCATAAATTTTTCCCTTCATCAAATGTAAAATCAATATCTCTGAGAACTTTTTTTCTCAAAGTCTTTGATAAATGCTCAATCACAAATTTCATAATATCCTCCGTCACATCTTATGCTGGTAATATGCCATCAAAATAAAAATCAAGGGATTGTTTTTAAGCAGGAAAGCGCCTACAAGAGTAAGAACAATCCATAGTGGTGCGTCGAAAAAATACATACCCAAGCGCCTGCCATCAGCAGCCAGTGCAGTATCTCGCCGGATATTGCCTGTGCTTTGCTGCGAATGAGCTGATTGCGCTCGTCTTTTTCTTCAATTTCATTGATTTTCATCAAATCAGGATTTTTTGCGCCCCACAGATCGACACAAACACCATTTCGCAATCCCATAGCCGAACAATCGGCACCTATGCTGATCATCGCACCGCTTTGCGAATCGCTCAAACAGTCCTGCAAAAAGAAATCTTGCGCTCAGAGCCAAAGCAATGCCGATTATGCCAATTACAAGATATATATTCCTGGTTTTTTCTTCATTGCTTTCCCTCCTCGTAAATGAAAATATCTTCAATGCTCATATTAAAAATGTTTCTCCGTGCAAGCTTAAACGCCAATGTAATTGAAGGATTGTATCGTCCGTTTTCCAACGAGCCGATGGTCTGCCAGGATACTTCCAGTGCGGCAGCCAGTTCTTCCCTGCTTGATTCCCCTGTTCTTTCCGAATTTCTCTAAACGGTTTTTCACGGTGCCTCTTCCTTTCTATGGAAAGCCAGCTTTCCATATTCTATTATAGCAAAATGCGCAAATGTCAAGTACACTTTCCATTCAGAGATGAACTTTTTTCATTCCTCCCATTTTCACATCTATTGAGCAGCTAAATTTATCACTTGCACATTGCTTTGCCGAGCATAATTTACCGTATACGCAGTTCCGCCTTTCTCCTGTGTTAAATAGGCTATGCAGACACTGCTGCCATTTACCAAATGGCGGTTTCTTTGAACATACAGCCCCGAAAATAGTCGTGAGAAGTATATACTACCTTATCCGCCTGACTTTTTTGATCTCCTCATAAACCGCTATATCATCTTTGCTCCAGCCTTTTTGTCTGTGTGGTACACGGAAGGACTAAAATCAGCTTTGATATGCGAATATCGCTTTCTCAAGGATAAAAACGCATTGAGCAGCCAGCGTATCAAAGCCCAATGCTCCGCCTGCGCCAAAGTACATATATCCTTCTTCTATCAGTCGAAGCAAGGTGTTTTTAACCGCTGAGAGAGTTCCGGTATGCTCTCCGGCGGTATTTTTCTATGTCCGGTAAAAGCAAGCCGTTTTTTCCCCTCATTAAAGTTCACCAGCCAGTTCAAAGCCTAAAAGCACAAAAAATCTAATTATAATACTCATAGTATATCAAAGTCAACAATAAATATCAATAGTCTGTGGAACTACGGAAACAATATTTATAGACTATGAATGGAGGCTGGAACTATGAGTGAAATTGCAAAAACCATCGGACAGCGTGTCCGCAATTATAGAATTGATAAGGGATTGAGCCAAGAGAAGCTTGCTGAGTTATCCGGTTGCCACCCTACTTATATCGGGCAAGTGGAACGAGGGGAAAAAAGAACGCTACTCTTGAAAGTATTGAAAAGATTGCTTCAGCTATGAATATCTCGCTTGCTCAGCTTTTTGAGAAGATAGGCGAAAGCAGCACCGACAGCTATCCTATGAAATGTTACGAGCTGGTCGCAGCAAAAAGTAAATCCGAGCAAGAACATTTATATAAGATGTTAGTTGAAATGGATAAATATAAAAATCAATAAAAGCGGAAAAAAATATACGGTGTTACCCAAGTGGGTAGCACCGTATTATTTTTGGGTATAGTTTTATTTTAATTCTGTACGGCGGATTACAGCATATGAGCCAATTCAAAAAAGAGCTCCGATTATGAGAAATGATAGAATTGGGAAAAACTGATTTATTGTACCATCGCTCATAAATCCTACTGCTCTCATCGTCAATTCCATAGCCTTGCTTTTTACAATTTCATCTGAGAATACAAACTGAAACAGCGCAATAACAAGAAGAATGATTCCAGATATTCCAACTCCGATCCAAAAGAGAAATTGTTTTTCCAACTCTGTTGATGACTAAAATCGCTAAATAGAAAAGACTGCAAAACATCAAAAATATAAAGCAGTAAGCCATAACCAGTTTATAAAAATATTTCCGAATCCATAAAGGCTACTGTATAAGGTAAAAATAGTTACTGTTGAAGAAATGAAGGGAGTTACCGATTATGGTATCAATAAGTGCCATTGTACCCGCCAGCAATGTAAACATACAAACAGTCGCCCCAAAAAAATATATTTTCGGGTATATCCATTTTGAGCAACGCCTTGAAATCTTCTTTGTAGCCTAATACGCCTATAACACTGACAAAAACAACAGAACTGAACTCTAAAGTATTTGAGCCAGTTTCATTTCCTTTAGTACAAATTGCAACAATCGTAAAAATGAGAGCCACTATCAAATATTGGATCAAATAGAAAATTCCTATTGCCTTTACTTTAGTTAAGTATTCATATAAAACCGCAGATTTTAATTTACTCATTTTCGCCGCCACCTTTCTCTGTCATCTTGACAAACAGTTTTTGCAAATTCATTGCCGTAACTTGCAGATTGCTTCCTTGAGGTAAAGCCGTTTTTTCTCCTAATACATAGGCAATTTTCAAGCCGCCCAACTCGTCATATCCGATGACATTCTTGCCTTCACAATAATGGTCAACTTCCTGAGCCACCCCGGAAATGCTATATCCTTTTTCAAGCAGTTCCTCAACCGTTTCCTGAAGAAGAATTTTCCCTTTATCAATCAAGACAACTTCCTCAATAATATTGGAAACTTCCTCTATCAGATGTGTCGCAATAATAAGCGTCCGCTCATTGTTCTCAAATTCTTTAAGGAGCAGGCTGTAAAACAGTTCCCTGTGGTTTGCGTCAAGCCCCAGAACCGGCTCATCAAAAGATTACATACGGAACATTCAGTGATAGCGCAATAATCAGCTTGAAAATGGACTGATACCCTTTCGATAACGCCTTAAACCTTTTGTTAATATCAAAGATTGAACTTTTTGGAAAGTTCAAAGGCTTTATCCAGATCAAAATCGTTATAAAAACGATTTGTCCACTTGAAATGATCCTTAACCTTCAAATCTCTGTCATATAAATCCGCTTCACTCATGCAAAAAATCTTTTCGTGGACACCCATATTTTCTTTTTGCAGGAATACCATCAATCAGGACTTCGCCCTGATCTGCAAAAATCCGGTTTGCGATAATATTGATAAGGGTAGATTTTCCTGCCCGTTTCTTCCTAAAAACCCATATATTCTCCCGAACTCAAAAGGAAAAAAATATCGTCAAGCGCTGTGACATCTTTTATAGCGTTTCGTTATATTTTTAATTTGAATGGCATTCATTGTCATAACCCCTTTCTATCAAAGAAATAATATCCTCTTTTAGACATTTGCAGCTTCAATGCTTCGCTTATTAAAAAAGTCGAAACATACTGCTCATAAAACTGACTTTGCCGTTTTTGTCGAATTTTTCGACTGCACCTTCTTTCACAAACATTCCAAGACCTCTTTTTTTGTAGATGATTCCCCGTCAACCAGCACATTCATTCCTTTTAGAACAGTATGTGGATTGATACTGAGCAGCGCAGAAATTTCATTTGTCGATGGGATTTGTGTTTCTTCAGGAAAAGCACCAGTAAATATAGAATCTTCAAGCTGCTCTGCGATCTGAAGAAAGATCGGTTTATCTATATTCGGATTTACATTCAATCATAGCACCTCCTACACTTGCTTGTTTGTCTGTTAGTTGAGTAACTAACTATCTTACAAGCAAAAAGTATACCCACTGAGATTCTATTTGTCAATACCTTTTTACGAATTTTTTATGTAATTAAAGCCGCCTGCATTTAAGCAAGCGGCTCGTTTTTGCCCTCCGATCAATAGGCAGGTGCACCGTAGCCGAGTATTTCGTAATACCCAACCGGATAACTATTCTGACGAACAGAATCCCCCGGGTTGCCCTCGACCGACCGTGTAAACTCTGCCGTTTTCTACCTTTTGGACGATACCCGTATGGTCGGATAATCCGTCCTGACCGCTTTCGTCCGCCCAATCGAAGAAGATAATCATACCCGGCGTAGGCTCGGCGCTGTTATCCAGCCATTGCCCTCTGTCCTTAAACCATTGTACGCCGTTGACGCAGCCTGCGTATTTCGGAATTACACCAGCGTCAATATACCCGCATTCATTAGCGCACCACGAAACGAAGCAAAGCGCACCACTCTACACGGGAATTAAAACCGTACCAAGACCAGTACGGATCGCCGCCCATTGTTCCGATTTGGGAAAGCGCAACGGTTACGATCTGATCGTCTGTCCCCCGTAATCCCGTAAAGCACCTGCGACCACAGCGAATTGTTTTTCATCGGCAAGCAGCTCTGCAAGATACTCTTTCTGTTCCTCGTTAAATCCATACTGCGCCGCCATCTCATCGGCGGTCTTATGGCTGACCGTGATATACGAATAGTTTGCGTGACCGTGCTTTCCGTCTCCACGATATTTCCGTGACCGTCATCGGTTTCGGTAATGACCCGTCTCGGTTTTGTGTCGGTGTTGAGCTTATTTTGTTCATCTCCCAAAAGATGTCCGTGAGCTGCTTTTTCGATTTCCGTCCGTTGCGACCTCTTGGGATATTATCCGACGTGTTGACCTTTGACCGAGTATACCGCAAGCACCTCTTTCCAAACGGCACGGCTACCGCTCATTTCAAGGCATCATAGGGCGGGTTCTTTATCTCTTAGGTTTGGTATTGTATTCGGTATTGATTTTCGCACAACGGTCTCGCATACTCATACCGTGCCGGAATCCTCGCCTGAGAAAAAGATACCGAACACCGAGCCGAGAAGCATACCGATCAGGCAAATCACAATAATGACCAAAAACCGCTATCCAGCCGCCTGCGGCGATTGCGGCGATCAACGCTGTTTGTTCCGGCGATAATCGCCTTGACCGCAAGCGCTATCGCTTTTTGCGATGCTTTCGCCATACGGCGGCACGAGCCGCCGTCTGCCTGCCTGAACTGCCCTTTGAGAAGCCTTGACCGTAGCCTGCGCTGTTTTTCTGCGCCGCCTTTGCGGTACGCTGTGCTGTCTTGACGGTCGTTTTAGCGGTGCGCTCTGGCGGTTTTACCGTTTTCTGCGCTGTTTTCGCCGAGCCTTCTCCCAACCGTCTTAATCGTCTTTTTCCTGCG
>VOFK01001200.1_pt1 | contig 18963 bp, 26 predicted proteins | sample 5384121 | NCBI WGS metagenome assembly VOFK01 (sample SAMN12384730, study PRJNA508395) | human gut metagenome | isolation source: healthy gut J | host: Homo sapiens
TTGTCGCCCCATTCCTTCAGATAGGAATTGCGCTTGGCAACGTTCTTGTTGATGCGCTCCACGGTGGCGTTGACCACGGAGTGATGGCGGCGCGGATCCTCCTCGCCGGAGTGGGCGGGAACCTTGGACAGGTCCAGCTCACCTTTGTCGATGGCCTCAGCCACGGCCTGGGGATCCTTGCCGGTTTCGAGCATGGCGTTGCCGATGGCCCACGCCGCGCCCATAGGCAAGAAGGACGTTGCCATCATGTGGTCCACCACCACGTTGGGCAGGGGGACGTCCATCTCGTTGACGCCGTCGATGCCCAGCAGGCGGCAAACCGCGCGCTCCACGGTGACCGTGGTATGCTGGTCAATGAACCGCTGGGTGTCGTCTGCCACATGGGCGGCGGACTGGCGGGCCTGGTTGACCAGCTCTAAGTTCAAGCCGAGTTTGCTTTCCATAGTTTTACCTCTTATTTCTTCACGTGACGCTCGTTGCGCAGCAGCTTGGTGGGCTCCAGATAGCGCTGCTTGGTGCCCTCAGCGACCCAGGCCACGCCGGTCTTCTCCGCCTTCTTCTTGCCGGTGCAGACGTCGCAGTGGCAGTTCTGGACATAGTGCTCAGGCTGAGTATAGGAGGTGATGACGCCCTCGAAGTTGCGCAGGATGACCTTGCGGGGGGTCTCGGAGATCAGGTAGTTGGGCATAACGGGGGTCTTGCCGCCGCCGCCGGGGGCGTCTACCACGAAGGTGGGGATGCAGTAACCGGAGGTGTGGCCGCGCAGGGCTTCCATGATCTCGATGCCCTTGGACACGGGGGTGCGGAAGTGGCTCAGGCCCAGGGAAGGATCGCAGGCATAGATGTAGTAAGGACGCACGCGCATCTTCACCAGGCCATGGACCAGCTCCATCATGACATGGGAACAGTCGTTGACGCCGGCCAGCAGCACGGACTGGTTGCCCAGAGGGATACCGGCATCAGCCAGCATGGCGCAGGCCTTGGCGGCCTCATCGGTGAACTCCTTGGGGGTGTTGAAGTGGGTGTTCAGCCAGATGGGATGATACTTACGCAGCATGGCGCACAGCTCCGGGGTGATACGCTGGGGGCACACCACGGGGGTGCGGGAGCCCAGACGGACGATCTCCACGTGGGGGATGGCCCGCAGGCGCTTGATGATGTACTCCAGGTTCTCATCGGAGACCATCAGACAGTCACCGCCGGACAGCAGGACGTCGCGGACCTCGGGATGAGCGGCCACATAGTCGATGCACTTGTCGATCTGGGCCATGGGCACTTCGCAGTCGTTCTGACCGGCGAAGCGGCGGCGGGTGCAGTGACGGCAGTACATAGAGCACTGGTCGGTGATCAGCAGCAGCACGCGGTCAGGATAGCGGTGGGTCAGGCCGGGGGGGGGGAGTCGGTATCCTCGTGCAGGGGATCGGCGTCCTCATAGTCGGCATACTCCAGCTCCCTCGGCCCGGGGATGGCCATCTTGCGGATGGGATCAAAGGGATCGTCCAGGTCGATCAGGGACAGATAGTAGGGGGTCACGGCCATGCGCAGCTTGCCCAGGGTCTTGCGGACACCCTCCTCCTCGTCGGGGGGTCAGGTTCATGTACTTCTTCAGATCCTCAACCGTCTCGGCGCGGTTGGCAACCTGCCAATGCCAGTCATTCCACAGATTTTCGGGGACATCGGCGAACAGACCATTGCGAGTCTTCATATTCGTATCTCCTTAATAAAAATGGATTCCAAAAGATGGATAGGGCGAGGGCAGGGGAGGCCAGAGACCCGGCCGCCCTGCACTCGCGTAACTTCGTTTAGCAGTACTTCTCGTCGAACAGCTTGCGCAGCTTGGGGTTCTCACGCAGAACATCCAGAGTGATGTTGGCGTGGTTCTTGGTGTAGCCGTTGCCGATGATCATGTTTACGTCTTTGCCTACGCCCTCTGCGCCAAGAGCAGCCTTCGTGAAGGAAGTTGCCATGGAGAAGAAGTACACCACGCCGTCATCACGGACAGGCAGGATGGCGGACATCTCGCAGGACTCAATGTTCACGCAGCAGATGGACAGATCATACTCCTTGCCGTCGTTGGCAGCCAGAGCAGCCTCCATGACCTCAACGGGCTTGGTGCAGTCGGCGACGATCACGTCGGTGTACACGCCCAGCTCCAGCAGACCGGGAACCTGCTTGGGGTTGCGGACAACGCCCACGACCTTGCCGTTGGGGCCGACCTTCTTCATAGCTTCCCAGCCGCACAGAACGCCGGACTTGCCGTTGGCGCCCAGGATCAGGACGCTGTCGCCCTCCTTGGGCAGCTTGCGGGCCTGAGCGGGAGCACCGGCCACGTCCAGGGCGGCCAGGGCCAGAGGCTCGGACATATCCTCGGGCATCTTGGCATACAGGGCGGACTCGAACAGGATAGCCTTACCCACGATGTCCACGCGGTCGATATCCTTGTGGATAGCCAGGATCTTCTCGATCTTCAGGGGGGTCATGGACAGGGACACCAGGGAGACGATCTTGTCGCCTTCCTTCAGGTCGAAGCCGGGCTTGTTCTTCAGGTCCTCGCCGATGTGAGCGACGACGCCCTTGAACATACCGCCGGAACCGGTGACGGGATTCTGCTGCTTGCCGCGCTCAGCGACGATGCCCAGGATCATTTCGCCGATCTTCTTCTCGTCGCCGCCGCAGGCGTCGGAGATCTGGGTGAAAGAAGCGGAGTCGATGTTCAGGGAGGTGACGTCGCAGACGATCTCGTTGGAATAGACCTTGGACATGTCGTTGTCGACCTTCCAAGCAGCCTGGGTCAGAACGCCCTTGGGCTCGATAACGCGATGGGTACCGTACTTGTTGCCTTTCAGTTCAGCCATTGTAAAAATCCTCCTAATATATTTCTCTTAATTGTTTGTCGTGTTTTTTACTTCAGGGGGGGCTTGAGGCTCAGGATCTCGCGGGCCTCAGCGGGGTGGCGATCTCGCGGCCCAGCTCCTTGGCAATGCGGACGACCTTAGCCACCAGCTCGCCATTGGAAGCAGCCTTCTGGCCCTTGCCCAGATAGATGTTATCCTCGAAGCCCACACGGACGTTGCCGCCCATGGCGATGGCCGCAGCGGCCATGGTCCAGGCGGAACGACCCACGCCGGACACGGTCCAGGTGGAGCCAGCGGGGATCTTGCTGGCGAAGAAAGCCAGATTCTCCACGGTTGCGGGAGTGCAGCCGTGGACGCCCAGCACGAAGTTGAACTGCATGGGATGGGCAGGCACCTCACCCTTCTTGGCCATGCCAAGGATGGTGTCAATGTGGCCCAGCTCGAAGCACTCGTACTCGGGCTTGATGTTGTTCTCCAGCATACGCTTGCCGAAGGCACGCATGGTGGGCATGGTGTTATCGAAGATCTCGTCGCCGAAGTTGCAGGTGCCGCAGTCCAGAGTGGCCATCTCAGGGAACAGCTCGGTGGGCTGCAGACGCTCCTCGGGGGACATGCCGGTGGCGCCGCCGGTGGAGAAGGGATCATGATGACGTCGGGCAGCTCCTTGCGGATGGCGTCCATGACCACCCGGAAGCGCTCGCGGTCCTGGGTGGGGGGCGTGCCGTCGTCCTCACGGACATGGATGTGCAGGATGGCTGCACCGGCCTCGTAGGCGGACTTGGCCTCACGGACCATCTCCTCCACAGTGTAGGGCACAGCGGGGTTCTGCTCCTTGGTGACCTCAGCGCCGCAAATCGCAGCGGTAATAATCAGCTTCTCCATTTCGCCGCTCCCTTACTTCTCGATCTTCTTGCGCTGGCAGTCCTTGGGGAGTCACGCAGGTGCCGTGAGCCACGCAGACAACGATGGGCTCGTCCAGCTCGTCAGCAGCGGAAGCGCTGATATCGGTGCGGGCAACGACGACCTTGCGGGCCTCGAAGCGCATGGTGCGGGAGGTGTTGCCGATCTTCTCGATCTCGCCATAGGCCTCAATGTAGTCGCCGGCGTACACGGGAGCCTTGAACTCCACCATGTCGTAAGCGCAGAACAGGCCCTCGTCGCCGTCGCACTTGATCAGCAGCTCGGTGGCCACGTCGCCGAACAGGTGCACCATGTGTGCGCCGTCCACCAGGTTTCCGCCGTAATGAGCATCCTTGGCGCTCATACGCAGACGCAGCAGAGAAGTCATCTTTTCCATAAGTATTTTCCTCCTTCAGATTTTTTGGGATCGCCTTCAACAGAAGCCTTGCTGCAAACAGGCCTTCCTTCTCTCCGGCGCTCCTTCGGGCATAAAAAGAGCGCTATCGGTCAAGGTTGACCAATAGCGCTCCATGTTACAAACACGATAACATGACAGTAACGCCGCTTACGCAGACGTCCCCAAGGGCAAGGTCACAGACCGGCATTGTCCTTTCGGCGGGCGGCCCCTTCCTGCTCCGGTTATACCGGATGTCTGTCCCCTGCGAAGCAGTACCCTGTCTCCCGCGCCTCTATTGATTGTAGTATGAACTTCTGTTGCACCCATTATATCGCGATGGCCTCGAATTTGTCAATAGAATTTGTGACAGAAATCACAATAACTTTTTTGCACATCTGACAAAATTTCGCACTCCGTTTCCCCTGAATAAACGCCGGGGGCGACAGAACAGGGGGAAATGTCCGCCGTGCGCGGACATTTCCCCCTGTGAAGGCATCAATAGCTCTGTTCGATTTTCTCCAGAATTTCCGGCTTCAGCGACAGCATCCGGCAGATGTTCAGGGCGTCCCGGGGGCAGTCGGACCGGCCCTCCACCCGGTACAGGCCATAGTTCATGTGCCGGGCGATAACGGCCACGCCGTCCTCGTTGGTGGCGGCCAGCTCCCGGCGGATCTGCTCGGGGTCCACGTCCCGCAGGCCGATGATCTGATAGTGGACCCGGGCGTGCTCTGCCACCTTGTCGTAATGGGTGGTCAGCAGGGAAATGGCGTTGACGTCGTTGAGGTATTTGGTCACTGCCTGCACGATAACGGCGCCCTCATCGGGGTTGGTGCCCCGTGCGAACTCATCTAGCAGGAACAGGGAATAGCCCTGCTCCACCTCCGCCAGGGCCTTCTGGAACTGGACGATCTCGCTGCCGAAGCCGGACAGGCCCGACTGGATGGACTGCAGATCGTCAAACAGCATATGCACGCTCCAGAACAGAGGCATCCGGGCGCTTCTGGCGCAGACCAGAAAGCCCGCCTGCAAAAGCAGAACGTTCAGGGCCACGGTTTTCATGGCCACGGACTTGCCGCCCATGTTGGCGCCGGTGATCACCGCCGCTCCCCGGTCCAGGGAGATGGACACCGGCACAAAGGCCCGGCCCTGCTCCTGCAGCAGGTCGCACAGCTCCGGGTTGATCATATCCGTCAGCTCCAGGGCGGTGTCGGTCAGCTCCGGCCGGACGCCGCCGAACCGGTGGGCAAACAGGGCCTTCTGGATCAGGAAGTCCAGCCGTCCGGCGGTGTCGGCATCGGCCAGCAGGTCGTCGGCCATGGGGGCCAGAGCCGCGCCCATGGCCCGGCGGACCTTCATCTCCTCACTGTCCTCCTCGGCGCAGATGCGCACCCGCTTCTGCCGCAGGTCGTCCTTCTCCGCATCGGTCTGGGCCCGGTACAGCTGCTCCTCCACCTGCTTCTTGGCGGCGCGGATCTCCCGCAGCTTCGGCGTGGCGGCATCGGGGATGTAAAAGCCCCGGCTGCGGGTGTTTTCCGGATCCAGAATGGCCAGGGCCGCCGCCGGATCGTGGAAGGCAAGGCCCGTCAGGCCCGCCGTGTCCCGCAGCTTTTCAAACAGGGGGCGCAGGGTCTCCAGCCGCTGGAGATAGCCCTTCAGCTCGAACAGCTCCACATGGTCCGGCACCTCCAGCTCCCGGCACCGGCGCAGGGAGCCCCGGATGTCCTTCATCTGGCACAGCACCACGCAGATCTGGTCATACAGGTCCTTCAGCTCCTCCGCATGGGCGGCGGCCCGCTCCACGTTGCGCAGCTCCTGCTCCAGCTCCTGCCGCTCGTCCGGGGTATAGTACCGCAGGCGGCGGATGCGCTCCTGGCCGAAGGGACTGCACCCGTGCAGGCTCTCCAGGATGTATTGCAGGCCGATCTTCTCTCTCTCCTCAAAACGAATCTGGATCATGCCAGCTCCTCCTTTACATTGATGACCGGTACGTCCACGGCCTCCTTCATCCGGGCCATGAACTCGTCCTTGTCGAATTTCCACCCGTAGGCGGACACGGGGTTGATGGTGACGCACAGGGTCCGGGCGGCCTCGGCGGTTTCCAGCCGCACCTGACGGGTCTCGGAGCTTATCCAGGGTATCCGGCGTCAGCAGCACCCGGCTGGGGTCCCTTGACCACCAGGCGGCCGCCCCGCAGCACGCCGCTGCGCAGCAGGGGCACCACCATGGAGTCCGTCAGCGCCCCGGGGGCCAGGGCCTCGCCGTGCTCCTTCAGGCACTTTTCCAGGCCCTCCTCCGCCTCCGGCGGCAGAGTCTCCGCCTTGGGCAGGTTCATGATGCGATAGATGTTGGCGGTGTCCGCCACCACCTTTTCCATGCTCATGTGATAGGACGCGCCGGTGCACAGCACCACGCCCTCGGCCACCGCCCGGGCTCCCAGGGATTTCCGGCCCAGTGCCCCGTCGATGATGGACTTGTCGCCCCCATCTCGAAGAACAGCCGGGAGACCTCCTTGAGCTGCGTGGTGATGGACGGCCCCGCCAGCTGGACGTTTCCGGCGCTGCGGGCCCGGAGGATCACCACCTCGCCCAGAGGCGTGGGGATGCCGGTGGTGGCCAGGATCTCCGTGGTCACATCGCCCAGCCGCAGCATATCCCGGGCCGTGGCGATCAGAGTCCCCTCCCGCACGAAGATGCCGGGCTTCTCCGTGCCGGTGACCACGTCGGTGGACTCGCCGTCCCGGCCGATGGACGTCAGCCCCAGGGTCCCCCGGAGCCGGTCATGGTGCAGCATCCAGTTGAGCATGGTGGTTTTTCCCGCGTTTTTGCACATGCCCACAATGGACATGGTTTTCACGCCGTTCAATATCTCAAGCAGCTGTGAGGACATATGATTCCCTCCCGGTGTAAGTCAATCTAAAATCATATTATAGCGTATATTTTGTCAAAAGAAAAGGGGTGATTTTTTCCCGGCAGAAATGACCGGAATCGGTCTTGCAAAACCGGGAAAACTTGGGTATAATAGTTTGGATAAACTGCGGTATTATGCCGCCAGAGCTAAAGAGGAACAACAAATGAGCACCATCATCACCTCCGTGGACCGGCACAGCCCGGCGGAGCGGGCCGGAATCGCCGCCGGGGAGCAGCTGCTGACCATCAACGGCCACGAGATCATCGACGTGCTGGACTATCGCTTTTACGGCTACGATACCGACTGCCGCCTGGAGCTGCGGGAGCCCTCCGGCGCCGTGCGGACCGTGTCCCTGCGCAAGCCCGAGGGCCGGGACCTGGGCCTGAATTTCGACACCGTTCTGATGGACGAAATGCGCTCCTGCGCCAACCACTGCATCTTCTGCTTCGTGGACCAGATGCCCCCCGGAATGCGCCAGACCCTCTATTTCAAGGACGACGACGCCCGGCTGAGCTTTCTGCAGGGCAACTATATCACCCTGACCAACCTGACGGACCGGGAGGCCCAGCGGATCATCGACCTGCGCATCAGCCCCATCAACGTCTCCGTCCACACCACGGACCCCCAGCTCCACTGCACCATGCTGGGGAATAAGAACGCCCTGCGGTCCCTGGACTACATCCGGGCCTTCTGCAAGGCGGGAATCGTGATGAACGGGCAGATCGTGGTGTGCCCCGGCTGGAACGACGGGGACCAGCTGCGCCGGACCCTCCGGGACCTGACGGAGATGGAGTTCTCCAGCTGCTCGCTGGTGCCGGTAGGCATCACCAAGTACCGCAAGGGCCTTGCCAAGCTCCGGCCGGTGGACGCCGCCACCGCCGCCGAGATCATCGACATCGCAGACGAATACGGCCGGGAGAACCTCCGCCGCTTCGGCACCCGGCGCTTTTTCTGCGCCGACGAGCTGTTTCTGCGGGCGGGCCGCCCCCTGCCCCAGGCAGAGTATTACGAGGGCTACCGTCAGCTGGAAAACGGCGTGGGCCTGATGCGCTCCCTGGAGGACGATTTCCTGGCGGGACTGGCCACGGTGGACGTGCCTGCGCGCTTCTCCCCTTTCACCATTGCCACCGGCACGGCGGCGGCCCCGTTTCTCCGGGGCCTGGTGCAGCGGGCCATGGGGGACTATCCCGGCCTGCGGGGCCAGGTCATCGCCGTGGAAAACGACTTCTTCGGCCACACCATCGACGTGGCGGGCCTGCTTACCGGGCAGGATATCTCCGCCCAGCTGCGGGGCCGGGACCTGGGGGACCGGGTGCTGATCCCCATCCACATGATGCGCCATGGCGAAACCGTGTTTCTGGACGACTACACCGTGGAGCGTCTGAGCCGGGAGCTGGGCGTTCCCGTCCAGGTGGTGGACGAGGACGGCTTCGCCCTGGTGGACGCCATGTTCGCGGCGGAATGACCGCCGCATCCAAATAGAAGGAGGTAAACCCCTATGTCCAAGCCCCTGATTGCTATCGTGGGCCGGCCCAACGTGGGCAAGTCCATGCTGTTCAACAAGATCATCGGGCGGCGTCTTTCCATTGTGGAGGACACCCCCGGCGTCACCCGGGACCGCATTTACGGTGAATCCGACTGGAACGGCCGCAAGTTCACCCTGGTGGACACCGGCGGCATCGAGCCCAACACCGACAACCAGATCCTGGCCTTCATGCGCCAGCAGGCCCAGATCGCCATCGACAACGCCACGGTCATCGTCCTGGTGACGGACATCAAAACCGGCATGACCGCCGCCGACCAGGAGGTAGCGGGAATGCTGCAGCGGTCCAAGAAGCCCATTGTCCTGGCAGTGAACAAGATGGACTCCACCGGCCCCGCCGACCCGGAGTTCTATGAGTTTTACAACCTGGGTCTGGGCGACCCCATCGCCGTGTCCGCCGTCCACGGCCACGGCACCGGCGACCTGCTGGACGCCTGTCTGCAATACTTCCCCCCGGAAACGGACGAGGAGGAGGACAGCGACGTGGTCCAGGTGGCCATCATCGGCAAGCCCAACGTGGGCAAGTCCAGCCTCACCAACCGGATCCTGGGCGAGCAGCGGGTCATCGTCAGCGACGTGGCCGGCACCACCCGGGACGCCATCGACAGCTACTTCGAGAACTCCTACGGCAAATATAACTTCATCGACACCGCCGGCATGCGGAAAAAGTCCAAGGTGGACGACGCCATCGAGAAATACAGCGTCCTCCGGGCCACCATGGCCATCGAGCGCAGCGACGTGTGCCTCATTATGATCGACGCCCAGGACGGCGTCACCGAGCAGGACACCAAGGTGGCGGGCCTGGCCCACGACGCCGGAAAGGCCTGCATCATTGTGGTGAACAAGTGGGACCTGGTGGAAAAGGACGGCAAGACCATGGACCGTATGCGGGAGGATATCCGCCGGGACCTGAGCTATATGCCCTACGCCCCCATTGTGTTCATCTCCGCCATGACCGGTCAGCGGGTCAGCCGGCTGTTTGAGCTGATCAACTATGTCCGGGAGCAGGCGTCCATGCGCATCACCACCGGAATGCTCAACTCTGTTCTGGCCGATGCCCAGACCCGGGTCCAGCCCCCCACGGACAAGGGCCGCCGGCTGAAGATCTACTACATGACCCAGGTGGGCATCCGGCCGCCCCACTTCGTGGTGTTCTGCAACGACAAGAAGCTGTTCCACTTCTCCTATCGCCGGTATCTGGAAAACCAGATCCGCAGCGTGTTCGGCCTGGAGGGCACGCCCATCATCATGACCGTGCGCCAGAAGGGCGAGGAGGATAGCTGAGTTGTCTGTGGTATTTACTGTGGCCCTGACGCTGCTGGTGTCGTATCTGCTGGGCTGCTTCAATGGGTCGGGTGATGACCTCCCACTTCATCATCCGGGATGATGTCCGCCAGCACGGCAGCGGCAACGCGGGCCTGACGAACTTCTACCGGACCTACGGCGCCCGGTACGCCCTGTGCGTCATCGTCTGCGACATGGGGAAAACCGTTCTGGCCTGTCTCATCGGCGGATACCTGATGCACTGGGTGGTGGGCGACTGGACCCCTGGGCCTGCTGATCGCAGGCATCGGCTGCGAGCTGGGCCATATGTTCCCGGTGTTCTTCGGCCTGCGGGGCGGCAAGGGCATCCTCTCCGGCGGCGTGCTGGTGCTGCTGCTGGACTGGCGGGTGGCTCTGATCGCCTGGGGCCTGTTTGCGGTGCTGTGGCTGACCACCCGGTATGTGTCCCTGGGCTCCATCGCCGCCACGGCCAGCATGCCGGTGTCGGTGTTCCTGCTGATGGGCCACAATTGGCTGTATACCGTCCTGTCTGCGGCGATAGCGGCCCTTGTGATCTGGTGCCACCGGGGCAACATCCAGCGGCTGCTCACCGGCACCGAAAAGAAATTCCAATGGCACGTCGATCCCCTGGACGGGGGCGAGGACGGCCCGCAAGCATAAGAAGAAAGAGAGAGAGCATTCGTATGAAAAACAATCAGCTTCGCCAGGTGGTATTTCCCATTCTGGCGGCCTTTATCTGGGGCACGGCCTTCGTGGCCCAGGACGTCTGCGCCGACGCCATGGGCGCGTTTACCTTCAACGGCACCCGGTATTACATCGCCGTGCTGTCCCTGCTGGTGGTTCTGGCCGTTTCAAGCGGCTTCAGGAAGGACCGGCCCCAGATCTCTCCTGCGGAGAAGAAGGCCCAGCGCAGGCAGCTGTGGCTGGGCGGCTTCTGCTGCGGCACGGTGCTGGCCATTGCCTCCAACTTCCAGCAGGCAGGCCTTGTGGCCGGTACCGACGGCGGCAAGGCCGGGTTCATCACCGCTCTGTATGTGGTGCTGGTGCCGGTGTTCGGCCTGTTCTTCCGGCGGAGGGTCAGCCTGCCGGTGTGGATCGCCGTGGCCCTGTCCGTGGGTGCTCTGTACCTGCTGTGCATCAAGGGCAGCTTCTCCCTGGCCCCCGGCGACCTGCTGGTGCTGGTATGTGCCATATGCTTTTCCGTACATATCCTGGTGATCGACCATTTCACCGCCACCTGTGACGGTGTGAAGCTCAGCTGCCTGCAATTCCTGTTTGCCGGCACCTGGTCCACCATTCTGGCCCTGTTTTTCGACACCATCAGCCTCCAGGTGCTGCTGGACTGCATCTGGCCCCTGCTGTATGTGGGCGTGTTCTCCTGCGGCGTGGGCTACACCCTGCAAATCCTGGCTCAGAAGGGCTCCAATCCCACGGTGGTCACCATTCTGCTGAGCCTGGAGAGCGTGTTTGCCGTCATCGCCGGCGCCGTTGTCCTGCACCAGCAGATGACCGCCCGGGAATATCTGGGCTGCGTGCTGATGTTCGCGGCGGTGGTCCTGGCCCAGATCCCCATGCCCCAGAAAAAGGAAGCCAAAGCCGAATAAACCGAACCCATAACAAATCTGACGCTGCTGCCGCGGCGTCAGTTTTTTATCCTCCGGTGCTTCCCATACACAGGAATTCCTCCGGCCCGTCCCATTTCTTCACAAAAACGTAGTGCCCTCATACTATTGACATCAGGGACAGGGTCCGATAAAATGAGAATGCCATATCGACACAGCGCTGAAAGGAGGTGCCGCTATGCTGACGGTGCTGAATTCCTCCCCACGACCCGTTTTTACAACCAGGCGTTTGAGGAGTATGTGTTCGAGCATTTCCGCGAGGGTGAGATATTCCTGCTGTGGCAGAACGACCCCGCCGTGATCGTGGGCAGTTATCAGAACATCTGCCGGGAGGTTCACGTGGAGCGTCTGCGGCAGCTGGGGATCCCGGTGATCCGGCGCATCACCGGCGGCGGCACGGTATACCACGACCTTGGGAATCTGAACTATACATACATTTCCGACGGCGGGGCCGCGATAGACTACGACCAGTGCCTGGGACCTATCCTGGCGGCGCTGAACGACATCGGCGTTCCGGCCCGGAAAAACCGGACCTGTGACATTGCCATCGGCGGCGGAAAGATCTCCGGCAGCGCCCAGCGGATGACAAAGGGGCGGCTGCTGCACCACGGCACCCTGCTGTTTTCCTCCGACCTCGGCGTGCTGGACCGGATCACCACCCACCGGAAAAACGACTGCTTCCAGAGCAAGGGGACCCAATCCGCCATCTGCACCGTCACCAATATCCGGGAGCACCTGGCCCGGCCCATGACCATTGAGGAGTTCCGGGAGCGGCTTCTGGACCGGATGGTGCCCCCCGGCAGCCCGCGCCTGACGCTGACGCCGGAACAGGAGGCGGAGGTCTGCCGCCTGCGGGACGAGAAATACCGTTCCTGGGAGTGGACCTGGGGCAAGACCCCGGCCTTTGCCTATGAAAAAACCGGCGTGTTCGCAGGGGCGCCCATCCGGGTGGCCTACCAGGCCAAACGCGGCATTGTATCCGGTGTAACGGTGGACTGTCCCCTGCTGGACGGAGGCCTGGCTGCCGCACTGCTGGAGGGCGGACGGCTGGACCCGGAGCGCTTTTCCTCGGTCTGTCTCGGGGTGGCCCCGGATCGGGCCGATGAACTGATGGACTGGCTGATGTAGCCGGATATTCTGCGAGAAAGGGAAATTTTTATCATGGAGAAAAATATTGTCATGCCCCGGCTGCGGCCGGAGATGGAAAAGGGCGTTCTGTGCGCCTGGCTGAAGGAGGAGGGCGAGCCCGTTTCCGCCGGTGAGCCCCTGTTCGAAATCGAGACGGACAAGGTGGTCAACCAGATCGAGGCCACCCAGGACGGCGTGCTGAAAAAGCAGCTGATCGAGGAGGGCGACACGGTGGACGTGGAAACGCCGGTGGCCATTCTGGAAACGGAGTGAGGGCCGGCATGGAGAGAAAACCCGATTGGCTGAAAGTCCGCTATAACCAGGAGGCCGTGGATGAAGTGGCGGAGCTGATGCGGGACCTGAAGCTCAACACCGTGTGCAAGGAGGCCAACTGTCCCAACCTGGGGGAGTGCTACCGGAAGCACACCGCCACGTTTATGATCCTGGGAAGCGTCTGCACCCGGAACTGCCGGTTCTGCAACGTCACCACCGGACGGCCCCTGCCGCCGGACCCGGAGGAGCCCATGAACGTGGCAAAGGCCGCAAAAAAGCTGAATCTGCGCCATGTGGTGCTGACCTGTTCCACCCGGGACGATCTGCCCGACGGCGGGGCGGAGCAGTTCGCCAAATGCGTCCGGGCCATCCGGTGCCGCATGTCCCGGCACCACCGTGGAGGCGCTGATTTCCGATATGAAGGGAAACACGGATGCCCTGGACACGGTGATTGCCGCCCATCCGGAGGTGCTGAACCACAATGTGGAGACGGTGCGGGAGCTGCAAAGCGCCGTCCGGCCCCAGGCCCGGTATGAGCGGTCCCTGGAGGTGCTGCGGTACTGCAAGGAGCAGGATCCCACCCTGCTGACCAAAAACCGGCTTCATGGTGGGCCTGGGCGAAACGGAGGAGCAGATCGACCGCCTGATGGACGACATTCTGGAAACCGGCTGCGATATTCTCACCATCGGCCAGTATCTTCAGCCCACGCCGCAGCATTACCCCCCTGGCCCGGTATGCCACGCCGGAGGATTTCGCCCGGTGGAAGGAGCTGGCGTTGGCTAAGGGCTTCCGCCATGTGGCCTCCGCGCCTCTGGCCCGCAGCTCCTATAAGGCCTGGGAGGCCCTGGAGGACGTGCATGATCTATATTGAGACCGGCTCCACGGACGTTTACTACAACTTCGGCCTTGAGAACTACTTCACGGTGGAAAAAGCGCCTGCCGGACACGGTGTTTCTGTTCTGGCGCACCACGCCCACGCTGATGGTGGGCAAATACCAGAACATACTGGAGGAGATCAACAAGCCCTATGCCGACGCCCACGGCATCCACCTGGTGCGCCGCATGAGCGGCGGCGGCACCATCTATACGGACCTTGGCGGCTGGCAGTTTTCCTTCATCCAGCACCGGGAGGCCGGGGAGATCGAGTTTGGCCAATACATCGCCCCGGTGATCGGCGCACTGGAAGAGATGGGGGTCCGCGCCTCCTTCAACGGCCGCAACGACCTGACCATCGACGGCCGGAAGTTTTCCGGCAACGCCCAGTACCGGCTGGGAGACTGCATTGTTCACCACGGCTCCCTGCTGTTTGACACGGACATCCGGCAGATGGTGGCGGCCACCACGCCGGACAGCTACAAGATCACCTCCAAGAGCATCAAGTCCGTCCGGGACCGGGTCACCAACATCTCCGACCATCTGCCCCAGCCCATGGACCCGGAGACCTTCAAGGAGACCATGGTGCGCCATATCATGAACGGCAGCCGGGACACCTATGCCGTGACGCCGGAGGACGACGCCCGCATCCGGGAGCTGGCCCGGGAAAAATTCAACAGCTGGGACCGTATCTTCGGCGCGGACCCCCAATTCAACATTGAGCGCACCGGCCGCTTTGCAGGGGGAAAAATTCAATTTAAAATCGAGGTCCGGAAGGGTATCATCCGCAGCGCCTCGGTTTACGGCGACTTTTTTTCCACTCTGGATGCGGAAGCAATTTGCTCCGTGCTGCCAGGCTGCCGTTATGAGCGCGGCGCGGTGCTGGCGGCGCTTGAGCCTCTTGGCGGGGCCGTGTACCGCATCACGCCGGAGGAAATGACCCAGACGATTGTGGACTGACCCAGAAAGCCGCAGCCACCCCCCTTAGACCTCCATAATAAAACTGACGCTGCTGCCGCAGCGTCAGTTTTATTATGCGTATATGGTTACAGGTTCTTCTCGTAGGACTCGATCATCTTCTTGACCATCTGGCCGCCCACGGAACCGGCCTCGCGGGAGGTCAGGTCGCCGTTGTAGCCTTCCTTCAGGTTGACGCCCACCTCGCTGGCAGCCTCCATCTTGAACTTATCCATGGCGGCACGGGCCTGGGGCACGTTCAGCTTGTTGGTATTCTTGGTAGACATGATTGCGTTCTCCTTTCTTGCGTTTTCAGCGAAAACCGCCGTTGGGTATCGCAACCATAGATTGTGCCGCCGATGCCCCGAATATGCGCCGGGCGCATCTGGTAAAATTTTGCGTTACTCTGTAAAATCTCAAAAAATTTCAGAAACCCTATCGCTTTTTTTGGTACTCTGTGCTATCATGGCCCTGGTTGCACAGAGAAAGCGAGGAACGATCACATATGCTGGATATTTTTTGATATTCTGGGCCCGGTGATGGTGGGCCCGTCCAGTTCCCACACGGCGGGAGCGGTCCGCATCGGCAGCATGGCCCGGACGTTGCTGGGCGACGAGCCGGTGGAGGCCAAGATCCATCTGCACGGCTCCTTTGCCGAGACCGGCCCCGGTCACGGCACCGACCGGGCCCCTGGTGGCCGGTCTTCTGGGCATGAAGCCCCGACGATCTCCGCATACCCTACGCCTACCAGGAGGCGTAAAAAGCGTGGGCTGGAGTTCACCATCGACACCGTGGAACTGCGGGACGCCCACCCCAACACCGCCGTGATCGAAACCTGGGACGCCGGCGGCAAAAAGCTGGAGCTTCAGGCGTGCAGCGTAGGCGGCGGCCGCATCGTGGTGAACAAGCTGGACGGCATCGACGTCAGCTTCACCGGAGACTACAACACGCTGGTGGTCCGCAACCACGATGAAAACGGTACTCTGGCCGCCGTCACCACCATCCTCAGCCAGCTGCGGATCAACGTGGCCAATATGAGCCTGTGCCGCCACAAGCGGGACGGCGATGCCCTGATGGTCATCGAGACGGATCAGCACATTAAGCCCCATCAGGTGAGCTTTCTGGCGGAGCTGCCGGGCATCCTGTCGGTGACCTACTATGATAAGGAGGACGAGAATCATGTCTCTTGATTCGATGGCGGATATCCTGCACTGCATGGAGCAGGAGGGCAAGGAGTTCTGGGAGGTGGTGCTGGCAGCGGATATGGAGGAGCGGCAGGTGAGCCGGGGAGTCCTCTCTGGCCAAGATGCTCACCACATGGCAGGCCATGGTAGACGCCTCCGACAGCTATACCGGCGACCGCCGCAGCGTCAGCGGGCTGGTGGGGGGCGACGGTCTGAAAATGCGCCAGTACGCCATCCGGGGCAAGGCCATGTCCGGCGGCTACGTCAGCGAGGTCATCGCAGAGGCCCTCAGCATGGCGGAGTCCAACGCCTGTATGCGCCGCATCGTGGCGGCCCCCACGGCGGGAGCCTGCGGCGTACTGCCTGCCGTGCTGCTGCCCTGTGCAAGTATGAGGAGCTGAACCAGCGCCAGATCTTAGAGGCGCTGTATGTGGCCAGCGGCATCGGTGCCGTCATCGCCTATCGGGCCTGCATCGCCGGCGCTGCCGGCGGCTGTCAGGCTGAGATCGGCACCGCCAGCGCCATGGCGGCGGGGGCTCTGGTGGCCCTCCGGGGCGGCAGCGGCCAGCAGATCTGCCACGCCGTGGCCATGGCCCCTGAAGAATCTGCTGGGCCTGATCTGCGACCCGGTGGCGGGTCTGGTGGAGGTTCCTTGCGTCAAGCGCAATGTCATCGGCGCCGTCAACGCCGTCAGTGCGGCGGATATGGCGCTGGCGGGCATCGAAAGCCGCATCCCCGTGGACGAGGTCATCGACACCATGGGCGAGGTGGGCCGCCGCATCCCCGTGGAGTTCCGGGAAATCGCCCCTGGGCGGCCTGGCCGCCACCCCCCACCGGCCGCCGGGTCAAGCAGCAGATGCACCCGAGTCCCAGGGATTCGGATTCCTGTTCGCAGTATTTTTTCTCAAAATAACAATCCGTAGCGCAAAAGACATCCCCGATGCATGGCATCGGGGGATGTCTCAGTTGTCAAAAAAAGCCTCACAGAGTTTGCGCCCTCCAGGCGGCAAATCATTGAGATCATTTTCGTCCGGGGCGTGTACCTGGACGAAAATTCTTTCAGATCACGCCCAGGCCGGTGGCGACCTTGCCGATGAAGTCCTGCACGTTGGTGACCATGGTGGTGGCGGACAGGCTGCCGCGGTCCAGCAGCTTATTCACCACGAACTCTGCGGCGTCCACCGCGGCCACCGGTACACCGGGCGGATGGACCCGTCGGGCATTACCCGGAAGCGAGGGGTCGTTGCCGGTGGCGATGGTGTGCAGCATGGTGGCAAGGCAGATCACCGTGGTGGACTTGCGCACCAGCTCCCGCATGGCGGCGTGCGCCCGTAGGCGTTGCCGTACACTCGGCAGCGGCCCGTCGTCCCGGATGGAGCCGGTCACACGAAGGGCACATGGTTCTTCACGCAGCCGTAGATGATGCCGTTGTCGATGTGGTAATCCTCGATAAACTGAGTGAATGGACCCGGTGGCGGACCTTGTTCAGCACATCCAGGTGGTTATAGTGTGTCCGTTGGGCTGGAGACTGCATATCCTGGCCCAGTGCCGTGTGCAGCAGAGCGCCTCCAGATCGGGTGCCCAGGGCGTTGCCCGCCAGCAGACCGTGGCAGTAGCCGTCGATCAGGCCTGTGCGGCCTTCCGGGCGCCGCCTTCATCAAGCATGAAGGCGGGGCCCATGACCCACACGATGCTGCCGTGGTCCTCCGTGGCGCAGCAGCTCCACCAGCCGGTCATAGTCCCGGCATAGAGGTCTCCCGGCTGCGGCCCTGGCGGAACACGAACCGATCCTCCAGCGTCTCGTTGTCCTGGTGAAGCCAGCCGCAGTGCATATAAATGCCGCGTCCTGTCGTGCCGGTGCGGCCCAGACGATCGCCTGCTGGCCCTTTCAGGTTGTGTTTCTCCACCACGGATGTGTCCGCCGTCCTCCAGCACCACACGCAGCTGTCCATGGGCCTCCTCCGCCAGGGTCCAGCGGCCTGATCTTGAAATATTCCGGGATACATGGACGTGTTAGTGGAATTTCGGTTGCTGTCCTTTTTTCCTTTCACCGTTTCAGCGGCTGTCCGGCGCATTTTTTGGGACGCAAGGGTCGCAAGTCGGGATGGTGATAGGCGGGAAATGCAAAGCGCCATGGGGCGTTCTTTCAGTGCAGGGTGGCGGTGAGTCACGGCCTTGATGGTGTACCGGTTCTCGGCCCGTCAAACACCACGGACTGCTTTCTGTTTCGAACACCTGGTCGGTACCTCCATCTCGGTGATGCCGAAACTTTGGCAATGTCTGCGCCGATGGTGGTGCGGGTGTCAGCGGAGAGGGCGTGCAGTGCATGAAGATGGGGCGGCCGCGGCCATGACCTTCGTTAATCTGATAGGGGTCAGCAGGCGGATGCGCTCGGACCACACGCTACCGGGCTCACCCGTTGGCTGACACTCCAGATATTTGGTGTAGATCACGCCGGCGTCAGTTGCGCCCTGGGTCACATCTCGGTAGGTCACGCTGCCGCCGGCCCCAGCGCGATGGAGCGGCTCTCATCAGCCACTCCCTCGGGAACAGCTCCTTAGGCGCGCACGCGCAGCGCATGCACATCTTAGCGCAGGCCACCATCAGGAGCGCTATTTGTTGCGGCATCGCCGAAACAGTGAAGCGCACGCCCATCAGCCAGTCTCCTCGATGGTCAGGTCCGCCAGCATCTGGGTGGGTTGGAACACACGGTGAGGCCGTTCCACACGGCACGCCCCGCACAGTCGGGATGTGCCTCCTGCACCAGATCCTGCCGAAAGCCGCGATACTCGATGCCGTCATATGTCCACCCAAAAGCGACCAAGTGGTGTTTGGCGATGGACCTTTCTGCCCATCTGGCTGCTGCCGGCCTGCCCATGCCCAGGTCCATGCTCGGCCACCTCGAAGGAGCACCGGGTCCGTGTGGAGGTTCTTTTTCAAACAGCAGCACGATGCCTCCTCCTCCAGCCAGCGGGTGGGGGCACACCGGCGCGCTTCTCATATCTCTGAAATTTTGGACAGGTCCAGCAGATAACGGAT
>VOFK01000464.1_pt1 | contig 18962 bp, 27 predicted proteins | sample 5384121 | NCBI WGS metagenome assembly VOFK01 (sample SAMN12384730, study PRJNA508395) | human gut metagenome | isolation source: healthy gut J | host: Homo sapiens
GTACCATGCGCCCTCGGTTCCTTCCAGGCGGCCAGACCCGGCGGGCATCGTCGGGTCGTTCTTGAACGGGGACAGCTGGCTCAGCGTGAGCGCCGCCCCTCAAAGCGGGATCTGTGCCGACGCGATCAGCTTGCCGTACTCGGTGGTCAGCTTGTTTTCCTGTGCCATCTCGTCGAGAATATCGGGCGAGAACGCCTTGTCCGCGATCTCGGCGTTGACGAACATCAGGTCGCCGTACTCGGCGGTGAAGTCAGCGCGGAACGGCGAATCGAGCATCGCGCGGCTCCAGGCGTTCTGGCACTCCTGCAGCTGGGGAGTGGCCTCGTTCCAGAAGTTCATCTCCTCATCGTAGAATTTGTCGCGGGTGTCAATCGTATTGCGCACGCTGGCCAGCTGGGCGGCAGTGTCAACGTGCTTGTTGAGCGTTTCCTCTTCCAGAAAAACGGCGTGGGCCTCGGCGTAGGTGGCAGCCGCCTTGAAGCGGGCCAGCAGGTCAGCAAACTGCTGCTTGACGGCGTCAGGTCGGGGCGTGCATAGGGGGCATTTCCGAAAATTTCATAGTGTAGCTCCCTTTACGGACAGTTTTGTTTGTATTATAGCACAGCGGCGGGCAAAAAGCAAAGAAGAGGAATTTGCATTTCTGTATAAAATTTTATGCGTTTTCGTCTTGCAAATTTGGCGCGTGTTGAGTATAATAAGGCTAATAATATCATTATAAAGGGGAGAATTGAAAATGCCGATCTCTGAACCTACCGCCGTTTTTTTCCATCCGTGATGACCGTGATATGGAGATCAAGCAGGCGGTGCTGCTGGTGTACCGCGCGCTGGAGGAGAAGGGCTACAACCCCATCAATCAGCTCGTCGGCTACATCCTGTCGGAGGATCCGACCTACATCACGACCTACAAGAACGCCCGCGCCATCATCCGCCGCATCGACCGTGATGACCTGCTGCAGGCGCTTGTGCGTGACTTTGTGAAGCACTAAAAATCAGGATTTTAAAAAAAAAAAAACTCCCGCGTATCGTTGGATACGCGGGAGATTTTTTATTTAGGCTTGCAGGTTCAGGCAGCATGGCAGAGCCCCTCAGGCCTCGTAAACTCGGCCAGCTCCCCACTTCGTGGGGCGCCTTTCTCGCGGGCAAAGCCCGCGCAAAAGCCTCCCCTTACAGGGGAGGTGGTCGAGCGCCAGCGATGACCGGAGGGGCTCTGCTGCCTCACCTTACCCCGCGAAAAACGCGTTTTGCACGGCGTTGAGGACGGCGGCGCGGCCGGCGGTAAAGTTGACGCCGCCCTGCAGATAGCAGGTGTAGGGGGCGCGCAGCGGGCCGTCGCAGCTGATCTCGATCGTACTGCCCTCGGTAAAAGCTGCCGCTGGCCATGACGACCTTGTCGGTGTAGCCCGGCTCATCGGCAGGCTCGGGGCTGGCAAAGCTGTCCACCGGGCTGTTGTGCTGGATGCCCGCGCAGAAGCCTGTCAGCGCGGCGGCACTGCCCGAGTCAAAGCAGGTGACAATGTCATTGTGGTCGGCCGTGTAGCGCGGCACGGGGTTGACGCCCGCCAGCTCCAGCAGACACTGGGCGTAGATGGCGGTTTTCAGTGCCTCGCAGACAACGCCCGGGGCGTAGAAGCCGAGGAAGGTATCCCGCAGGCTGTCCTGCGTGCACCCCAGATCGCCGCCGATGCCGGGCGCGGTAAAGCGGTGGCTGCATTTTTCCACCAAATCGCGGCGGCCTGCAATGTAGCCGCCGGTCGGGGGTGATGCCGCCGCCCGGATTTTTTGATGAAGCTGCCCGCCATAATGTCAGCGCCGAAGGCGGCCGGCTCCGCCGTCTGGGTGAACTCACCATAGCAGTTGTCCACAAAGATGACTGCGTTGGGGTTGGCCTTGCGGGCGATGTCGGCTACCTTTTGAATCGTCGCCAAGTCAAAGGCATTGCGCTGGGTGTAGCCGCGGCTGCGCTGGATATGCACCACCGTGGCGGTCTTGGCCTTTTCTCGGCAATCAGGTCGTAGTCGGGGGGTGAAGTCCGGCAGCAGCGGGCATTCGTCATACCTGACGCCGTACTCCCGCAGGGTGCCGCAGCCCTTGCCCGCCTCGCCGATGCCGATCACGCCCTCCAGCGTGTCGTAGGGCGGCCGGTCGCAGCCAGCAGGGTGTCCCCGTGCGCAGCAGGCCGAAAAGCGCGACCGTCAGGGTGTGGGTGCCGCTCATGAACTGCGGGCGCACGAGCGCTGCCTCCGCCCCCATGCAGCGGGCAAAGACCTCCTCCAGCTTATTGCGGCTGTCGTCCCAGACGCCATAGCCGCTCGACCCCCAGAAGTGCCGTGCCTCAACGCCGCTATCGGTAAAGGCGCGCAGCATCTTGAGCTGGTTGTAGTCGCGGATCTCCTCCACATGGGCAAACTGCTCACGGCAGAGGGAAAGGGCCTTGCGGTCCAGCGCCAGCACCTCGGGGCGCAGGTCGTAGAATTGTTCGATCATTGCATATTCCAATCTGTAGTATAATAGTTTATTTTGCCGTTTTGTACAAATCCAAGCTGCTCATAAAAGCCGCACAGCGTCTGTTCACAGGCAAAGCGCACCGTGCGCTCGGCGGCCAGCGTGTTTGCCATCTCAACGATAAGCCGCCGGGCCAGTCCCCTGCCCCGCCAGGCCGGGTCGGTCACGCCCGCCGCCATATAGCTTTCGGTGTTGCTCTGCTCATAGCAGCCGACTGTGCAGACGGGGCGGCCGTCCTGCAGCAGGGCATGGCACACCCCCACGCCGTGGGCCAGCGCCGTGCAGGCCGTGGAGTAGAACTCATCGGCCTCGGCGTCATTCTCGGCAAAGACCAGACGGCTGACCGGCAGCATAGAGGGCGCTGTGTCCCGCACCAGCTCCGCCGGGTACGCAGGCGGCAGCGGCAATGCACTGCCCTGCGGCAGCCCCACAGGGTCAGCGGTGCGGCGGGCTGCCAGCCTGCCAACGCAAGGGGCTGCTCGGTGCGCAGCCGGTCGGCGCAGAGAAACCGCAGAAAGCCGGCCAGCTCCTCGCGGGCGTCCTCCCCTGCACTGCCGCCGGGCAGCGCACCGCAGACCACGGCACTGCCGCCGCGCAGCTCCAGCACCGCTGTGCCGGGCAGCAGATAGAAAGCCCACCCGCTGGCCGGGTGCTGCCCGAACAGCCGCAGATGCGTGCCGAGGACTGCCTCAAAGTAAGGCTTGCCGGACAGGCGGCGCAGGTATTCGGTTTTATGTTCTGCAGTGGAGACGGATTGAATCATGGAGGGACCTCTCACCTCCCTCTGCGAGGGGGCCAAGTCAGGTTGTCGTCATCATTTCAGGTTGTTGACGATATTCTTATAATCCCGTCCTCTGACCTCAAAATTCGGGTACAAATCAAACGATGCAGATGCGGGCGAAAGGCTGACCACATCCCCGGGTTGGGCGGCACCGCGCGCCAGCTCGACTGCGTGCTGCATGCTGTCCGCGTGCAGGATGGTCAGCGCGCTCTCGTCAAAGCCCGCACATCCGCGGACAGCCGCCTCGATGCGGGGGCCGGTGGCCCCATCAGCACCAGTGTCTTGACATGGGCCAGGATCTCGGGCGCGAGCGGCTCATAGGGGATCTTCTTATCATAGCCGCCTGCGATCAGAATGATTTTCTGGTTGAAGCTGCGCAGACCGGCGATTGTGCGCGTCGGGCTGGACCCGATGGAGTCGTTGTAGTAGAGCACGCCGTCCAGCGTGCGCACCGGCTCAATGCGATGCTCTACACCGGTGAAGGTGGAGCCGACCTGACGCATGGCCTCGACCGGCACGCGGCCCCAGACGGCAGCGATGGCGGCCAGCAGGTTCTCGACATTGTGCAGGCCGCGCAGCTTGACCTCGGCCCGGGGCAGAATCGGCGTCACGACACCGTTCTCCGCATAGCAAAGGGTGTCATCGCTCTCCCGCAGGAAGGCGCCCTTGTCTGTGTCATGCAGGCGGGTAAAACCAGACCTGCTCGCCCTTGCAGTCCTTCTGCATACCGCGCGAGATCTCGTTTTCAAAGCCCAGCACGGCGCGGCATGGCGGCACCTGCCACAGCAGAATATTCCGCTTGGCGTCAATGTACTCCTGCATGTCCTTATGGTGGTCCAGATGGTTGGGGGTCACATTGGTGACAACCGCCACCTTGGGGCTGACGCGCATGCTGATCAGCTGGAAGCTCGACAGCTCGACAACGGCGACCGCCTCGGGGGTCACATCTGCCAGCTGGGGCAGCAGCGCTGCGCCGATGTTGCCGCCCAGAAACACCTTGCGGCCGGCAGCCTCAAACATCTTGGAGATCAGCGTTGTGGTCGTGGTCTTGCCGTCAGAGCCGGTCACGGCCACAATCTCGCAGGGGCAAAGCTCAAAGAAAAGCTCGACCTCGCTGGTGACCTTTGTGCCGGCCTGCAGGGCAGCCTGCAGCTCGGGCTTGTAATATTCGTAGCCCGGTGTGCGCATAATGATATCCTGCCCGGCAAAGCCGTCAGTATAATGCTCGCCCAGACTCAGGCGGACATGCAGGCGGCGCAGCGTGTCCGCATACGCGCCAAAATCCTCAAGGGACTTTTTTCTGATCGCAGAGCGTGACCTGCGCGCCCAGCTCCACAAACTGTTCGATGCAGCGCTTGTGGCTGACGCCCGCACCGATAAAGGCAACCTTTTTGCCCTGAATAAGATTCTGCAGCTGTTCGATCGGCAGCATAATAATCTCTCCCCTGCATTTTATTCTGCAGCAATACTGCGGCGGCGCTCCGCCCACCGGGCGGGATCGCATGGTAATGCTCTATGTTATTATATACAAAACGCCGTAGTTCTGCAACAAAATTCGGCCCGCCAAGGCGGACCGAATCGGAGTTTATTTTGCGCTTACTGCTGGCCGCCCATGGGGATACCATGCTTGTCAAGCAGCGTGCGGATCTTGGTCATCGGGTCGATGATGGAGGAAACGCTCTTGTCATGGTTGATGGCGGCGATGAAGTAGGCGGTGTACTTGGAGACATCCACGTCGTAGTACCACTCGCGCTCCAGCAGTTCCGGCTTGCGGTAGGTCAGGTTCGTGCCCAGCACAGCCTTGATGATGCCGTCATTGTAGGCCTTGTCGAACTTCTCCAGACCGGCGGTGAACAGCGGGAAGGTGCAGCAGGTAAAGATGTTGCGGGCACCGCGCATCTTCAGCTCATAGCCGATGTCGAGCATCGACTCGCCGGAGGCGATGATATCGTCAGCGATAAAGACATCCTTGCCCTCAACGCTGCTCTCGCCCAGATACTCATGCGCCACGATGGGGTTGCGGCCGTTGACCACACGGCTGTAGTCGCGGCGCTTGTAGAACATGCCGAGGTTGCAGCCCAGCACGCTGGAGTAGTACATGTTGCGGTTCATGGCGCCCTCGTCGGGAGAGACGATCATGAAGTTATCCTTGTGGAAGGAAACATCCGGCACATGATGCAGCAGGCACTTGAGCACCTGGTAGGTGGGCATGACATTGTCGAAGCTCATGGTGGGCACGGCGTTCATGACGCGGGGGTCATGAGCATCAAAGGTGATGATGTTCTTAACGCCGACATCACGCAGCTGCTGCAGCGCAAAAGCGCAGTCCAGGCTCTCGCGGCTGACGCGGCGATGCTGGCGGCCGCCGTACAGGCTGGGCATGATAACGCTGATGCGGTGGGCACGGCCGGAGACAGCCTGAATAATGCGCATCAGGTTCTGGAAGTGGTCATCGCGGGGAGAGGTGGTTCTCATACCCGAAGAGCTTGTAGGTGACGCTGTAGTTGCCCGGATCGACGAAGATGTACAGGTCGTCACCGCGGGTGGACGCCTTGACAAGGCCCTTTTTGCATCACCGGACTGGAAACGCGGGCAGTCGCAGGGGATGATGAAGGTATCGACCTCATCATTGCCGACCTCACGCGCCCAGCGCACAAGGTGACTGTCTACGAGTTTGCAAAGCTCCTCTGCACCGGGGCAGGCAATCAGACCGAGATCGGCGATCGCATCCTCCTTGGCAAAAAAGAAATCACGCGGGCCAAGATTCTGTTCAGCCATTACAGGTACTCCTTACTTCCATCTGGTATTACTTATTTCATCAGGGCAGTGTGGCAGACCACAAGAACCCATTTATTCATATTGTAGCACAGCAGACGGATAAAATCAGCCCTGCAAGGCAAAAAATTTCAACATTTTCGACATTTTCCGCGCTTTTATACATGCTTCGCGTTGTTACCGCAAAAAAATTCTGGCGGATTTTACAAAAAAAGTTTGCAAATGGAAATTTGAAGTTTTTTCTTTAAGAGGAAAACTATGGGGGGCCTGTAGGGGGCGAACATTGTTCGCCCGCGGAACTGTGCCGTAGCCACCGCACTGCACGGCGGCCTGAGGGCAGGCCGCCCTACGCCCGATCTTCCCGTCACATGTAGGGCGGGGTGCCCCTCACCCCGCCGAGAACCTTGCGGTTGCCGCACAGCTCCCGGGTCATCGAAGACGCCGACCCCTACCGTAGGGGGCGGATTCCATATCCGCCCGCAGCACCTTGCGGCTGATATACCTTCTGCGGGCCGATGCAAGCATCGGCCCCTACAGGCATTTTTTCAATATACATGGCCTATTGAAAAAAGCGCCCGCTGATTTTTCGGCGGGCGCCGATTATTTATCCGTATTTACTTTTCGTTCTCGTCCTGGACCTTGCGGGGGATCAGGCGGACCTCCTGCACGCGGCGGTTGGTCGCGCGGGTGACGGTACCATCAAAGTCACCCCAGATGAACTTATCCCCTACCTTGGGCAGACGGCTGAGCTTTTCCTGCACCAGACCGCCGATGGCCACGGCATCAATGTCGTCATCCTCCTTGATGCCCAGCTCCTCGGCCGTGTCATCTACGCTGGCGCTGCCGGAGATCAGCCAGCTGCCGTCGGACTGCTGGCGGACGTCCTCGACCACGTCGTCGTGTTCGTCCCAAATCTCACCGACCAGCTCCTCCAGAATATCCTCCAGCGTGATGATGCCGGCGGTGCCGCCGTATTCATCGACCACAACGGCCATATGATGCTTGCTCTCACGCAGGGTACGCAGCAGCGCGGAGATCTGGGTCACGCTGGTCGTGTAGAGTGTCGGGCCGATCAGGTCCTCCAGCTTGACATTTTTGTCATGCTTCTGCAGGGCCGCAAAACAGTCTTTCTCATGTACGACACCGATGATATTGTCAATCGTATCGTGGTAGACTGGCAAGCGGGAGTAGCCGCTCTCGGCGAAGCGCTCAATGACCTCGTCCATCGGGGGTATCATCCTCGACAGCCACTACATCCACGCGGGGGGTAAGCATTTAAAAGCCTGTGTGAATATGTGTGCAGGGAAAGGAAAATGGAACAGAAATATACGGACTGGAGGATCACCTGCCCCGACAAGGCGGATTGATACAGTCTTATAACGAAATACTCAGGGATTATGACAAGACATAAGAAGGAACTCATGGAATGTGCACGTATGCTCAAGCTGGGCAATCTGACCGAACATCTGGAAGAACTGCTGCATCAGGCCCAGGAAAAAGCAGCTGACCTATCCGGAGTTTCTACTCGCCTGCCTCAGGGGAGGAGGTCCGGACCAGGGAGAACCGGAAATATTTGTGCCGTTTGAAAGCGGCCGGGCTTCCTGCAAGGCATGATCTGGACCGTTACGACTTTACCCGGACGGAAGGAATCGACTCCAGAAAGCTGCGCGAACTGCGCGAGCTGGTATGGGTGGGACAGGCATACAACCTGCTTCTGGCAGGCGGTTCCAGGGAACAGGAAAGACCTATATTGCCGCCGGACTTGTCCATGAGGCGGTGAAAGCCGGATACAGGGCATATATGGTTACGCTGGAGGACCTTCTGACCTGTCTGAAGACAAGGGATGTTTCCGGGCATGCGATGAAAACCACAAACGGATCATGAAGGCACAGCTGCTGGCCATTGACAATGCCACACTCTTTCCCTTGAAAAGAGAAGATATCATGTTGCTGTTCAAAAACTGGTGAATGAGTTTCAGGAAAAGACATCGCTTATCGTTACAGCCAACTACTCCCTTACAGAGTGGCTGGCAATACCGGGAGAGGAAAGCTGTCGCAGCGGCATTGCTTGACAGACTGCTCTACTGTTGTGAGATTATACAACTGTCAAGAAACAGCTATCGGATGGAAAACAGGAAAACAATTTTTAGCAATCGGAGTGAAGATACGGACACTTTAAAAGAGTTAACAACTGTAAAGTAATATCCTGCTAAAAAAGTGGGATATATTAAATTACATAAAAATGAGGTGTGTAAATTTGCAAGGTACATCAAGCACATTAATTTGGCAAATACACAAAGCTGCTCAAATTGATCCCGCAAAAATTATAAGATCAGAATAAACACACATTAAATATGAAAACACTGAAATATGCTTGGCGCTTTTTAATGCGTTCTAAATCGTATACTATCATTAATTTGCTGGGACTGGCATTCAGTCGGCATGCAGTATCATCTTTGATGCGATATATCCATAGGGAACTGACAGTGGACACACATTGCATCGACAGGGAGTATGTGTATGCTATCTGTACCAATACAGAAGGTAACCGGGGACTGAGTGGACTGAAACAATATAACTATGATACCATTTCTATCGACAATCGTTTCGTAGAAGCTATGACCACCTATATTCCATTGGAAAAGGACTATGTCATTTCCGGTACCAACCGTATTCCGGCACGTTGCCTCGTTACCGACAGTGTATTTTTTTCCGTTATTTCATTATCCTATAGTGCAAGGAAAGCTATCTCTCACAACACCTCAGTCGGCATTATTAACAGAAAAATACGCCCGTAAGATTTTCGGTAATGAAAATCCGATAGGTAAAGTACTACGTTATAGCAATGGCAAAGATATTACCGTAGAAGGCATTGTAGGAGAACCTGAGTGTAAAACTACAATTAACTTTGATATCATCCTCTCTTCTAAATTATCCCAACATTGGGAAAGGATGAATACAGAGCTCTATCGTTTCCTACCCGGTACAGATATAAATGCCATAAATAAGACAGGTAGTGTTCCACGGTATATAAATGACCCTAAATATGACACTCGCACACATACATTTTCTTTAATTTCTGTGAAGGATATTTACTGGGACGGTTCTTTAACAGACCGTGAACCTGCTATGTTTCTTTCGGGAAACCATTCCCACTTAATCATTTTGTCGGGCGTATGCCTGTTATTGCTCCTCACCGGCATCTTGAATTTTATTAATCTTTACCTGGTAGCATTATTACGCCGCGGAAAAGAATATGGATTGAAGAAAGTATTTGGTGTATGCGGCAAAACATTGTTTGCCAATATATGGATTGAAAATACATTACTAGTTCTGAGCGCCTTATTAGTATCCTGGCTTATTATTGAAATAATGTCTGCCCCTACTGAATATTTGTTCGACATTCACTTTTCTTATACGGCTTTCGACGGATGGCTTTCGGCAAGTATTTTATTATTGTTACCAGTAATAACTTCTATTTATCCATACATTAAATACAATTACACCTCCCCCATTCTTTCCATTCGCTCTATCGGTGTCCAAAGTCATTCCAAACATTTTCGTATGTTCTTTCTAGGGGCACAGTATATTATAACTTTTTTGTTAGTGGTATTATCACTTTATTTTAATCGACAACTTGGAATGTTGTTAAATACCGAACCCGGCTTTCGTACTAAAAACATAATGAATGTAAATTTAGTATATGAATCGAAAGATTTTAGCAGTTATACTTATGAAAGTATGCAACAACGTCGCCAACGTGTCATGCAATTGGATAATGAACTTAATGCATGTCCTTTTATTGAATTGTACGAACCTAGCAATGAAAATATCCTTACTCCTACCTTTGGTACAAACTATCTGAACAATAAAGGAGAAAAGGTGTTTCTGAATATTCATTACGCCACTCCTGCATTTTTCAAATTATATGATATAAAAAGTAATTGAAGGTGAGAATACCCGATATAAATAAAGAAAACCGGCGCACTGTTTTTGTTGTAAACAAAGCCGCACTGAAAGCATTAGGCAATTCTTCAATCAATGGCGCTGGGTGATTGAAGAAAATCAAAAAGGGCTAATGCTAACGCTTCTCTTCAACCTATCGTTGCAGTAGTAGAGGATTATTTTGAAGGACATTTGACATCTGGAATCAAGCCTACTATCTATCCTGTCGGAGCACGGTTCAGTGGTGATCTTTATCAGATAGCTTATACACCCGGCAAAAAGAAAGAAGTGATTGATTTCTTACGTAATTTGGAATATAAAGTCTATGGAAGTGAAGACTTTGAATATACTTTCCTGGAAGATGATATCAAAGCGATGTATACACAAGACCGCCAAACAGCCACTATTTATTCTATTTTTGCAGGTATGGCTATTATTATTTCCAGTCTTGGCCTGTTAGGGATTTCTCTTTTTGACATTCGCCAACGATATCGGGAAATAGCGATTCGTAAAGTGAACGGTGCAAGTGCCAAAGACCTTTACCGACTGCTATTCCGCAAATATATAACCGTTTTAATTATAGCATTTGTCATAGCTACTCCTTTGGCTTATTATCTGATAAATACCTATACTCAAGATTTTGCAGTAAGGGCACCTGTCAGTATAGACATTTTTATCATATCATTGCTGTTGGTAATAATCATATCACTGGGCACCTTAGCATACCAAATACAAAAGGCGGCATATATTAATCCGACACAAATCATGAAAACAGAATAATTTTATAAAACAACGGAAATATGTTAAGGCATTATATAAAAATGGCAATGCGCCACTTATTAAAAAATAAGATACAAAATCTGATATCTATCGTAGGGCTATCCGTCGGGATATTATGTTTTAGTATCTGTCTTTATTGTAGCCGGTTCATCAGCGAAGTAGATTCTTGCTTTTCCAATAAAGAACTCATAGCAGACATAAATTTATGTACAACACGGGGAGATTTGTATTTTGGTATTCCGGCAACAACGATTGAAGAATTGCGCAAACTTAGATTCGATGAGGTTCAAGATTTTACCTTTACCGTTTATCCCCGAGAGCGGAGTTACAACGTAGAGATAAAAGAAGGGAAAGAATTGCCATACGATCATTCGATGACAATGGAAGTAGACTCTCTTTTTAGGAAAGTATTCACTCCCCCGAATACTACAGGGATCATGGGCAGTAGCCTCCAACACCCCCCCAATGCCATCATACTGACCCGCTCTTTAGCAAAAAAGGATTTTCGGTGAATCAGAAAATCCCATAGGCAAACGTATGATATTGACACAACGTCTTTTTTACAGCACCGGATACCACTCCTCGTACTGGAGGCATAGCCTATACCATTCAAGCCGTGATAGAAGATATTCCCCCTGAATACCAGCCTGAGTTTTCTTGAGAAACTGGATATTCTGACTTTGAATGACAGTGAAGGAACATTGCAATTCAACGGTCGTAATAATATGACCGGAGGTTTTGGTTTTGCCCTGCTACATCCGGGTAAAACAGCTCGAAAATTAGAAGCCCGTTTTCGCTCCATAAATATGAAGCACCACATATATGACGAAGAAACAGCTATAACCGCCTCGCCCCTTTGAGAGAAATTTTTGGGATAAGTCCATTGCTCCTTATTTTGCAGGAATAACCATGATAGTAGGTCTGTTGATTTTACTGACCGGACTTCTTAATTTCTTCCATTTTCTTATGGGAACTTTTTTGAATCGTAACCGTGAATACGGGATACGCAAAGTTATGGGCAGTGGAAACCAGCAACTTTTTTACCAACTCTTTGTCCAGTCTGTCATCATTGCATTCATCGCTTTCTTGTTTACGTTCTGCTTGATTGAAATAATCAGTCCCTATTTGAATTTCAATTTATTTAATTACGTTCTTATCATTGAAAAGAACCTCTTGTTTATACAGACCGCAGAGTATATGGTATTCATCTTATTTTTTTATGTATGATATTATGCTTTTATAACTGTATTGCGCATACATTACACACCATCCAGACAGAGATTCATGGCAGTGAGATAAAACGTCATAAACATGGAATGCGGAATATTCTGTTAGGCATCCAATTTTTTATATGCTGGGTTTTTGTCGCATTTACCGTAGCTCTTTATATGCAAGCGGAGAAAACGGAATCTACCCTATTCAACACATTGACTGAAAAAGAAAAAGCCAATATACTAAGTTTCTCCATAGATTATATGTTTATGAAGAATGAAGAGAAACCGGCTTTAATAGAACGTATATCCAAATTTTCCGATTGTACAAGACAAATTATTGGCAGACATCAGTTATCTGAAAGGTATATCAGGTACCTGGGATGCAAATGGAAAAGAAAAATAACGGAAGAAACTTGGTTTGAAAGTAAATGTCATGAATGTTTCCACTAACTTCTTCAATTCATGAACATACCTTTACTATCGGGACACATTAAAAGAGGATTTTGCAGATGAAACATGGCGGAAACGCCAGAGATCTGTTAGAAACTATTTTTATACAATTACTGAAAGTTATACCATTTGCGGTGTATGACATTTTATCGCCGATGTAATCCAAAGTCCCCGATTTGTAGTTTCTTACCCCGTGACTTCAATTATGTAGGTCATTGCTATCTGAAATGCGAGCCGGGGGAAACGGCTGAAATAAAAAATGATAGAAAAGACATTGAAAGAAACACTGAAAAGTATTCATCCTCATGTCACTACATTATGGAAGATATGAAGTCACATGCTATTGAAAATAAATTGAAAGGGATTATTCACTCTTTCTCTATCGTCAGCCTGCTCTTCATTACTTTTGTTGGGGAGTTTACCTCGACCATCATCACTGATACGGAACGCAAGATGTACAAAAGGAAGTAGCTATCCTGAAGGTAAATGAGCAGGATTGAAACAGATCATTTTTTATTGTTTGCCCTGCCCTTATATGTAAAACCTGCTGGACTGTTTCGCAATATTGCATTTCCACATTCATAGTCAAATATATTTCAATGACGGTAATCAGCATATTGGTGTGAATTACCTCCTGAATAACATTTTATTACGGCCCTCACGGTATTATTCCGTACCTCGAATTCGGTAACGAATTAACCCTGCAAAAGTAATCAAAAACGAATAACTTTATAAAAATATAAATATGATCAAAACAGTAAACCCACAGAAAATCTTCAAACAGAAAGAAGTTCGAAACATGGCATTGAACAATGTCAATCAGAAATCAAAGCAGGCGAATTTAGTAGCAGTCAGCGTGGGGACCATCTGGTTAAAGTCCGACCCCTGCTGAAGGTCTCGGTTTGACAATCCCACGGAAGGCACTACGAACCGAACGGAACAGACGTTTCACTTACTGAAGCACAACGCACTACCTTTACGGGGCGTCATCGGATTCGTGGAAACCTGCATTTTTAACCTGGATTGATGCGAACTTGAATGCCTGAAAAATGGTCGAGTTAATGGGATTCGCTGCGTGAACGCAAACGCCGGTAGAAGATGCTATGAACCGGTTGCTGCTCATCGGCAAAAAAACATTTCCCCGTCAACAGAATTCATTCCGGCGGACAAAGCAACAACGTGCTGCAATAGCCCTGCAAGGTGCGAAAGCGCAAATCTCGAAATCGATTTAGCGATGGCCTACCGCAAATTGATTCCAGCAATGGAACTTCTGGACCGAACTGAAAAAGAAGAACAAACAACAGCAGTACCACCAATGATCTGCCATGGGAGAACCACACCTTTGTTTGACGGCAGGCAGAATGAAATAAAAATAACAGTCGTATTACTTGGTTATAGTGGGTTAAACCTTCCACCTCATAATAAAGATATTATAACAATGAACGTCTCTTAAACATCAAACTTATTGCCCGGCAACCGGTGGGAAACAAACTTTTTTTCGATTTCCTCACAAATGACACCAATCTTGTTATGACTTTTTGGTCCATGAATATAATGTGGAAAAATATAATACCGACCGTAACCTCTCATTTACCCTTGCTGTCAAGACTCTCCTACTCCAGCCAGCCAGTATTAAAGTAGCCTACTTTCACCTCCTCAGACGCAACAGATAAAAAGAAAAGAGTTGAAATTGTTGTAGATACCTTGGTGTGTAAACGGAATGTCTGGTAAATCTTTGCAAATATAATGGAACAGATATCAAAGTCATTTTTACCAAAAGCCTTTAAATCACTTTTTTTCCTTGCTGCCAACTTCCTGCAAGTGCTCTGAAGAAGTCCTCATCGACTCCGTGGACAAAGTTGTAAACAAAAAGATTTTGCCCACCAACTTTGGAAATCATTCCGGTATTGGAGAAATCTTGGAAATAATCAATAAAAGAAGGACAAAGTAAAAGTTATAAAGCAGCTATATTAGAAGATCGTCCACAATCTTTTTTCTGCATTTTTGATTTGCTGACAGGACTATCCGACAAATCATGGGGTGGTCCTGTGCTATTGAAACTACAACCAGGTGCATCTCCCTTGGCAGGAAAAATTAAAAAGACAAGATTCCAGCATTAGTACCGGATTCACGATATTATATTGATCCGATAAAAGAACTATACTTTAATCAGTGAAAAGCAGCAAGTCAAAGCAGTTGGCTCCAACATTGTGATGTATTATTACTATATATCAGTCTGATTTCGGCCCTGCTTGTGCTTATCATCGCTTGCGTTTTCAACCATACAAATCTGGACTCCCTCTCACGTACGCCCAAAGAACTCTCCATGCTGGCCATATGAGAAAGCTCGATGGGAGCAAAATCAAAAGGAAGTGCAGTCAGTTGTTTTTTGGATGCATACTACCGTTTTTTTTGTATTTCTGTTATCATTATTTATTAATTTATGCCGTGTTTTAACAACTAAGTTGTCTACCCTGCCTCTCTTTCTTTTTCAGGCTAAGTGTCTTACCTTTTACTTTTGGTATCCTTCATTTTCCTCATGGCTGTGGATATTCTGTTCTGTATAGTGCTCATAAACTTTCTCAACAGATTCTTTTTGAGCTAGTATAGGCTATGTTTTTTTTATATAGGTTATAAAAAAGCAACAATTTATATGCATCCGCTATTTATATTTTCAGATCGGGTTAGTGTATGCAACCTCTCTTTAAACCTCCTCTGTTTCCTGAAACAAATGGATGGAATAGTGTCTATAAGTCTTTCCTAGTTGAGTTCTGTACTTTTACTGTTTTTTGTGAATTTCCTTTTCGAAATAAGTTTGTAGTATCCAAATAATTTATAGCAAACATCCCTTTACCTGGACACAACTTTCTTTCCAAACCAGGTGGCAATTGCCGGAGTATTCTCCTGGCCTGTCGGGAATATACTCATTCGGCTTTTTATCACTGAAAGTTATGCGTGTCTGTTGAACATGGAGCCCCTCATTGATAGGTCATAAACTAAATGAATTTGATAAATTCTGGATCATTTGGTGCAATTATTGCAGGTATTTTCAAGAACCTCCCATTAAACTCCCCGAAGAGAAACGGTGGTCAACAAATATCTATTGGAACAGAACAAGATTTGAATTCAGAAAGGAACATTCATACAAATAAAACTCATTCCTGAATATTATAAAGAAACATTGGTATCTATTGAAAAATTATGGAAGAAATGAATGGTGACAGGAGGTTTTCAAATATGTAGGCCATAAAGAATTTATGTTGCGTAATAACAAAGTATATTATTCTCCCGAATCCTTATCAGCTACTCATTTATTGCATTGGCTGGACTAATTTTTGCTTCATGGTATGCTGTAGTCGTAATTGAAATTGCAATCTGTAAAGGCAATTTGCTTCTAATTGGGAAATGGTTTCTTTAAACCGTTCGTTTCTATGGTATGCATACATCTGTTTTTCTGATAACGGGTTGAGCAACATTGGTTTTGTTGAATTGGAATTGTCGTGGCCTCTTATTGTGTTGGGTAATTACAACCATATGATTATTAACAATATGTTGTCTCAGTGCACGCACTATCCGGTAAACAGCCTGAAAGCTGAATAGCAACGTTGTATGTGTCGTTCTCTTTGCTTTAAAAAGAAACGTTTACAGAAATCATTAACAAGGATTATGTTCAAAGTTTCAGCGTAGTAAAGAGTTTCTGGTACAAAATACCTCACCAGATCTGCCGTAAGAGGTTTCAATTGGTAAGTCAACGTCGGTCCTTCAGCCTGATATAGAGCATTGAGCCTAATGATAAAGTCCTCCCAGAAAAAGGAACAAGGCTCCCATCACTATAACAAGTTAATACTGTAGAATTAATTTTGACTGGCTTCGTTTTTTTCTTTATACCTCTATTATATATCAGTGTAGGAGAACCGATATGTAGTCGTTGTCAATCTCCATGTCATTTTATTTCTCATTTATATTTCTTGCTTCAGAAGATAATAAAGAGTTGCCCTGGCATGGTAAATCTGAGGTAAGTCACAATAGACTTTTTTTTTTTCTTCTAAAAGAAAACAAAATACAGTTAATACAGTGGATATAATAAAAATGGATGATAGAAGCAACACCACTTTGCAATATTCCTGATGTTTTAATAAGACTGAACGGGCGGGGGAAAGCGCACGCAGTGCCTCTCAAACTGGAAAATTGTTTTGTACTCATACCCTATGTGAAACACTGGTAAGAAAAGCAAAAACAAGCAAGACACCGGGGCAACTTCAACGATAAGTCATAATATCCACCAGTTCTTTTGCGTGAAAAAAAAATTGGTGCCAATCCGAAAGTCGCAGAAGACACTGCCGCATATAAAAATACCTTTATCCGATTCATGTCCTTTTTCTGGCAAAGCCGGATACAAAGATAGACACAATATGAAACAGGTTGCCTTTGTAAAGGCAACCTGTGATATTGATTTCCAACTTCTTAAAGCATTTAGTCGGTTATCCTGGCATAGTCAACTTGTTCCTTTGTATGAGTAGCCCGTAAAGCAACACGCGCACCAAAGTATCTTTGCGGTGGCAATGCTTTGGTGGAATAACAGATTAATAAATATACCCTCGTCAAATGCCGCTTAGTCACTTCGAATGTCTTATCCGTATCACGAACATAAAGTGGAATGGCCCGGACTTTCAATCACCGATTTCAAAACCGGCCTGATTTTTGAACAATCCAAAGCATACTTTATAATCTCCACAAAATTTTCACGACGTTCGGGCTCACTCTTTGAGGACATGAAGTAGCATCGTGTAGTAGTTGTTGTAGTAGTGAGTATTACTTGTAGAGAATATATATGAACGTGAGTTGTGACGCAACCGTTGATTGTATCTTTTATCCGCAGCAAACGTAAAAACCACCGATAGAAGCCAAGTGACTTTGAGAATGTACCCATAATACATTCACCTGATTCCGATCTGTCCGAAGTGATCACAGACACCTCGCCCGTCACGACCGAACACACCCAAGCCGTGTGCTTCATCCACCATGATACTACTTGTATTTGTCTTTCAAACGAACAATCCTCAGGCAAAAAGTTAGCCAAATCACCTTCCATAGAAAACCCCGTCCACCACAATCAGTTTCACAGATTCCGGTTTACACTTCTGAAGTTCTTTTTCTCAGGCTTTCCATATCATTGTGCTTGTATTTCAACGGGTGGAGAAAAAAAGGCGACGTCCGTCTACGATGGAAGGCATGGTCACGGTCATCACAGATAATAGTCATTGCGGTCTGTCAGGCAAAGCATACCCACACCCTCATTTACAGTAAAAACCGGTAGAATAAACCAATGCATCATCTTTCCCTACGAATTCCGCCAATTCCGCTTTTCTAACCGAACGATGCAGGTCAAGCGTACCATTCAGAACCTGCACAACCTGTGGGTTGCAGGCTCAATAACCTGTTCATCGTGGAGTTAACCCCATAATATGAGTTGAGCCAAACATCAGCACCTTTTACCATCCATGATAACCTCTGTATCCTGATGGCTGCTCATTCAATGAAAATATGTAAACGCCTCTTTCCATGTATAGTTGAGGCAATCTGAATTTACTTTAACTTGTCTTCGTAATAATCCCATATCCTTGAACATCAGTAAAGACTCTGCAAATAAAAACAGTTTCTTTATGATGTTCAGAATAATCCGCTCTCTACATGTTCTGATAGAATTCTTGTCAAGCTATGTATTCTTTCACCATACACATGACGGGATAATTGATGGTCAAATCAAGTTCAAAACACTGTATCCATTGCAGAGAATTTGAAAGCAAGAGCACCTGGTTCTTCGATCCGTTTCTTTTGTATGAAATGAAAGTCTGATGTGAGATGTAACTTCAATGAGTGGTAAAGTCATCAAAAAAGACTTTTTACCATCAGCAGAATAATTCGCTGAAAAACGCCTTCGGATGAAGCAACGGGCTGCAGATCCTGCTAATTTGTCAAAATCGAGAAAATCTGTATGTCGGGCGATATTACGCTGTTTAGGCATTTTAACAATGAATCGGTAAATAAGGAGATTGGTAATGACATCAAAGAGTAAGCTTCCGATGTAAAATTACAAATATCCTGCAACTCCACTTCTATTCCCTATCCTGCCACGGAGATGCTGCCACTAGCTGTTCCACAGCATCCGCATCTATGTCAACCGCTCTTATCCGGCATTGCACCCTGCTGTGCCATCATCAAAGAAATCAACTGCTCCAGTACCAATATCTGGCGGAAACCATTGGCTCAAGCTCTCAATAAAACCCCGTCCGTACCAACCTTCACATCTATCATGATAAATTTGTTTAAAGAAAATAAGGATTTGGCATACTATATTTATTAAATTGGTTGTCAAAAATAGGAAAATCCATTTAATTACTCCAATTATTAGGAAATATTTGATTTATTAAAACTCAATGTTCCCCATGAATTTTCCTTATTCGACAAGCGAATGATTAACTTTGTCCCTGCTTTGGGCATTGAGCAATACGTAAC
>VOFK01001874.1_pt1 | contig 18960 bp, 36 predicted proteins | sample 5384121 | NCBI WGS metagenome assembly VOFK01 (sample SAMN12384730, study PRJNA508395) | human gut metagenome | isolation source: healthy gut J | host: Homo sapiens
CAGTATTGCTTCGTTTCAGTTACGTATTGCTAGGTCAGCCTTGTTGGAGAACACCGCGCACTGCACGCCCGCGGTGTTCAGCGTCAATAGGGGCAGCAATGCCCGGGAGTAAAACACGTCTTGTCCTCCTTGTGGGCATCGTACCAGGCATTAAACTCTCCGCCAGCGTAGCGGCCAGCTGCTCGGTGTGCGGGCATCGGCCGAGCGAAACCGCTCCACGAGCACAGGATGCCGTTGCCCACCATATGCTTGAACTTTGCTCAACGGAGAAATGTCGGCCAGCCATGCTGTGCGCAGACCCAGTTGCCCGCGTCGGCAAGGTCGTCGATGGTGTTCAGCAGGGTGCCGTCCAAATCAAACAAGATTTTTATCACAGAGAAAGACTCCTTTTGAAAACATCCAAAGTCCTCGAAGAGCTCCCCTCTGGGGGAGCTGGTGCGTCGGCGCCTGAGGAGGTTTAATCTTCCAAAATTCAAAAATTTTTTGCGCCCGCACGGCACGCTGCGGACGGTCAGCTTGACCCGGCGGGAAAGGCGAAGGTCAGGTTGGTGCGGTCCACATTGGCAGCCCGGCGACTGGTTCGCCGTCAGGCGAGGTCCGGGTGGAAAGACGCAGATGCTGTGCAGGTAGATGCCCGCTGCCGCCGCCGCAGGGTCAGCTGCCGTCCCGCAGCCAGACCCCCTCCGCCGGTAGCCATCATGCCGCCCGGCCAGCAGTGCCGCAAAAGACGTGGGGGAACAGCAGGGGGTCACGGTCGAGCTGGGCAGGGTGTGAACCGGAGGAGGGTGAGCAGGGGCAGAGGGCAAGGAATTCCGGCCGGTGCAAAAAAGCGAGACTCCGCTGTTCGGTGCGGGCCAGAAGGTCGGGCGGCATCCGAAACTCCGGCAGCGGCTCGGGAACAATGCTTCACCGCCGCTGCGGTGAAGCGAACAGCGGCAGCTCAGGAGGCAGCTTCCCGCCGACAAAAGACCGGCCAGCGCCGCGGCAGCCGGGCGGCGGGGGAAGGCCGGGACATCTGCGGCTGATGCCGGCCGTCTTCACCCGGCACTCGAAGTGCTCAGCCAGCCGCCCCGGCTGCCACGATCTGGTCGGCCGTGGTATGCCAGAGTGTAGTGCACGGTCTGGGCAAAGCTGCGAGATCGGGCTGGCCCCAGCAGAAAGCCAGCCGCCAGCAAGCCATGCCGCGCCTGGGCAGCCACCGCGCCGCGTCGGGCCAGAAAGCTCACCTGGATCTGGGCAAAAGACGGCAGGGTTCCAGTTTCGGAACATCCCGGTCTGGCGGATCACGGCCAGCACGAACAGGCCAGCGTGGAGAAGGCCGTTGGCCCCCAGAAAACCAGCCCCGCTCTCCGTCCGGCGGGCCGGTGCTGGGTAGGATTTCCAGAGGCATCAGCTGGTCTGCCACCGCCTCGGCATCGGCTTTAGGCAGGCAGACCGAAAGGGTGTGCTTTTGCGCCGCGCCCACCGGGTAAAGGGTCAGGCGGCTTGCCCCGGCCATCCGGTAGAGCAGGGGCCGGTCGATGGTCAGTGCCGCCAGCATCTCGCCCCGCAGGGCACGATCCAGCCGGATGCCCAGCCGCCAGTGGAAGATGAAAGACTCCGTTTGTCGTCCATGCTCCAGCTGCTCACACGCAGGATGCCCCCCAGCTCACTGCGCAAAACAAGGAAGGAACCAGCCGCAGCGCAGAGCCGTGTGCAGGGCTGTCCAGTTCCGCTCAAACGGCACCTGAACCAGCGGCAGCAAGGTAGACCACCAGCGTCTTGCGCAGAAACCGCAGGACGGTAAAGGGTGCAGGCGGCGTTCATTCATCGGATCTCCTCCCAAGCGCATGGGCCAGGGCAGCGGCCTGCTCTGCCGGGACCGCCGGTAAAATAAGCCGCGTGCCCGGTGCCGTGATGACGACCACCGATACCCCTGCCAGCCGGAGCAGCGGCGTGCGCAGCTGGAATGCCTGTTACGGCCCTGCATCGGATCGCCCGCCGCAAGACGATGCCGGAGTAGACCGTCAGGGTCTCCGCGCCCAGCGCGGCGGCGTAGCTGCGCCCGCGCTGGTACACCAGGGCCACCAGCCCCGCCCAGAGCAGGCAGAACACCACCCGGCAGGCAGGCTCTGCCAGAACACAAAGGGAGCCGCCAACAGGCCCGGGATGGCGGCCCAGGCAGAGCACAGCCCGGCCCTTTCGGGGCGGGATGATGAGTGCCGGTGCGGCGCAGCTCCTGCTCCGTCACTTGCTGTTCAGCTCCCAGGCATCGGTCAGCAGGTGGAGGGTGTCGTCCTGCGTCAGCAGCAGGATGCGGTCCCACGGCAGCAGGACGGTGTTGCCGTGGGGGATGATGAGCTCGGTGTCGCGGGTGACGCTGACCAAGATGGCATTGCCGGGGATGGGCACATCCATGATGGCCTTTGCCCTGCAAAGGCGAAGTTTTCGGGCAGCAAGATCTCGTTCAGGCTGGCGGTGCCGCCCCCCAGAGAGAGCAGCTGCCGGATGGTGTCGGTCTCGATCTCCCGTTCCAGGATGTGGCTCAGGTTGTCGGTGCCGCAGACCACGGTGTCCACGCCAAAAGTGTGGAGCAGCTCGCGGTTCTTGGGGTTGGAGGCCCGCGCCACGGTGCGGTCTACGCCGAACTCCCGCTTGGCGATCTGACACGCCACGAGATTGGTCTCATCGGAGTTGGTCACCGCCACAAAGGCGTTGCAGCTGCCAACATCGGCGGTGCGCAGGGTGTCCACGCTCAAGGAGTCACCGCAGATGACCGGGATGTCCAGCGTATCCGCAAGGGTGCGGCACAGCGCCTCCTGCGGCTCGATGATGGTCACCTTATGGTGGTGGGACAGCAGGCTTTGGGCAAGATACATGCCCACCCGGCCGCCGCCGGCAATACAAACTTTCATATGCTTCCCTCACTTTTTACTTTGAAAAACAGGCTGTTTTGCGCGGAACACCGATTGCTCGGTGAGCATGGTGGGGCAGATGGTTGTGTCCGCTCATAGGCCTTGTGGTAGAGCACCTGAAGGTGCGGGTCGGATACCCGGCAGATGACTTTATCCCGGCGGAAGATGTTCTTTGCCAGCTGCGCCGCCATCAGGTTCACCGAGTCCTCCTCGGTCACCGCCGCCACGGCGTCGCAGTTCTCTACGCCGCCCCGGCGCAGGGTGTCCGGGTCGGTAGGGTCGCCCACAAGGGCCGTGCCGCCAAAGCTGTAATCGTCAAAGGCTGTCCAGCCGCTTGAGCTGCTCGGGTCCTTTTCCACCACCGAGATATCATGGCCGATGCGCTCCAGATCGCGGATCAGCGCCGCACCTACCTGATCGCAGCCGATCACCAGAATGTTCATATGTCATTACCTCGTTGTTCAGAATCTTTTTCAACAAAAAATGGCCAAGGGCAGTTTAAACACCTTTTTTTTCCGGTAAAGCAGAAGGTTCCAGCGGCAGTATAACAATTTCCCAGCGCAGATGGGTAAAATTTTGCAGGGAAAGTCGTGCGGCGGGCGCAAAATATGGTATACTGAAAAGGCGCATAGTATGAAAACGAAGAAAAAACCGGCTGTGCCTTTGTGCGCCGGGGGGGGATTTATTATGTTTCTTGAGATCATCAAAGCGATCTTGATGGGCATCGTGGAGGGCATCACCGAGTGGCTCCCCATTTCGTCCACAGGCCATATGATCCTTCTGGAGCAGGTCGTCAAATTCAACGCAAGCGAAGAGTTCATGTCCATGTTCCGGGTGGTCATCCAGCTGGGTGCCATCATCGCGGTGGTGGTCCTGTTCTGGAATAAGCTGTGGCCCTTCGGGGGCTGCGGCACGGCCGCGTGATCTCCAAGCCCAGCGTCTGGCAGCTCTGGTTCAAGGTGGTCGCGGCCACCCTCCCGGTGCTCATCATCAGCCCGTTGGACGACTGGTTCGAAGCTCGCTTCTACAACTACATCACGGTCGCTGCCATGCTGATCCTGTACGGCGTCCTCTTCATCGTGGTGTGGAGAAGAACCGCCGCACCGCGCCCCATGTGGCCGGCTGGAACAGATCACCTACCGCGAAGCTGTTCATCGTCGGCGTCTGGCAGATGCTGGCCATCATTCCGGGCACCTCCCGTTCCGGCGCTACCATCGTGGGCGGGCCTGCTGCTGGGGCTCTCCCGCGCCTGCGTGGCGGAGTTCACCTTCTATCTGGCCATCCCGGTCATGGCAGGTGCATCCCTGCTCAAGGTGATTAGTGGAGTTCGCGATTTCCGGCGTATGGCCATCACCGGCACCGAGATTGCAGTCCTCGTGGTGGGCTGTGCGGTGGGCCTTTGTGGTCAGCCTTGGCCGCGATCCGCTTCCTGATGGATTACGTCAAGCGCCACGACTTCAAGTTCTTTGGCATCTACCGCATCGTGCTGGGCCTTGTCGTCCTCGCCGTTGCGGCCATCAGCGCCATTGCATAAACACAGAAAAGAAAAAGAGAGTACCAAACATCACCGCACGTTCAAAAGGAAGGAAAGCGGCGTACCGCTTTATGGAAGCATCGACTGTTTACTTTACAGATTTCCGCTGCCCCGTGGGCACCAGCCTCACCGAGAAGCTGCGTCGGGTGTGCCTCGCGGCAGGCATCAAGGAACATTGACATGGACGGCAAGTTTGTTGCGATTAAAATGCACTTCGGCGAGCTTGGAAATCTGGCATATCTGCGCCCCAATTATGCAAAGGTAGTCGTGGATCTCTGTAAGGAGCAGGGCGGCCTGCCCTTTCTGACGGATTGCAACACGCTCTATCCCGGCAGCCGCAAGAATGCGCTGGAGCATATGGACTGCGCCAACCTTAACGGCTTCTGGCCCATGACCACGGGTTGCCAGATTCTGATCGGCGATGGTCTGCGCGGCACAGACGAAGCCGAAGGTGCCGGTGCCAAATGGCGAGTACTGCAAGACCGGCAAAGATCGGCCGCGCCATCATGGACGCAGACGTCTTTATCAGCCTGACCCACTTCAAGGGCCACGAAACGACCGGCTTCGGCGGTACGCTCAAGAACATCGGCATGGGCTGCGGCAGCCGTGCAGGCAAGACCGAGCAGCACGCTTCCGGACACCCGGAGGTGCAGGAGAGCATGAGCTGTGCCGCGGCTGCCACCGCTGCGCGAAGGAGTGCGGCTCGGACGCCATTAGCTACAACGAAACAAGGCTGTCATCGACCAGGACAAGTGCAAGGGCTGCGGCCGCTGCATCGGTGCCTGCAACTTCGACGCTATCTATGCCCTGTGCGACAGTGCCAATGAAATGCTGGACCGCAAAATGGCCGAGTACGCGGCTGCCGTATGGCGGGCATGACCGCCCCTGCTTCCACATCAGCCTGGTGCAGGATGTCAGCCCCAACTGTGACTGCCACGGGGAGAACGACGCACCTATCCTGCCGGATATCGGGATGTTTGCGTCCTTCGATCCGGTGGCCCTCGACCAGGCCTGCGCGGACGCCTGCCTGAATGCCGCCCCGCTGCCGAACAGCCAGCTTGAGCAAGAACCTCGCCACCCCCGGCTGGAACTGCCACCACGATCACTTCAAAGGATTCCAACCCCAATATCGAGTGGAAGGCCACGCTGGAGCAGGCCGAGAAGATCGGCATGGGCACCCGGAAGTACACCCTAAAAAAATCTGAGCAAAACGAAAGCCCTGACAACGTCGGGCTTATTTTCATGGTGAAAAATTCCCAAATTTGGCCTATTGGGCATGGACGCTTATAAAGCGCGGCCTCCCAGGTTTCGTCCAAATCAATATTCCGCAGGAGGCAGGCACCAGCGCATCCACGACCTTCTGCAAAAGCGTTCCAGTTCTCCCTTGGGCAGCCGGGCAGCTTTTTTGGCGTTCAGACCCCGCGTCGGAGATGCGGCCCTCCATGCTGTCCTTGTCGGTCAGCAGGGTGTTGGCATCCCCTCTCCTTGATGAGGGGGGGGCGTGCGTCGGCAAAGCTGGCTTGGTCGTCGGCGCTGAGGTCATTGAACCATGTGGTGTAGGCGTCCTGAATGGCGTCGGTGGAGCACGCATGGCGAGGTTGCCGCTCTCCGCCCAGCCCAGCAGGGAAGCCGCCGCAATGACGGATTTCAAGGAGCAGCCGGACACCCCGGGGCCCCAGCCCAGACAGGGCGCAAAGGCAGCTTCGGTGTTCTGGATGGAGAAGATAGAGTTCTCGTCCTCGTCCAGATTCGGGGTCAGCTTGCCGGTGTCCGCCTGTGCGGTGGAGGAGGGATGCTTTCGCTGGAAGCGGCGTCGCCGCTGGTCGAAGCCGAGGAGTCGCCGGAAGTGGACGTGCAGCCCGCCAGCAGACCGGCGAGCAGGGCCGCGCACACCAGCAGGGAAAGGATACGGTTGCGAGTCATAGAAGACCTCCTTTTATCGGTTCCCGGTGGAAGACCGGGGAAATCTCTGGGGTACAGCTCTAGTATACTGTGCCGCCGGGCGGTTGTCAATTGGCGTGTGCAGGACGATTTTCAACCTTCCTGTACAAATTGCACAAACTTCGACCTCATTTTTTTGCCTTTCGGGCAGGATTGACAATTTTGCGCTGGCTCGTATAATTCAGTCATAAAATAAAATGGATGCGGCGGTGTGCGGTGCCGGAAAGGGGGACAAACGAATGCAGAAACTCCTGCAAAAGCTGGAGCGTTTTTCGCAGGCGCTTTTGGCGCCGCTGTCCTACCTGACGGCGGCGGGGCTGCTGTTGGTGGTGGGTGCGCTGCTCACCAGCAGCCCGCTGCGCCAGCTCTGCCCGGCGCTGAACCCCCCCATCCGGCTGGTGGGCGAGGTGCTGTACAACGGGATGATGGTCTCATCAACAACCTCAGCGCCATTCTGTGCGTGGGCATCGCCGCCGTGCGCACCCGTACCGAAAAGCAGGACGCCGCGCTGCTCTCCTTCATGGCTTATCTCATCTTCCTCACGGCCAACCACACCGCGCTGGATGCGCTGGGCCTTGCCCAGCCCGACGGCCTGACCGGCCTTGCCGCCACGGGCCAGACCACCATCCTCGGCATTCAGGTGATGGACACCGGCGTGGCGGGCGGCGTCCTGCTGGGCTTTATGGCGGCGTACATTTTCAACCACAGTTATGAAAAAGCAGTTCAAAGGGCTGATGATCACGCAGGTGTATTCCGGGCTGCGATGGGCGTTTTTGTGCATCGCGGCCTTTGCTGCGGCCTTCGGGCTGGCGGGTCTGCTTCGTCTGGCCCCCGCTGCAGCAGGGCGTCCACGCCATCACGAGGTGGATCGCGGCGTCCGGGGAGCTGGGCGTTTTCCTGTACGGCTTTCTGGAGCGGCTGCTCATCCCCACGGGCCTGCACCATCTGGTGTATATGCCCCTTCCAGTTCTCGGCGCTGGGCGGCTCGGTGACGGTGGGCTCGGTGACTTACACCGGGGCCTATACCCGTGACCATGGCCGAGTATTCCAACGGATTGCCGCTCACCGGGAACATTGTCTGGATGTACACCGGCTTTACCAAAGACCTTCGGCTACCTCGGCATTGCGGCGGCCTTTATCTTCACAGCCCGGAAGGAGCGCCGGAAGCAGACGGCGGCAGCCATCCTGCCGCTGGCGGTCACGGCCTCGCTGGCGTCCATCACCGAGCCGGTGGACTTTCTCTTCTGCTTCGTCTCGCCGGTGCTCTGGGTGCTCCATGCGGCCATCACCGGCGGGTTCATGGTCCTGCTGAACGCCCTCCATGTCCGGGCGTTCACCTCCAACCTGCTGGGGTCGCTGGTCTTCAACCTGAGCGCTGCGCCGGGGCAGACCAGCCGCGCGGCCCTGCTCTATCTGCTGGGTCTGGCCGAGATCGCGGTCTACTTCGTCGTTTTCACCGTGGTCATCCGGGTGCTGGACCTGCCCACGCCCGGCCGCACACAGGAGCCGGAGCAGACGGAAAAGGAGATCGACCCGGCGGACGTCCGGCGGCTGATCGAAGCTCTGGGCGGGCGGGAGAACATCCGCACGGTGGACAACTGCTTTACCCGCCTGCGTGTCACGGTGGAGGATACAAGCCTTCTGGACACGGCGGCCCTGCTGTCCATGCCCCACAAGGGCCTTGTGCAGGAGGGGCAGCGCTTGCAGCTGGTCTGCGGCTTACAGGCAGCACAGGCCCGGCGGCTGCTGGAGGAACAGCTCGAACAGTGCGCGACGGTCTGAATTGCTTCCCTTTTTCGGCAGGATGTAGTATAATGCAACAGGAAAAACGAACCTCTCCGCCTGCACTGCGGGCGGGGAGATTTTGCAGGACATAGTGAAAGATAGGAGACGACAAAAATGCAGAAATTCGAGATCGAAGGTCTGTTCGACTTTCTGAACAAGGGCGTCAGCGCCTTCCACTCCACGGCTGCGGCGGTGGAGATCTTAGAGGCCAACGGCTACGAGAACCGCCCGGAGACCGCCGCATGGGAGTTGGTGCCCGGCGGCAAATACTACCACCACCCGCAACGGCTCGGCCATTCTGGCCTGGCGGATGCCCAAAGGCCTGCTCACCGGCTGGCATGGGTCACGGCCAGCCACAGCGACTCGCCCACGTGGAAGATCAAGGAGCTGGACGGCGGCAAGGATGCCGTCTTTGCCCGCGCTGAGACGAGGGCTACGGCGGCATGATCATGCCCAGCTGGATCGACCGCCCCCTGAGCGTGGCGGGCCGCATCCTCGTCCGGACCGGAGGGCGTCAAGAGCATCCTCGTCCACCCGGACCGCGCGCTGGCCTGCATCCCCAACGTCGTGCATCCACTTCGACCACGAGGTGAACAAGGGCAAGAAGTACAACCCCCAGGTGGACCTGCAGCCCATCTTCGGCGCTGCGAGGCACCAGCCTGAAGGACACGTTCTGGCCGGGAAGCCGGGTCAAGGCAGAAGACATCCTGGCCACCGACCTGGTGCTCTGCACCCGTGAAAAGGCCGAGCGCGTGGGCCTGAAGGGCGAATACTTCATGTCTGGCCGCATTGATGATCTGGAGTGCGCCTACACCACTCTGTGGGGTTTTGCAGGGCGCGGCGAGGAAGAGGGCCGCGGCGATGTCTGGGTCATGTTTGATAACGAGGAAGTCGGGCTCTTCCAGCCGGCAGGGCGCACAGGGCAGCCTGATGATGAGCGATGTGCTGGCCCGCATTGAGGAGAGCCTTGGTGTGACGAAGGAACAGAGCATCCGTGCCTGCACCAACACTCTGCTGCTGAGCGCCGACAACGGCCACGCCACCCATCCCAACCACCCCGAAAAGAGCGACCAGAAGCCGCCGGTGAACCCATGGGCGGCGGCGGCGTCCTGCTGAAGTATAATGCCCGCCAGACCTACACCACCAGCGGCTTCACCGGGGCAGCGTTCAGCGCCATCTGCAAGAAGGCCGGTGTGCCGGTGCAGACCTTTGCCAACCGTGCCGGATGTGGCGGGCGGCAGCACCCTGGGCAATCTGCTGGGCCACCAGATCCTGATGCCTATGGTGGACATCGGTCTGGGGCCAGCTGGCCATGCACTCCGCCATGGAGACGGCAAGCTGCAAGGGGATGCGGAGTATCTGGCCAATGCCTGCGCTGCCTACTACAACACGCCCATCTCCCAGCCTAAGGATGGCGAGTGGAAGCTGGGCCTGTGAGCGGGGCCGTCGTTGGGCGCGTTTGCCCCCAGCCCCAGCGGGCGGCTGCATCTGGGCAATCTGGCGTGCAGTCTGTTGGCGTGGCTCAGCGCAAAAGTCAGGGCGGGCGTATCGTGCTGCGCATTGAGGATCTGGATGCGGAGCGCTGCCCGCGCATCTATGCTGACCTGCTGGAAGAGGACCTGCGCTGGCTGGGTCTTGTCTGGGATGAGGGCGGCAGCCGCGGCGGGCCCAACGGGCCCCTATTACCAGAGCGAGTGCGCCGCTATCTACACCGGGCAGTACAAAAGCTGGAAGCGCAGGGCCTTGTGTACCCCTGCTTTTGTTCCCGCGCCCAGCTGCACGCGGCCAGCGCGCCCCACGCCTCGGACGGCAACGTCATCTATCCCGGCACCTGCCGGGACCTGACCGCCCGCCCAGATCGCCGAAAAGCGGAAAAAGAAAGGCCCCGGCCTACCGGGTGCGGGTGCCGGACGAGGAGATCACCTTTTTGGATGGCTGCATGGGCCCCCACACCGGAGAACTTGCTGCGGGACTGCGGCGACTTTACCTGCGCCGGGCGGACGGCGTGTTCGCCTACCAGTTGGCCGTGGTGGTGGACGATGCCCGCATGGGCGTTACCGAAGTGGTGCGCGGTGCAGACCTGCTTTCGTCTACAGCACGGCAGCTGTATTTGTACCGCCTGCTGGGATTAAAGGCCCCCAGCCTTTGCCCACTGCCCGCTGCTGCTGGCCCCGGACGGGCGGCGGCTCTCCAAGCGGGACGGCGACCAGAGCCTTGAGAACCCCGCGGGCCCGCTATACGGCGCAGGAGATCGTCGGCAAGCGTTGGCCTACGCCTACGGTTTGCAGCCGGAGCCTGCGCCCCGCACGCCGGAAAGCCTCACCGCCGATTTTTCGTGGGAAAAAGTCCCCAAACACGGACGTCTGTCTGCCGGAGGGGCTGTTCTGAACCAAACTGCGAACAACGGGCGGGCGGCAGCGCAAAAAAAATCCGCTGCCGTTTTTTTGCCGCGGCAGAGGCGGTTTCCGGGCGGGGTTTCAGGATCCGTTTAAGCGTGCCAGTGGCTGTTCGCTGCGCTCAGCGGCGCGGTTGAACAGCTGCATCCAGCACCAGTGCCAGCAGGATGCCCAGCACGACGTCAATGCAGCTGTGCTGCTTGAGCAGCATGGTGGAGGCGATGATGGACACGCAGAGAACGGCGGCGGCCGGGCGCATCCAGCGGCGGCGGGGGCTCGTCAAAAATGCGGCTGCGGTAGTAGGCCATCATCAGGGTGACGGAGTTGAACACATGGATAGAGGGGCAGACGTTGAGGGGCGTGTCGGTGGCGTGAGCTGGCGCACCATCCGGGCGAAGAAGTCCGAGCCGTACACGCGGTAAGGGCGGGATCCAGCCCATTGGGGACGACGACATACACTGCCAGCGCAATGGTCATGCCCGCAAACAGGGGAGGCAGAGCCGCCAGAAATCAGCCCGGGGCGCTTTCCACAGCAGGTAGAACAGGGTGAACGGGATCAAACGAACCATGCAAAATAGGGGATGACCGCATATTTGCAGAAGGGGATCAGATCGTCCAGTAAGCAGTGGACCCAGACTTCAGGCACGGTGATGTTGGCTTCGAGCCAGTGGAACACCGAGAGATAAAACACAAGATAAAAACGCCATGAACCAGATGGGATGGCAGGAAAACCAGTTTCGCATGGAACACACTTCCTTTTCTTGGAGTTGGGGGCGAATGGCCCTTAAAAGTTCTTAGCGGCGTATCATTATACGCTTGTCAGGGCGCAAAAAGCAAGCCCCAAACCCGACAAGTTTACTAAAAATCCATGAAAAATTTGTGCGGGCTGAGGGATGAAAGGGCCTTCGTAAGATCATACGATTCAGAAGTGCATTTTCTTGCAACAAAAAACCGCCGTTTTCACGGCGGCGGGAAATTTGCTTAACAAGGGATGGCAATCAGGTCAAACGAGTCGTAGTCGATATTTTTGGGTGCATAAATCGTAACGGGGAAAAGTGCCGTTGGCAAGAACATCCGAAGGAGAATTGACCCAAGTTGCATAAACGATCCGACCGTTCTTTTTCAGGAGCAGCGAAACCTTGACCTTGCAAGGATAATGGCTGGTGTTGAGTGCAGTTCCGTTGATAATGTTGTAGTCGAATTTGGAAGTCTTGGTTTCTTTCGCGTCGACTACTGTAATATCACTGGATTTGGCCATCTTCGGCGTACCGTCCGATTCGGTTTCAGGTGTTTTTGAAGTAGGAAGAAAGAACCGGATCAACGCGGTAGCCATCGACATGCACGGGGACGGAGTAGGAAGCGGAATATGCAAAGCGAACGGTGTCGCCCGGCGCAATCGACTGAATTGTTGTGTAATCCGTCAGTGTTTTTCCGTTGTTGTCTGTCAGAACAATGCTGATTTTGACGGAAGAAAGGGCTGTAATTCTTGTTCGGGTTTACAACGGAGAAAACGTAATTTGCGACATACGGGTTTTTAGAGATGATTTCGGAAGTAATATAAGAAACATTGTAAGCTTCCATATAAGCCTTTGGCTGGAGCTTTGTCGCGGTGTTCCGCCGTTGTTATTATCCTCGCTCTCCGAGTTCCCGCCGTTGTTCGTGCTACCGGAAGACGACGAGCCGCCGCCGGGCCCCGGCACATCGGGGTGGGGGAGCAGCCCGCGAGCAGGGTGCAGAAGAGCGCTACCGTGAGGAAGAGTGCTGCAAGTCTGTGTTTCATGGAGAACCTCCTGATCGCATCAGATGACCTTTTTCGAGCCAGCTTCCTTTTTGAGAAGCGGATGGCAAAGAAGAGGGAACGGAACACCCAGTCAAAGGAACATACCGCCCCAGATGCTGAGCAGGTGGGCCTGATGGAAGCCGAGGACCATCAGGTAGCAGAAGGCGACCGGAACACCCACATGGAGAAGACGCTCACCGTCATGGTGAAGGTGGCGTCGCCCGCTGCGCGGAGGATGTTGGGCAGGGTGAAGCTGGCCGGCCAGATGAACAGGGAGATGACGTTGAACCAGCGCATCACCTGCATCGCCATGGCGGCGGACTCCGGCGAGAGGTTGAACCAGGGACAGCGCGATGCCGTTCAGGAAGAAGAAGGCGACAGGTTCATGACCCATGCGCCCGCATAGGCCACCAGCATCAGGCGGCGGGCGTAGTGAAGCTTGGCCTGTTCCTTTCGCCCTGCGCCGAGGCACTGGCCGATGACGGTCAGCGCCGCCATGCCCACCGCGTTGGCCGGGATGTTCAGGAAGGTGGTGATGTTATTTGCCACGGCGTTGGCGGCGATGGCGGCGGTGCCGAGGGTGGACGTCAGGCTGGAGACCGACAGCTTGCCGATCTGGAACATGCCGTTCTCGATGCCGGCCGGGATGCCCACCCGCAGGATGCGGCGGATGAGATCGAGGTTCGGCTTGAGGTCGGGCAAGGCGGTCGATGCGCAGGGCGCAGTCCGGCTTTTGCAGCAGGAAGACCACGGCGAAGCAGGCAATCATCCGGGACACAAGGCTGGCCAGCGCCGCGCCCATGACCCCATGCCGAAGCCGTAGATCAGCACCGCGTTGCCGCCGATGTTCACCACGTTCATCACAAAGCTGGAAAGCATACTGATCTTTGCTGTTGCCCTGCGCGCGGAAGAGGGCCGCGCACCCGCGTTATACAGGCCGATGAAGGGTAGCTCAGGGCTGACAGCAGGAAATATGTCTCGGCGTAGTGCATCACGTCCGGCGTCAATGGAGCCGAAGATGCCCCGCAGGATGGCGTGCCGCCCGCCGATGACCACACGACGCCGCCACCACCACGCTGAGCGAGATCAGATGAACAGGATCTGCGCAGGCGCTGGCCTTGGCGTTTTTGGGGGCCCTGGTGGCCGATGTATTGGCTGGTGACCACCGCGCCGCCGGTGGCAAGGGCGCTCATGATCTGGATCATCAGGGTGTTGAAGCTGTCCACAAGGCTCACGCCGGAAACAGCGGCTTCCCCCACCGAGGAGACCATCAGCGTGTCGGCCAGACCGATGGTCACGCTGAGCGCCTGCTCTGCGATCAGCGGCAGCAAAGTGAAATGAGCTGCTGACGGTTGAACAGCGGTCTTGATGATGGTCGATGCGTCTGTCATGGTATCCTCCTCTTGGCGCGTGGATTCAAACACACCCATGAGCGTGGAATGACGTGAAAATCAAGATGTTGTATCCAACAAATCCAAAAGCGGAAAATCAGGCAAACTCTTTGCTGGGGTCAGGCTGGTGCCGTAATAAACAATGTAGTCATACGGGGGTCGGCTCATTGTACGGGTCTTGCTGCCGTACTTCCTCAGGATGGACGCCTTCAGGCCCTTTGGGGGAGTGGGGAATGTGCATGGCCGGTGTCGGGCGACGGAGTTCCGCAGGCCGCCCACGCAGTTGAAGGCGGTGGACCAGTGGTCGGCGGTGGTCATGCCTGGTTGAGACGGCCAGCCCCTCTCGTCCAGCGAGACCTGAATGCCGTAAAGGTTTGGGTAGAAGCGTTCAGGAGATGGAGGTAGTAGCCCCAAATTGTACCAGATGCCCGGAATGCCCGGGCGGTTGGCGCGGGTGCCGATGGTCACGGCGGTGCCTCGAGCGGTTCCCGCCCGCCCACGTCGATGGCCTGGTCGGAGACATTGGTGATGGCCACGAAGCTGTGCCGGAGATGTCGATGGTTCGGTGTTGTGGTGGTCTGGTGGGGATGGTCGCGCACGACGGCCCTTCGGCGGATCCGCGTCATCCGCCGGGGGCTTGATGGCGCCTGCGGTGGAACGGCCCGCCAACGTTGGTGCAGGAAAGCCAACGATAATTGAGCATCAGGTCGGGAACCGGTGACATCGGTTACCACCTTATCCTCTTTTGCGGCGGGCTGTGCGGCGTGGCAGGGTTCCTGTGCGTAGGCGGGCAGGGCGCACAGGCAGGCCAGCAGCACGCAGCAGGAAAGGATGCGGAAAAACTGTTTTTTCATAGATGCCTCCATGTGTGTTTTTTTAGGTAAAAAGCTTACGTTTTTTGCAGGGTCTGTCAAGGACTGCGGCAGGCGGAAAAAGCCGTCGCCGCAGCGTGTTTGTTCCACTTTACCCGCGCAGGCAATTGTGCTAAAATAAACCTGAGGTGCAGCCTTTGCAGGAGCGGGGAGTGCACTGTGGTAAAATGAGATAAGAAATAAAGGTAAACCAGGACCCAAGAGGGGGAACAACCTATGCCAAAAGAAGCACACAAAGTCGTGGTCATCGGGCATCGCAACCCCGATACCGATTCCATCTGCTCTGCCATTGCCTATGCGGAGCTCAAGAATAAAACCAGCTCTCTGGTCTGCGAGCCGCGCCGCGCGGGCCGCATGAACCAGGAGACGGAATTCGTGCTGAAAAAGTTCGGTGTCAAGCCGCCCGCGTATGTGCACGGACGTGAACCCGAAGATCCGGGACGTGGATTTCCGTGAGGTGCCCGGCATCCCGGGCAGCACCAGCCTGCGCAAGGCCTGGGAGATCATGCGCGACAAGAAGATCGACACCCTTGTCCATGACCAGCGAGGAGGACGAACTGCAGGGCATTATCACGGTGAAGGATCTTGCCACCGCCAACATGGACCTGTTCGACACCGGCATCCTTGCCAGCAGCCGCACCAGCTTCCGCAATATTCTGGAAACGCTGGGCGGCACGATGGCGGTGGGCAGCGCGGATGCTATCTGCACCACCGGCCACATCAAGATCGGCACCGCTACCCCCGAGATGCTGGAAAGCACGGTGGAAAAGGGCGACATCGTGATCCTGACCAACCGCTACGAGAGCCAGCTCTGCGCCATTGAGAAGGAAGCCGTCCCTGCTCATCCTGTGCAACAACGCCAAGGTGGGCCGCACCATCCAGCGCATTGCCGAGGAGACCGGCGTTGCCATCATGACCACCCCGGTGGATGATACCTATGCTGCCGGTAAGCTCATCAGCCAGTGTGCGCCCATCTCCTACTATATGACCCGCAGCGACATCATGAAATTCACCCTCGTCACCCCGGTGGCCGACGTCACCCGCGTGATGGCCAAGGTGCGCCACCGCTACTTCCCCCATCCTCGACGAGGACGGCAAGTACTGCGGCATGGTCAGCCGCCGCAACGTCATTGCCCTGCGCAAGCGGCGCATCATCCTAGTGGACCACAACGAGGCCACCCAGGCCGTGGAGGGCTTTCGATCAGGCCGAGATTCTGGAGATCATCGACCACCACCGCATCGGCAGCCTCGAGACCAGCGGGCCGGTGTACTTCCGCAACCAGCCCGTGGGCTGCACTGCCACCATTATCACCCAGATGTACGATGAAAACGGTGTTGAGATCCGGCCCCAGATCGCGGGGCTGCTGCTGGCGGCCATCCTTTCGGATACGCTGGCCTTCCGCAGCCCCACCTGCACCCCGTGGATGATGTAAAACGCCGCCAAGCGTCTGGCCAAGATCGCAGGCGTGGACATCGAAGAGTTTTGCCTCCGAGATGTTCGAAGGCTGGCGAGAAACTCGACGGCAAGACCGCCCGAGGAAGTCTTCCTGCAGGATTTCAAGGTGTTCATGTGCGGCGACGTCCGCTTCGGCGTGGCGCAGGGCAGCTACATGACCCGCAAGAATCTGCTTGCCGCCGAAGCGCTGCTGCAGCCCCTATCTGGAAGAAGCCCGCAACAAGCAGAACGTGGAGGATATCTACATGCTGCTCACCGACGTGCCCGAAGGAGGAGAGCGTGGTCATCAGCGATGGCCGCTACGCCGCCGAGGTGCTCTCGGACGGCTTTGAGACCCAGCCTGCCGAGGACGGCAGCTTTACCCCTGCCCGGTGTGGTGAGCCGCAAAAAGCAGTTCATCCCGGCGCTGATGACCGCCTATCAGGAGCTTTGAGGGGAAAGGAAAGCTTCCTTGCCCTCTCAGTCTCGCTTTGCTCGACAGCTCCCCCAAAGGGGGAGCCCTTGGCAAAACAAACGTTGCATGGACTGCCAAAGGCTCTCCCTTTGGGAGAGCTGGCATTGCGGAGCAATGACTGAGAGGGCAGCCCGGTAAGGTTTAAATGCTATGTTCAAACTTTTAAACAAAAAGATCGTACGCCGCCCGCCCTGCCGGAAGGCACCGTGCGCCGCCGCTACTCCATCGAAGGGCAGGTGCAGGGTGTGGGCTTCCGCTACCGCGCCCGCTATGCGGCCCAGACGCTGGAACTGACCGGCTGGGTGGAGAACGAGGACGATGGCAGCGTGACGCTGGAAGTGCAGGGCGACCCGGAACAATTCCTGCGGCTGTTCGCCATGATCCAGAAAAAGCGATTATATCCAGATCACCGGCATCCGCCAGAAGGACCTCCCGCCCGACCCGTGGGAGCGCGGCTTCTCGGTAAAAAGGGTATTGATCTGAACTGCAAACAAAAAAGCTGACGCGAAAGCGTCAGCTTTTTGCTCTTTCTAAATTATTTATCAACCTGCTGTTTTCAGGGGGAATTGTCAGCCCCAGATGGTGTCGTCCAGCAGGCCGGGTCATAGCCAGTGTGCCGTTTGCCGGAGACGCGTGCCGGGTCCAGCGCGTAGAAATCGCTTTCCTTCAGGTTTTCGCGGGTCTGCATCCGCACGGATGCCCACCACGCAGACCCAGTGGCCATACGCAGCGCTGGTGGCAATGTGGGGGTAGTTCACCCTCGTTCCAGCCGGAACTGGTCAGGTGGTATTCATAAGTAGAGGTGCGGTTCGTGTGGCGCTTTACCCCGCTGACCGTGGTTTTCAGGTGCACGATCACCGGATGCCCGGCGGAAAGCTCGCTGTACAGCTTTTTCAGGCAGGCGCGGGTGCCGGAGTACCCGGTGTAGCCCGCGGCGGACCACACCGCACCGTTTTCGACCACATTCCGCTGCCGGAGCACACCTTGCCGTCCAGAATGGTGCGGGCGTAGCGCAGCGCGTACAGCTGCACTTGCCGGAGGTCCCTGGTTGCCGATGGAAAGAATGTGGCTGGTGTCGAAGTCTGAGCAGCCGGATGCCGTTTTTTCTCCTTCAGTTCAGCGGCGTGGGCATGGGGCAAAAAGGCGCACAGCCAGCAAAACCAGCGCCAGAACTGCCGCCGCCAGCCGCTGTGCCGCGCGGGCGGGACAGTGTTGCATGGGTACTTCCTCCAAGTTCGTTTCAATCTGGACATGATTTTTACCACTAAAACGTGGTGAAAATGTGTAAAAAGGCAAAAATAATGGGAAACCCTCCCAGAGGGAGCTGGCGCGGCGCAAGCCGCGTCTGAGGGAGCTAACGCCTGAAACACAACATATGTCCAAATTTAAATTTGCTCCCGCACCCGGCAAAACCGCGCCGCCGGGACAGGGAAACGGAGATTCCGTAGACTGTCGACAGAATTGATTCCAGAACATACCAGAACTGCAACAAATCCCGCTTATTTTCATCATTTTCACGAAACTGCTTCAGGAAGTTTAGCGATATTCCCGATTGACAAAACCGTCACGTGTCGGATATAATCAGGGCAGAAAGGCAACGATGGTTGCGAAAGCCTTTCTGAAAAAAGAAACATATCCACAAAAAACGCTGATTGGAGGGATACCCTATGAAGAAACTGTCAAAAAGATCGTCGCTCTGCTGCTTGCAGGCGCAATGGCTATGGTGATGCTCACCGCCTGTGGCGCGCAGCTCTCGGAAACCTCCGCTGGAAGATAATATCAGGCAGCAACTCGGCAAAAATCCGAATGCTGGCTAGGTCTGCTGTGATGCAGATGGCAGGGAGTCAGGAATGACAAGAGTAGTGAGCTCTATAAACCACTCAGACCAAATGCAAAAGATTGATTCCACAGGGAACAGCACGGTAGCTTGATGTTGACACCGATGTTGGTCTGATAAGGAGTACGCAACATTACTGTGTATGCAGAACTACAAGACTGCTGGTCTTGTAGCAAATCACAATTAATAAGATCACTGAAAAAATTGGAGAGATTAAAGATACCAACAACAGCGTGAAACTTTGAAGGCAATTGGGCAAAGGTTGCTGTCGTTGTCAAAACCACGGATAAGGGCAGCTATGCTGCAATTGCAATTAAAGGTCAAGAACATCGCCTACAGGGCAAATAAGTAAATCATCAGTCCTTTCTTCCCCGGAGAGCACCCGCCCTCCGGGGCTTTGTTGACATCGTGGCAAATGCCGTTTGCCTTTACGACCCCTCAATGAAAATGCGTTTGGAGCGCTCCGCAGGCGACAAACGGCGAAATAAAAATACCCTTTCCGCTGAATATGGCGCGCATTCCAAATCGTTCTCGCCCGGGCTTCGCCCAAAAAATCCCGGCAAAACAGCACACTTGCCATTGACGAACCCTAGTAATACGTAACTGAACGAAGTACCGAT
>VOFK01003152.1_pt1 | contig 18958 bp, 38 predicted proteins | sample 5384121 | NCBI WGS metagenome assembly VOFK01 (sample SAMN12384730, study PRJNA508395) | human gut metagenome | isolation source: healthy gut J | host: Homo sapiens
ATGTTGTACTTCGTTCAGTTACGTATTGCTCGACTTCAGCTGTGCGCGGGTATAGGCAGCGCCGGTGGGGGTTATGGGGCTGCAAATATAGATGATGTTCGCTCACGCTCTCGTCCGGCATGCCAAGGAAGCCGTTCTCCTGCCCGGTGCGGCTGTAATTCCATCTTGCGGCCGTCGGTGACGTTATCGTCCATGGGTGGGTACACGGGGTCCGGTACCAGCACGGTATTGTCCCACATCGAACAGACCCAGCAGGTTTGCAAGGTCGCTCTTTGCGCCGTCCGAGATAAAAGGAATTCGTCCTCGGCGATCTGGGTGCCGCGGCCCGGCGTAGTAGCCCCTGAATGGCCTGCTTGGAGGAAGGGTACCCTGCTCCGGGCCGTAACCGTGGAAGCCCCTCTTTGGTGCCCATCTCCTCAGCGGCGTCGCGCATGGCCTGCACCACGCTCCTTTGCCAGCGGCGGGTCACATCGCCGATGCCACGACGGATGATCTCCTTTTTCCGGATGTGCTTCCTGGATACGCAGCCACCTTTGGGCAATGTCCACAAACAAGTAGCTGGCGCTTCAGCTCGTTGTAATGCTTGTTCATCTTCATGATGCTTTCCTCGCTTCTTTTATTGGTGCAACCCTTTCAGTCATCTCGCATTCGCTGATGCCGATCCCCCGAAGGGAGAGCTGGCGCCAAATCAGGCGACTGAGGGGGTTCTTATTTACACTTCGGTCGTGCCCTCGCACACGGTCTCGGCAGCGCCGGTCATCAGCAGCTGCTTGCCGGGCAAGAACGGATGGTCGCTCGCCGCCGCGCAATTCTGCACATGGACGTCTTCTCCGGCGGGGCAGACGCCCAGTTCGGTCAGGGGCTGCCACGGTGGCAGGTACCGGTACCGCAGGCCCATGTCTCACCACTGCCGCGCTCCCACACGCGCATCTTCAGGTGGGTGGCGTCCACCACCTGCACAAACTCGGTGTTGATGCGCTCCGGGAAGTTTCGTGGTGCTCAAAACCCGGGCCGATCTGCTCCAGCTTCCAGGCTGTCCACCTCCGGCACAATGGTCACGCAATGGGGTTGCCCACGCTGATGCAGGTCACCGCCACAGGTTCTCTTCCACCTCGAGAGGGGCAGATCCACTAGCGGCCCTTCGCCCATGTTCACGGCGGGCAGCGCCGCCGCCATGGCGGTGTAGGTGCCCATTTCTACCCGCCACAGCCCCCTTCGCCCATGCGGAAACGGTCTTTAAGCCGCTGAGGGTGTCGATGGCAAGCTTCGGCTTTGCAACGCCGTGGGTGTACAACCACTCGGCCACGCAGCGGATGCCGTTGCCGCACATTTTGCCCTCGCTGCCGTCCGCATTGAAGATGCGCATCATGGCGTCTGCCCCGGCTGTGACCGGTGCGCGCAGATGCAGATAATGCCGTCCGCGCCGATGGAAAAGTGCCGCCGGGACAAGCGCGCTCTGAAAGCGCCGCGATCTCCTCCGGCACACCGGAAGTGCGGCAATCCAGATAGATGTAATCGTTGGCGCAGCCCCTGCATTTTGGTGAATGAAAGCTTCATGCTTATCGCTTTATAAAAGGGACTGGTCAGTCCCTGTAAACTCATTACTTTATAATGATAAAAAAAAACCGGCACGAGATGTCAAGGGAAAAAGCAGCTTTCAGACAATTTTCTTCAGTTGCTGCAAAACAGGGCTTGACAATACGCACTGCATGGGATATAAAAAAAGAGAGCGCTTTGTACAGCAGGCAAGGCTGTGCCGGATACCGGAGGCTTTTTCCGGGGCACGGCGGGCTGTACGCGTATGCAATACAACTGCAAAAAAGGAGACCACAGGAATGGATACTTTTGAAAAAATCCGTGCATTGCTGGCTGAGCAGCTGGACGTTGACCCGGCAAAGATCACGCTGGAAAGCGATATCATGAGCGATTTCGAGGCGGACAGTCTGGATATCGTAGACATGGTGATGACGCTGGAGGACGAGTTTGGCATCGAGGTGCCGGACGACGCTATCGAGTCCCTGCGCACCGTAGGCGATGTGGTAAACTTTGTGGACAGCCACGCGCAGAACTGATTCTTTTAGGCAAAAGCCCCGCCTTTGCAGTGCGGCACACGGCCGTGCAGGCAGACGGGGCTTTATTATGGTTCGTGCGGAACGTAAAGCGTTTGGCGCACGGCCTTGGGAGGATATAACAAAATGGCAAAAGACAACAAGAAGCTCGTGCAGGCGATCACCAGTCAGGAGGAGAACTTCGCACAGTGGTATACCGACATCTGCGTCAAGGCAGAGCTGGTCGAGTATTCCAGTGTGAAGGGCTTTATCATCCTGCGCCTTATGGTCAGGCCATCTGGGGAGCTGATCCAGAAGGACTTGGATGCCCGGTTCAAGGCTACCGGCCATGAGAATGTGGCTATGCCGGTGCTGATCCCGGAGAGCCTGCTGCAGAAGGAGGGCGAGCTCGTGAATGGCTTCGCGCCGGAGGTGGCGTGGGTCACGATGGGCGGCTCCGACAAGCTGGAGGAGCGTCTGGCAGTACGTCCCACCAGCGAGACCATGTTCTGCGACCACTGGTCCCGCGTGCTGCACAGCTACCGCGAGCTTCCCATGAAGTACAACCAGTGGTGCAGCGTGGTGCGCTGGGAAAAGACCACCCGTCCCCTTCCTGCGCAGCCGCGAGTTCTGGTGGCAGGAGGGTCACACCATCCACGCGACCGCTGCCGAAGCCGAGGCTGAGACCCAGCAGCAGCTGAACTGCTACGCAGACACCTGCGAGCAGGATCTGGCGATCCCTGTGGTGAAGGGCCGCAAGACCGACAAGGAAAAGTTTGCCGGTGCCGAGGCCACCTACACCATCGAAGCCATGATGCAGGACGGCAAGGCGCTGCAAGAGCGGCACCAGCCACTACTTTGGCGACAAGTTCAGCAAAGGCTTACGATGTCACCTTTACCGGCCGCGACAACCAGCTGCATCATCCGTTCCAGACCAGCTGGGGCGTTTCCACCCGTCTGGTGGGTGCTATCATCATGATGACCCACGGTGACGACGACGGTCTGATCCTGCCCCCCGGCCATTGCCCCCCATTCAGGTGGTGGTGGTGCCTATTCGCTGCCCACAAGCCCGGCGTCTCCGAGAAGGCTGCCGAGCTGGCCGAGAAGATCAGCAAGTACGCCCGCGTCAAGCTGGACGACAGCGACAATGCCCCCCGGCTGAAGTTTGCCCAGTGGGAGATGAAGGGCGTGCCTCTGCGCCTCGAGATCGGCCCCAAGGACCTGGAAAAGAACCAGTGCGTCCTGGTCCGCCGCGACACCCGCGAGAAGATCTTCGTGAGCCTGGATGAGCTGGAGACCGCGATCCCCGCCCAGTTGGAGGCCCTGCGCAAGGACCTGTACGAGCGTGCGCTCTGAAAACCGCGAAGGAGCGCACCTGGTCCGCCACCACCATGGACGAAGTCAAGGCGCTGGCCAAGGCAAACACCGGCTACATCAAGACCATGTGGTGCGGCGACCTTGCCTGCGAGATGAAGATGAAGGAAGAAGTCGGCCTGTCCAGCCGCTGCATGCCGTTTGAGCAGGAGCACCTGAGCGATGTATGCCCCTGCTGCGGCAAGCCCGCCAAGACCATGGTCTACTGGGGCGTGGCGTACTAAGCAATCGCTTCTCTGAGCCTTTGCGCGGGACGATCTGAAATAGCCCGCCGCTTTGGCCATCTTCAGCGGAAAGAATATTTTTATAGTTCGGGACAGCGAAACGCCTGCTGGCGTTCCGCTGTCCCCTTTACAGGAGGGGTCACAGAGGGAAACAGCTGCCCTATTGCTGACAACCTGCACATTTCTCTGCTGTGGCACTCTCAGCAAAAAAGAACCGTCACCCTGACCGGTGACGGTTCTTAGTTTTTAAGACGGTTCATCAAAGGGCTGATTGCTTGTCGCAGTGCCTTTTCTATTTACAATATACACACTTTTGAGGTTTCTGTCAAGAGCACGCCGTTTCGTTTCTGCGTGCTTTTTTTTCTTACCGGTCAAAGGTGGTGCTAAAAGGGTGGTCTCCCAGCTTTCGCCGGGGGCAAGGCAGGCGGCAGCGGCGCGCTGCTCCCAGTCCTGCGGGTCGGTAGCAGCGGCGGGCAGGGCTGTGCCACGGCTCAATGCACACAAAGCGCACCGGCTTTGCGGGAGCCGACCAGATGAGCGCGTAGGGGTAGCCTTCCACATTGCAGGTGATCTTGCGGCCGGTGCCCTTCTCATAGATGCCAATGGTCTTGGTGCGCAGGCCCGCCATGCAGAAGCTGTCGTTTGCGAACAGGTCATCGGTCAGCTGGGATGGCCTGCTGGTTCTTCCACTGGTAATAGCTCTTTCCGCCTCAACAGGCCGTTCGGACGGGCATCCAGAATGACCGGGCTTTCCGGCTGGTCGAACCGGAACTCGTAATCCGTGGTGGTGTGCTGGCATCAAAGGGGATGTTGAACGCCGGGTGATAGCCGATGCCGAAGCGCAGCTCCTCCGTGCCGGGGTTCGCACCTGCAAAGTATGGTGCACGGTCTTGCCGTCCAGACGGAAGGTGCTGGTAAGCACAAAATCATAGGGGAAGCGTTCGGCTTTGATGGCATCGTCCGAGCGCAGCTCCAACTGGATGGTATCGTCCTTCTGCCCGCAGCAAGGTGTGCTCCAGATCGCGGGCAAAGCCGTGCTGACCGCCCTTCCATGTTTTGCCCTTGGCGGTCAAAGGTGCCGTCCACCAGCTTGCCCGTCCACGGAACAGAATGGGCGCGTGGCGCTTCCAGATGGCGGGTCGGCCTGCCAAATCATCTCTTCGCCTGCGGTGTTCTTCAGGCTGACGGCCTCTGCACCGTGGGTATCCACGGTCAGGGTCAGAAATTCGTTGTGAATGGTTGCCTGCATTTTCAGTATCTCCTTTGTCCTTCTTATTTTCCGGGGACTGCTGTTTCCAGTATACTCTCCCGTGTGCCAAAAAATAAAGCCCCCTTCCCATGCTTGCACAAATCGTCACTGGGCAAAAGCCTTCATCCCTTGGGGACAGATTTCCCCGACCGGGGAAGCCTTTATTCGAAGCACGATTTCCATGCTCTGCTTGCTTCAACAGGGCTGTGCCAGCGGCAGGGTGACTGCAAAGGTAGTGCCGTTTTCGCTGCTGCGTTCCACGGTCACACTGCCGCCATGCAGCACGGCGATCTCCCCGCACAAGGGCAGGCCAAGCCCAACGCCGCCCATCTCCCGGCTGCGGGACTTATCCACCCGGAAAAAGGGCTGGAAGATGCTCTCCCGGCAGTCTGCGGGGATGCCCGGGCCGGTATCCGCAACGCGCAGCACGGCAGTTTGCTTTTCCCGCCGCAGAGTGACGCGCACCGCCCGTCGAGGCGGTTATACTTGATACCGTTTTCCACCAGATTGAACACCAGTCGGTAGATCAGCGCATCACTGCCCACCATGCCCAGTTCCGCGCAGTCCTGCTGCAAGGAGATGTTGTTTTTCTGGGCGAGGGAGGTCAGGTCGGTCAATATCTCCTCCACCAGCGGCGCAAGGGCAATGTGGTCGGTGCGGGAGACCGATTGCAGATTGCTCATTTCTAGCAAAGTGCGCACAAGGGCGGTCAGACGGTCCAACTGCTCCCGCAGAGAGCGGATCAGCCCGGCAGTTTCGGCGTCCATGGCCGGATGCTCCTCTGCAAACAGTTCCAGCTTTGTCTGCAAAATGGCCAGCGGGGGGTGCGCAGCTCGTGGGCTGCGTTGCCCGCGAACTGCCGCTGCAATTCAAAGGACTGCGCCAGCCCATCCAGCATCCGGTTCACCGACCGGCTCAACTGCCCGAATTCCCCGCACGGTATCCTCGTCCAAACCGGGCGGTGGCAATGCTGTCCTGATCGACCCGCTGCGCCTGCTGCGCAAGCTGCTGCAACGGTTTCAGCGCTCTGCCGCTGACAAAATAAGCGATGGCTGCGCTGAGGATGGTGACCACGGCGGTGATGCACCAGCCCTTGCGTCCAAAAACCACCTTTGCATCGTAAACTTCCTGCGAAAAAATGCGCCAGCAGGCTGGACATTTCCTCCTGCGGGATCTCAATAGTCAACGAATCCGCACTGCCGGGCTGATACTGCATCATAAAGCCGTTGAGGGCATCCATGCCGGTTGCACCGGTGCGGTATAAAAAGCAGGTTCATGCACACGCAGGCACAGGCGATGAGCAGCGCCGTCAGCAGGGTGATGCGCCATTGCAGGGATAACCGTTTCATTGTACCTCTCCCTCCGATCTCGTAGCCTTCCCCGATGCGGTTGCGGATGGGGTCGTAGCCCAGCACCGCCCGCAGCTTTTTGCGCAGGGCGAGAGATATGTACCCGGATGGAGTTGCTGAAGCTGTCCACGCTTCCGTCCCAGACGTGCTCGATGAGCTCTTCCTGACTGATCGGCCGTCCCTGATGCAGGAGCAGATATTCCAGCACGCCGCATTCCTTCCGCGTCAGGGCAAGGGCTGACCATCCACCGTGGCAACGCGGCTGCGGGTGTTGAAGCTGAGCCGCCCGCCCAGCACAGGCAGACGTCCTGCTGGATGAACTTGCGCCGGGTCAGGCTGCGCACCCGGGCTTCCATTCTGCAAGGTGGAAGGGCTTGGAGAGATAGTCGTTTGCGCCGGCGTCCAGTCCGTCCACCTTATCTGCGATCTCGCTGCGCGCTGATAAGATCAGCACACAGGTCTCAAGGTCGTGCCGGCGCAGGGTGCGCAGCACCTGCATTCCGTCCACCTTGGGCAGGTTGAGGTCCAGCAGTACAAGGTCGTACCGCTCTGCCGCCAGCGCTTCCAGCGCGGCTTCGCCGTCTGCACAGGCGTCCACCTCGTACCCGGACAGCCGCAGCTTCCGGGCAATGTCCTCCCGCAGGGGAGTGCTCGTCCTCTACCACCAAAAGACGCATCTTTGTTTTCCACCCTTCCCATAAAAATTGCGTTTTTTTCATTATAACAGATTATAGCAGACGGTGTTAAGATTCGTGTTAAGATTTTCTTAGCAGAAATTTTATCCCGCATGGTGTATACTGATGCCATCAAACAACAGGAGGCTATGATGTTCATGACAAAAAAACAGGCGCAGCTGCTTTTTGCTGGCCGCCGGGGTTCTGATGCTGCTGTTCGGCTTATGGCGGGGCGAGGCAGACACCGTATTTTCAAAAGCCATCCGGCTGTGTATGGGTGTGTGGGCATTGGATAAGAAAAAATTAAATCCCCTTGCTCGCTTCCGGGGGCTTTATACAGGCCGGGGCGACCCTTTTTAACAACCTCCACCTGCCCAACTTTGCTAAAAAGGACACTGTATCAGGGCAATGGAAAATACGTCTGCGTACCGGGGCTGAACTGCTATTCCTGCCCGGGCGCTGCCGGTGCCTGCCCGGTGGGGGAGCGTTTCAGGCGGTGATAGGCTCCTCCAAATTCCGCTTTTCCTACTACATCACCGGCATCCTCATCCTTTTCGGGGTGCTGCTGGGGCGGTTCATCTGCGGCTTTCCTCTGCCCGTTCGGGTGGTTTCAAGAGCTTTTGCACAAGATTCCCTCCCCCAAGCTTTCCACCAAGAAGCTGAAGCCGCTGCGCTATTTAAAGTATGCGGTGCTGCTGGTCATGGTGGTGCTGCTGCCATTGCTGGCGGTCAACGAGCTGGGCATGGGCGACCCGTTCTTCTGCAAGTATCTCTGCCCGCAGGGCGTGCTGGAAAGGCGCCCTTCCCTCCCCGACCAATGCTGGCATCCGCGCCGCGCTGGGCAAGCTGTTCACATGGAAAGGCCTGCATTCTGCTGGCAGTCATTATGGGCAGCGTGGTGTTACCGCCCTTCTGCAAGTGGTGTGCCCGCTGGGCGCGTTTTATGCGCTACTGAACAAAGGTCTCGCGGTTCCAGATGCGTGTGACACCCACAAATGCGTCTCCTGCGGTGCCTGCGCAAAGGGCCTGTAAGATGGACGTAGACATTACCAAGACCCCCAACCACGCCGAATGTATCCGCTGTGGGATGTGCATGAAAGCCTGCCCACGGATGCCATTCAGTACAAGTTCGGGCTGGGGGACCAATCAAATACCGAAACAACAAAGGGTAAAACCATGAAATTCCATCGTATCGCCGCACTTTTTGCTCAGCCTTACGCTGGCTTTCAGCCTTGCCGCCTGCGGGCAGGGCGCATCCTCTGCCTCTTCTGCATCCTCTTCTTCTGCCGCTTCCTCTGCGGCAGCGGAAGGCAAAACCGAGGAGCAGCTGCTGGCCGAGGAAAAACGAGATCCTTTCCGCAAACGATGCCCTGTGGGAGAAGGTATTCGCCTCCATGGACAAAAACATGACTGAAACCACCCTCAGCACCAACTACGGCGATTTTCTGCGCAGCTCCGTGGAAAAAAGACAAAGGACCAATTCTCGGATGAGGAGTACAAGACCCTGACCGCCGATGCAGAAAAAGATTCGTGCCATCGAGGAGCAGATTGCCGCCCTTGCCCCCGCGGAGGATGCCGCTTCCGGCGCGCTGCCGCACTGGGGCACCGCCTTCCCCAGTTTGAGGGCAGCGATTTAGAGGGCAACCCGGTGGACAACAGCCTGTTTGCGGGCAACGCCTTTACGGTGGTGAACTTCTGGTTCAACGGCTGCAAGCCCTGCGTGGAGGAGTTGGACGACCTGAACGCCCTGAACGAGAAGGTCAAGGCACAGGGCGGCGAGGTCATCGGCATCAACACCGAGACGCTAGACGGCAACCAGCAGGGCATTGAAGCCGCCAAAAAACTGCTGGCTGCAAACGGGCGCAAGCTACCGCAACATCTACTTTGCCTCCGGCAGTGAGGCCGGCAAGTTTGCACTGAACATCATGGCCTTCCCCACCACCTACGTTTTTGACCGGGACGGCAACGTTGTGGGGTCAGCCCCCTGCTGGGCGGCATCGACAAGGAAGAAAAACCTCGCCGCCCTGCAAAAATATTGACGCTGCCCTTGCCAAGGACAACGCCAAAATTAAGCTATTCTCCCCTGCCGCCTACGGGCGGCTTTTTTGTTTTGCGGCATTGCCATGCACGCCCGGGCACCGGACGGAATACGCTGGGGCAAGAAGCATACTTTTACCAGCAAAGGAGCGTATCTCCATGAAGAACACCGGAACTCTCCGCATTCAGGCCTTTGCGGCCCGCCAGTCTGCCCCGTGGAGGGGTGACCGTTGCGGTGCAGGGGGACGGCTTCACCCTGCACTGCATCACTGATGCCACCGGCAGCGCCGCCGATATTCCCCGTTGAAAGCCCCTGCCTGCGCCCCTCTCTGGACGAGGACAACACCATCCGCCCCTACGCCATTGTCAGCCTGACCGCTGCAAAGCCCGGCTACCGCACCGTGCGCATTGAGGGCATCAGATTTTTGCCGGGCAGGTCACCCTTGCCCAGCCGGAGATGATCCCCGATACCGAGGAAGGCCGGGACATCGAACGCGCCCATCATCATCCCGCCGCCACGCTTTGTTTGCGGGCAGCGGCGGCAGCGGCCCGGAGCCGGTGCAAAACTGCGTTTGCCCCGGGTGCTGGACAGAGTCATCATCCCAAAAAAACATCACGGTGCATCTGGGCAGGCCTGCGGCATCCGCCCGCAATGTGACCGTCTCCTTCCGGGATTATATCGCCAATGTGGCGTCCAGCGAAGTTTACCCACCTGGCCGGAGCAGGCACTGCCGGGCCAACATCCACTGCCAGATCTCGCTGGCGCTGAACCGCATCTACACCGAGTGGTACCCCAGCAAAGGGCTACACCTTCAACATCACCAGCTCCACCAGTTACGACCAGTATTACGTACATGGACGCAAGATGCTTCGAGGTGATGATTCGCATTACGGACGATATCTTTAACACCTATCTGCGCAAAAGCGGCACGGTGAACCCCTACTATTCTGAGTACTGCGATGGTAAATCGGTCACCTGCCCGGGTCTCAAGCAGTGGGGGCACCGTGACGCTGGCCAACAACGGCCGTAACGCCTTGCAGATCCTGAAGTATTACTACGGCAACAGCATCGAGATCACGTGCGCACCTCGAATATCCGCTCTATCCCGCAGAGCTACCCCGGCACGCCGCTCCGGCAGGGCAGCAGCGGCACGGCGGTATTCACCCTGCAAAGGCAGCTGAACCGCATCGCCAAGGACTATCCCTTCCTCGGCAAACTGACGGTAGACGGCGTATTCGGCAGCCGGATGGCCGCCACGGTCAGGGCGTTCCAGAAGCAGTTCAACCTGACTGCCGACGGCGCAGTCGGACGACAGACATGGTACAAGATCAGCTACATCTACGTATCGGTCAAAGGATCTGGCCGAGCTGACCAGCGAGGGGCGAGGTGTCCAGCGGCACTCTCTCCGGACGGCACATGGGGCGCACCGTACTGCGCACCGGCTCCACCGGCAGCGCCGTGGAACAGCTGCAGTTCTGGCTGAACACGCTGGCCCAGTACGACAGTCTTCCATCCCATCGTTAACAGTGGACGGCGTTTACGGCACCGCCACCGCCAATGCGGTGCGGGCCTTCCAGCGCAAATACGGCCTGACCGTGGACGGCGTGGTGGGCCGTCACCACCTGGACCGAGGTCTACAACCAGTTCCGCAGCATCCAGTCCGACAATGGAACCCCCAACGCCTACCCCGGCACCGCCCTGCGGCAGGGGTCCAGCGGCCAGAACGTGCGGCTGGTACAGTTCTGGCTGAAGATCGCACGCACCGTGTACACGAGCCTTGAAAGCGTGACCGTGGACGGAAAATTCGGCGCGGGCACGGCGGCGGCTGTTCGGCGGTTCCAACGCTACTTCGGTCTGACGGCAGACGGCGTGGTGGGCCGGACGACATGGAACAAGCTATACGAGGTCTACAACGACATCGCCAACAAACTGCTCTCGTTCTAGCCTGCGCCCCGGCGAGTACCCGGGCGTGCTGCGCAAAGGCTCCACCGGCACAGCGGTGCGGGAACTTCAATTCTACCTCTACCTCATGAGCGCCTACGAAGAGCAGCAGCATCCCGCCGGTAAGCATTGACGGCAAAGTTTGGCGCGGATACTGAGCGCGCGGTGCGGGCGTACCAGCGGTTTGCGGGGCTTACCGTGGACGGCGTGGTAGGGCGCACCACATGGAATTCCCCTATGGCCGCGCCAGTCAGCTGCGCTCCTCCGGGCCGGTGGTCACCCGTTGAAGCGCCTGCCCTACCCCGGCACCCCGCTGACAGTGGGCAGCAGCGGCAAGTGCGGTGCTGTACTACAATCTGCTTTTGCAGCGCATTGCCTACTACTTTACCAGTGTGGAGAACCCGCCCCTCTCCGACCAGTACACCGACGAGACTGCCGCCGCCACCCGCAGCGCACAGGAGCTGCTGGGCTGGAGCAGACCGGCATTGCCGATGCCGACACATGGACGGCGGTGGAAGCGCTGAGTTTGCAGCTGGCCGCCCATGCCCCTGAATCCCGATAGAGACACACCATCCGGCACCTCTACCCGGGGCGCGCCATCGCCGAGGGCAGCGCCGGGCAGGAGGTAGGACAGGTGGAGCGCTGGATCAACCGCCGGGCCTGCCTCTACTGCGGCGAGGACTATGTGGCCGATAACAACCGCTTTTGCGCCGACGACGCCGCTGCCGTGCGGGCTGTCCAGCAGCGGGCAGGCCTGCAGCTGGTAAACGGCATCGTGTACCGTGGAAACATGGCACGCCTTGCAAGCCCAGTGCTGCCCCTGCGGCTGCGAGAAGGAGGAATGAGCGATGGCACGACTTCTGATCTATGATGCCTACGAGAACAAAGTATACACCTATGCCAACCTGCGCGAGAGCGACTCCATGCCCTTACTCCACCGGCACCACCCTGCGGGTGCGGGATTCCGGGGTAAATCTGCCAGCCCCACCCTGTGGACCACCATTGCAGCCATGGAAGCATGGAACCTGACCCGCCGCAAGTACGGCAAGGGCATCCCGGTAGGGTACGCGTTCCGCCGCATCTGGGAGGGGGCCACGGCACCCGCAGCCAGCACTACGCGGGGGTAGCGTTCCGATGTGGGGCAAAGCCTGACCAGCTGCCAGCGCACCGCCATCTACAACGCCGCCCGCTCCACCGGGGCGTGGGGCTATGTGAGAGCCTTTGAGCCAGACCCCCACCTGGGTCCACATGGACCGCCGCTACGGCACCCCCGCGTGCAGAGGCACCACGGCAGGCTACCCTCCCACCCTGCGGCGGGGCAGCCGGGCTGTTATGTCAGCGATCTTGCGGGACGCACTTTCCACCCTTGGCTACCAGACCGGCAGCCGTATCGACGGCATTTTTGGTGCCCGCACCTGCGCGGCTACCAGAAGCGCACCAGCCTGCGGGTGGACGGCGTATGCGGCCGCGATAGCTGGAAAAAAGATCTCCACCGCCGTCATCGGCATCGGGCGCACCAAAAACCACCATTGACTACCGTTTGTCCTATATAGTTTATACAGAAAAGAGCGGCCGCACAAAAACAATGTGCGGTCGCTCTTTTTTCACTTTACGGCCTGTTTCAGCTGTTCCAGATCTGCGGCGTCCGGGTGGGGAGAGCGCCTTATCGAAGTTTTCGATCAGGGCATCCAGATTGGGGATGTGCAAAGTTGCTTTTGCCTTCATGGCCTCGTACCGCTGCCGGACGGACACCGGCATTTTGCCCTGACACATAAAGCTGCCGATGACAGTGTTGTTGCCATCCAGCGCCTTCCGTGGTGGCGGCAAGGATCTTTTCGAAGTAGGGGCGCACTGCCGCCGCCTGCGGTGCCGAACAGGAATACCCGCTTGCCGTGCAGCTGCTGCAAAGAAATCCAGCGTGTCGGCGTCCGCCTTGCCCTTTGTCTGTCCAGAAACCCACATAGGGTGTCTCGCCGCCAGCGCGGCAGCGTCCGGCGCGCCGAAATAGCAGCAGTCTGTCTGCGGCAGCTGCTCCCCGCAGGGTCTGTGCCAGCAGTGCGGTGTTGCCGGTTTTGCTGCTGAATACGATTGCGTAACTCATATTTTTACCTCCCCCTCAGAGCAGCGGCAAAGGCTGCCGGATGCTCTTATTGCATACGTTATTTTACGGCAGTTCCTTTGCCGGAGAGCATGAAATCATGGAACAGTATAGTACAGTGCCCTGCCAAAATCAAGGGTTGACGATATTCTCGCCTTTCCCGGCCAGAAAGCTGCGCAGATTGCCGGTGGTGATATCCATCCATCAGCCGCCGCAATGCTTCCTTGGTGGTCCATGCGATATGCGGGGTGAGCACCGCGCCCGGCAGACTGCGCAACCGGCTTTTGGGGCGGCAGCGGCTCGGTGGCAAAAAGCATCTGCGCCGTAAAGGCAAGCTTCCCGCTTTCCAGCGCATCAGCCACGGCTTCTTCGTCCACCAGTGCGCCCCGGGCAGTGTTCAGTAGAATGGCACCGGGCTTCATTTTGCAAGGGCTTCCGGCTGACCAACCCGCGGGTTTCCGGAGTGGCCGGGCAGTGCAGGCTGAGCACATCGCTGCGGGCAAGCAGGGGTGTCAAAGTCCACGAATTCCACCCCATCGGCGGCGTACTCCGGGCGCACCGTGCGGGTGCACACCAGCACCTCCATGCCAAAGGCCCTTGCAATGCGGGCGGTCTGGCGGCCGATGCTGCCGTAGCCGTAGATGCCAAAGGTCTTGCCCAGCAGCTCCACCTGCGGCAGCAGACCGTACTCTGCCGGGATGCCCAGCTGCCAGTATCCGGCCTTTACTGCCCGGTCGTACCGCTGGGCGCACTGGCAGATGGCCAGCAGCAGGCTAAAAGTCATCGGGCCACGCTATAAGTAGAGTACCCCTTGGCACGTTGGCCACTGCCACCCCCATGGCGGCGGCAGGCTTCAAGGTCGATATTATCCGTACCGGTGGCGATGATACCCACCCACTTGAGGTTCGGGCACTGCGCCAGCACTGCTTCGTCAATGCGGCACCCTTGTTGATGAGCACCAGTTCTGCATCCCCGATGCGTGGGGCGCGATGTCGGCGTAGTCGGTACGCACATAACTGGTGGTGTCCGGCACCAATGTGCCTTTACCCCCGGACCAGTCCAAGTCCCCTTCTTCCATCACATAGCTTTCCAGAATCACTGCCTTCATAATTTCCCATTCCTCTCTGGTTTACGTTATTCCGTTTCTTTCAGCGGATAGAGCGCCAGCGCAAGACTGCTGCCGTAGGGGCGGCTGTCCAGTGCAGCATAGCCCCTTTGCCAGCAGCAGCGCCAGCCGCACCCCTGTCCTCCAGCGGTACCTACACCGGCGCGGTGCGGGCGGGCGCCAGCCGGTGCGGCAGCAAAAGCAGGGCGCAAGACTTTCCAGCGGGCGCAGCGCCCGCAGTCCGAAGCTCCTGCCGGAAATACAGCGGAAGCAGCGCCGCCGCCGTTTCGGTGCACTCTACCACCGCCCATGCCAAAGTCCTCTTTGCGGCGCAGCAGTCTGCCCGGGCTGCGGCAATTTCCACCAGTCTGGTGGGCAGCTCCTCGCCGGTACGCACCAGCGGGTGAGCAGACAGCCGCCCTCCAGCTGCCTGCGTCCCAGAAACCCAGCTGCGCAGTGCCGCTGCTGCGGCGGTATCGGCGGTGAGGGCAGCACCAGCAGCGCCGCCCCGGCTGTGCCCCACGCCCGCCTGCGGTCAGCATCCGCAGCACCGGAGCGGGACGGTAAACCCCGCCCCGCCGCAGCGCACCAATCGGGTAAAAAATTCCTCGGCGGAAAGCCGCCGTACCTGCCGCTGACGCGGCGGGTCGCAAATACTGGATCATTTGCAGTTCCTCCGTTCTGTCGTTCTTTCCATCAGCATACGGAAAACTGCGGCGAATCGGCGCGAAACAGCGCGCCTTACAGTGCAAAAATCAGATCCAGCGCGAGATGTCCTCGCTCAGCACCTGCCCGATGGGCTTTGCGATGCACAGGTCGGCAGAGGCATCCGCCCGGTGGGCTGCATGTTGATGACCACCAAATTATCGCCCCGGAAATACCGGATGAGCCCGGCGGCAGGGTACACCACCAGACTGGTGCCGCCGATGATAAAGGGTATCGGCATGGCGGATGGCATCCACTGCGCCGGACAGCACCTCCTCGTCCAAGCCCTTCTTCGTAAAGCACCACGTCCGGCTTTACGATGCCGCCGCACTCGGTACAGCAGGGGCACACCGGTACTGTTTGCGATAAAATCCACATCGTAGAACCTGCCGCAGCGGGTGCAGTAGTTGCGCAGGGTGCTGCCGTGGAGCTCGTAAACGGTCTTGGACCCTGCCGCCTGATGCAGGCCGTCGATGTTCTGGGACGACCACTGCCCGCAGCTTGCCCTGCTTTTCCAGCTTTGCCAGACGCAGGTGTGCCGCGTTGGGCTTTGCCCCCTTCACAATGAGCTTATCGCGGTAAAACCGGTAGAATTCTTCCGGGTTCTGCTCCCAGAAGGTATGGCTCAGGATGGTCTCCGGTGGGTAAGCATATTTCTGATGATAGAACCCGTCCACGCTCCGAAAATCCGGGATGCCGCTCTCGGTGGAGACCCCCGCCCCGCCAAAAAAGACGATGCGGCTGCTCTTTGCAATAATGTCTTCCAGTGCCTTGACCATAGTTGAAACGCCCCTTTTCCTCACGGAAATTTTTGTGTTAAGATAATACCAGTATAGCACATTCTCACAGGAAAGGAAGAGGCCGGTTTTGAACGTCTGGTACATCAACAGCATCCTTGGTGCCATCTGTCTGGAGGAGGAAAACGACGCGCTGTGCGGGTACATTTTTGCCCGGACGGTGCGCCGGAGCTAAAACCCTGCCACGCAGGGTGGTGGAAACGCCCCTGCTGCAGGAGGCCGAGGAGCAGCTGAACGAATATTTTGCCGGGGTGCGCCGGGAGTTTGACCCTGCCGCTGGCAGCAAAAGGGCACGCCCTTTCAGCAGGCGGTATGGGGCGCAGCTGCGCAAGATCCCCTTTACGGGAGGTGCGCAACCTACGGACAACTGGCGGCGGCGCTGGGCAAACCAAGGCAAGTCCGCGCCGTGGGCAGCGCCTGTCACCGCAACCCGCTGTGCATCGTGGTGCCCTGCCACCGGGTCATCGGCGCAGACGGCAGCCTGACCGGCTACGCCGAGGGACTGGAAATCAAGGAATATCTACTGAACTGGAACAATTTTTGATAAAGGCCGCTGCGCATCGTTTGCGCAGCAGCCTTTGGCGTTTATGCAGTTTTTAAAAGCCCGTAGGCGGGACGTAGCTTGGGATAGACCCGCTTTTTGGGCGTAGCTGGCCGGCCTGCTGGCGCAGCGCCGAGCGGTAACCTCTGCCCGAGGAATACTGGGTCATATACTCGCCCCGGTAGGAGTTGAAGGCCGAGCGGTCTCCCCGCAGGAAGTTATAATAATCGCAGTCCACCTTGCTGGTATCCAGTGCCAAGGTGCTGCGGCCGCGTACCTCCAGCAGTCCGTTGACCCCTGCATCCTCCAGCGTATGGCTGAGGTCAAAGATCAAATTGCGCAGGTGGCTGTGCAGCGAGGCGGTGTCGGGCTTATCCTCCCACAGGACAGCCAGCATCTCTCCGTTGGTACAGGTGGCACCGTTGCGGTCCACAAGGTAGGCCAGCAGCTCCCTTGCTCTTGCTGCGCTTGAAGGAGAGCGGACGTCCGCCCACAAAGATCTCAAAAAGTTGCCGAAGCACTGGATCTTGATGCCCACAGGTGCCGTTTCCGGCGGGTAACGCAGGTTTTCCAGCACATTGCGCACGTCGGCCTCGTTGGCGGGCTTGAGCAGAAAAACCGCTGACGAAGATTCGCAATGCTTCCAGCGCATACCCGGATGCTCGGTGACCACGATGATATTGCAGCAGGGGCTGCAATTTCTGGATCATGCGGGCAAGGGCGGCCATTCATGCCCGGCATTTCCAAGGTTCAAAAAGGCATCCATCGGGCCCTGCCGCATCCACGTCAGGGCATCGTCAGTCGTCATGGCACTGATATAGTCACAGTCCGGTGCCACCCGGCACAGGATGCGGATCAGCGAATTGATCGCAAGCTGACCGTCATCCACAACCAGTATTTTCATAGCTTCATCCCCCTATCTGCTTACGCAAAACAATTCCCCGCTGTTAGTTTAGCACGCTGCAAACTTTTAGGGCAAGTTTTTTCCGGAAAAGCCCAAAAAGAAACGTTTTCGCCCAGATATCGTCCATCTTCTCCTGTCTCTTCAAGTCATTTCCGCAGCTTCGGTCGCCTTTTTCGACGAAATACCGGAGCATTGCGCGCTCAATTGATATATCAAATCAGCGCTCATTTGTCCCTGCTTCCCGCCGGAAGGCACGGCTTTTCCCCGACAAACACAAGGCCACTGCACCGGTCTTGTGCAGCGGCCTTGTGAATAATTTGCGTTTGTCGTGCTCTAACGTTTTTTCACGGGTTCTTCAATGGAGATCCAGCTCCGGCGGGACATCCAGCTCGTCGGACACGTATTTCCCATTCTTTCTGCGCTGACGCACACATTCGCTAGCAGGTATTCGATCTTGACCGTTCACCGAGCGGAAGTCGGCATCCTCTTCGCCCAAGCGGCAAGGGCATCGCGTAGAGAGTTTTGGCGTTCAGGCGCAGGGGCAACCGTTTTTTCGGCTTTGCCATATCAGTACAGGCTGCCGGAGTTGACCACCGGCTGGGCATCGTGGTTGCCCGCACAGAACCACCAGGAGATTCGATACCATTGCCGCCTTGCGCTCATCGTCGGATTCCACTACCAACGTTTACTCGTTCCGGGCAATAGCAATACGTAACTATCCAAGAAGGCGGTGAACCGCTCCATCGCCAGGGTTTCCAGCACAATGAGGGCTCCTACCGCCACCACGCCCAACAGGCACATGCCGATGAGGTGCCATTTGTTGGCGCCCCCCCACAAACAGCATGACAAAAGGTGATGATGGCAATGCACATGACCATGGAAAGTTGGGCTGTGCCAGGATAAGACGCAGACCGCGCCCACCACCAAGAACAGAGGGATCAAACCATTTTTCCATTTAGTGATACTGTTTATCGTTTCGCTTGTCGGATAGAATACGGCAAGGTAGACTACCACGCTGAATTTTGCCACCTCGGAGGGCTGAATGGATGAAGCCCAGGTTCAGCCAGCGGGAGCTTCCGTTGAGGGTAACGGCAAGGGCCGGTACAAAGCAGTACCAAAAGCAGCATCACCACAGGTACCCCCAGGGATGATCCCACTTTAGCTTGGGGTACAGGTGATAGTCGAAGCGGGGAAAGGAAACCACCATTACAGACGGCTCCCCCCACCCGCCGATGATCTGCTTTTTAAAAATAATAGTAAGGATCCCCCAATCTTGATGGTGGCCATATACGAACTGGCGCTGAAGACCACAACAATGCCCGTCAGCACCAGCATCAGCGTTACCACCAGAACGAAGTCCATCTCCCGCTTTTGGCAAAATTATTTCAGCTCCATCACAAAGTTCTTTGAAACGCCGGCCCCGTTCCTCGTAATCCGAGAACATATCCCAGCTGGCACAGGCCGGGGACAGCAACGTTCATCCCAGGGACGCCAGCGCCCGGCACTTTGAACCCGCGTCCGCCAGGAATCCGCCAGAGTGATGTTTTGATATCCTACCTGCTTTGCCGTATCCACAATCTGTTCCTGGGTTTGGCCTAATACGACTATATGCGCGATGGATGGTTAAATTCACGGAACATGGGCAGAGAAGTCCCCATGCTTATCGTATCCGCCCAGGATCAAAAACCGTAGGCCGATCCATAGCGGATGGCCATGATGGTGGCGTCTGGGTTGGTTCCCTTGCTGTCGTTGATATAGGGTGACCCCATCCACCGTAGCCACCGTCTCGATGCGATGCTCCACCCCTGCAAAGGTGCGGAGGGTTTTTTGCGATCACGGAATCCGCAACCCCATGAGGGGAAGTCATCAGCGCCGCCGCCAGGGCGTTCTCAGGTTGTGGTTGCCGGAATG
>VOFK01000887.1_pt1 | contig 18953 bp, 23 predicted proteins | sample 5384121 | NCBI WGS metagenome assembly VOFK01 (sample SAMN12384730, study PRJNA508395) | human gut metagenome | isolation source: healthy gut J | host: Homo sapiens
TGCATCTTTTTTTGGGCAGCCCTTATTAAAATTTATTCTTATTTTAGGTTATATACATTCATGTCCATTTATGTAAAAAAAATTCCTGCTGACCTTGTTTATGTCTTGTCAGTCACCATTTGCAAAACCATATTTGACCCTCAAAGAGGCTGAATTTGATAAGTAACTTGCTACATACTCATAATAAGGAGCTAAATAGAACACGAATGGGAAATACACAAATGCTAAACTAAAGAAGATATTGGCCAAAATAAACGCTATACTGAGAGAGAAACTTGATTTTTTCAACTTCCTAAAACGGTGTTGTTCAAACATTTCTACTTATTTGTACTTGCCAGTTGAACCTACGCTTCCCTAATAAAATGTCTATGGTAAAAAGTTAAAAAATCCTCCCGCTTTCTGTTAGATATATTTTTTGTGTAATTTTGTAATCGTTATGCGGCAGTAATAATATACATATTAATACGAGTTAGGAATCCTGTAGTTCTCATATGCTACGAGGAGGTATTAAAAGGTGCGTTTCGACAATGCATCTATTGTAGTATATTATTGCTTAATCCAAATGAATATTATAAATTTAGGAATTCTTGCTCACATTGATGCAGGAAAAACTTCCGTAACCGAGAATCTGCTGTTTGCCAGTGGAGCAACGGAAAAGTGCGGCTGTGTGGATAATGGTGACACCATAACGGACTCTATGGATATAGAGAAACGTAGAGGAATTACTGTTCGGGCTTCTACGACATCTATTATCTGGAACGGGGTGAAATGCAATATCATTGACACTCCGGGACACATGGATTTTATTGCGGAAGTGGAGCGGACATTCAAAATGCTTGATGGAGCAGTCCTCATCTTATCCGCAAAGGAAGGCATACAAGCGCAGACAAAGTTGCTGTTCAATACTTTACAGAAGCTGCAAATCCCGACAATTATATTTATCAATAAGATTGACCGTGCCGGTGTGAATTTGGAGCGTTTGTATCTGGATATAAAAACAAATCTGTCGCAAGATGTCCTGTTTATGCAAACTGTTGTCGATGGATCGGTTTATCCGGTTTGCTCCCAAACATATATAAAGGAAGAATACAAAGAATTTGTATGCAACCATGACGACGATATATTAGAACGATATTTGGCGGATAGCGAAATTTCACCGGCTGATTATTGGAATACGATAATCGCTCTTGTGGCAAAAGCCAAAGTCTATCCGGTGCTACATGGATCAGCAATGTTCAATATCGGTATCAATGAGTTGTTGGACGCCATTTCTTCTTTTATACTTCCTCCGGCATCAGTCTCAAACAGACTTTCAGCTTATCTCTATAAGATAGAGCATGACCCCAAAGGGCATAAAAGAAGTTTTCTTAAAATAATTGACGGAAGTCTGAGACTTCGAGACGTTGTAAGAATCAACGATTCGGAAAAATTCATCAAGATTAAAAATCTAAAGACTATTTATCAGGGCAGAGAGATAAATGTTGATGAAGTGGGTGCCAAAATGATATCGCGATTGTAGAAGATATAGAAGATTTTCGAATCGGAGATTATTTAGGTGCTGAACCTTGTTTGATTCAAGGATTATCTCATCAGCATCCCGCTCTCAAATCCTCCGTCCGGCCAAATAAAGCCCCGAAGAGAGAAGCAAGGTGATATCCGCTCTGAATACATTGTGGATTGAAGACCCGTCTTTGTCCTTTTCCATAAACTCATATAGTGATGAATTGGAAATCTCGTTATATGGTTTGACCCAAAAGGAAATCATACAGACATTGCTGGAAGAACGATTTTCCGTAAAGGTCCATTTTGATGAGATCAAGACTATCTACAAAGAACGACCTATAAAAAGGTCAATAAGATTATTCAGATCGAAGTACCACCCAACCCTTACTGGGCCACAATAGGGCTGACTCTTGAACCCTTACCGTTAGGGGCAGGGTTGCAAATCGAAAGTGACATCTCCTATGGTTATCTGAACCATTCTTTTCAAAAAATGCCGTTTTTGAAGGGATTCGTATGTCTTGCCAATCTGGTTTACATGGATGGGAAGTGACAGATCTGAAAGTAACTTTTACTCAAGCCGAGTATTATAGCCCGGTAAGTACACCTGCTGATTTCAGACAGCTGACCCCTTATGTCTTCAGGCTGGCTTTGCAACAGTCAGGTGTGGACATTCTCGAACCGATGCTCTGTTTTGAGTTGCAGATACCCCAAGTAGCGAGTTCCAAAGCTATTACAGATTTGCAAAAACTGATGTCTGAGATTGAAGACATCAGTTGTAATAATGAGTGGTGTCATATTAAAGGGAAAGTTCCATTAAATACAAGTAAAGACTATGCCTCAGAAGTAAGTTCGTACACTAAGGGCTTAGGCATTTTTATGGTTAAGCCATGTGGGTATCAAATAACAAAAAGACGGTTATTCTGATAATATCCGCATGAACGAAAAAGATAAACTTTTATTCATGTTCCAAAAATCAATGTCATTAAAATAATGGAGCGGTCAGGAAATTTCTATAAGGCAATACGGTTGGGATATATACTTATCTCCATTCTTATCGGATGTATGGCATATAATAGCCTCTATGAATGGCAGGAGATAGAAGCATTAGAACTTGGCAATAAAAAAAAATAGACGAGCTCGAAAAAGAAATAAACAATATCAATATTCAAATGATAAAATTTTCTCTATTGGGTGAAACAATACTGGAATGGAACGATAAAGATATCGAGCATTACCATGCACGGCGTATGGCAATGGACAGTATGCTCTGCCGTTTCAAGGCCACCTATCCAGCAGAGCGCATCGATAGTGTGCGCAGTCTTTTAGAGGATAAGGAACGACAGATGTTCCAGATAGTCCGGTTAATGGATGAACAACAATCTATTAACAAGAAGATAGCCAATCAAATTCCGGTTATTTGTACAGAAAAGTGTGCAGGAACAGTCCAAAAAGGCAAAACGAAAAGGTTTCTTAGGCATATTCGGCAAAAAAAAGGAAGTAACTCCAGCAGTATCAACCACTATCCTTCATTCGGTCAATAGAAACGTAATCAGCGAACAGAAAGTGCAGGATCGCCAATTGTCGGAACAAGCCGACAGCCTTGCAGCTCGTAATGCAGAACTTAACAGACAACTGCAAGAATTGATTTGCCAAATAGAAAGAAAAGGTACAAACCGAACTGCAAAGCCGGGAAAACGAAATAGTTGCCATGCGTGAAAAGTCATTTATGCAGGTAGGCGGTTTAATGGGATTCGTCCTTCTGCTGTTGTTAATTTCCTACATCATCATACATCGTGATGCAAAAAAGCATTAAACAATACAAGCGCAAGACAACGGATTTGATAGGGCAACTGGAACAATCCGTACAACGGAACGAGGCACTGATAACGTCAAGGAAGAAGGCGGTACATACTATCACCCATGAACTGCGCACACCGCTGACAGCAATAACAGGCTATGCCGGACTGATACGGAAAGAACAGTGTGCAAGGGGATAAGTCCGGGCAGTATATCCAAAACATACTGCAATCTTCCGACCGTATGCGGGATATGCTTAACACCCTGCTGGACTTCTTCCGCTTGGACAACGGCAAGGAGCAGCCCGTCTGTCACCCTGCCGGATTTCAGCAATCACGCACACACTTGAAACGGAGTTCATGCCTGTTGCCGTGAACAAAGGGTTGTCCTTGTCCGTGAAGACTGGACACGATGCCATTGTATTGACCGACAAAGAGCGAATAATACAAATCGGGAATAACCTGCTGTCAAACGCTGTCAGGTTCACAGAAGAAGGCGGTGTTTCTTTGATTACTGAATATGATAATGGAGTTCTGACACTGGTCATTGAAGATACAGGTACAGGCATGACAGAAGAGGAACAGAAACAAGCGTTCGGTGCGTTTGAACGTCTATCAAATGCCGCCGCAAAGGAGGGTTTCGGGCTTGGGCTTGCCATAATGCGTAATATTGTGTCGATGCTTGGCGGAACAATCCGTTTAGACAGCAAGAAAGGGAAAGGCAGTCGTTTCACAGTTGAAATTTCTATGCAGGAAGCTGAAGAACAGCTTGGATATACAAGCAATACACCTGTTTATCATAACAATAAATTCCATGATGTTGTCGCCATTGACAATGATGAGGTATTACTTCTGATGCTGAAAGAGATGTATTCCCAAGAAGGAATACACTGCGACACTTGCACCGATGCTGCGGCACTGATGGAAATGATACGCCAGAAAGAATACAGCCTGTTGCTGACAGACTTGAATATGCCTGGTATAAACGGTTTCGAATTGCTGGAACTGTTGCGTTCGTCCAACGTGGGCAATTCACCAACAATCCCGGTGGTTGTGGCAACCGCTTCGGGCAGTTGTAACAAAGGGGAACTATTGGCAAAAGGCTTTGCCGGATGCCTGTTCAAGCCGTTCTCCATATCGGAACTGATGGAGGTTTCCGACAGGTGTGCCATAAAAGCGACACCGGACGGGAAACCGGACTTTTCCGCCTTATTGTCCTATGGCAATGAAGCCGTCATGCTGGAAAAGTTGATAACTGAAACAGAAAAGGAAATGCAGGCGGTACGGGATGCAGCAAAAAAGAAAAAGACCTGCAAAAGCTGGATTCCCTGATCCACCACCTGCGCAGTTCGTGGGAGGTGCTCCGTGCCGACCAACCGCTGAATGTACTTTACGGATTGCTTCGTGGCGATGCTCTCCCGGATGGTGAAGCGTTAAGCCATGCCGTGACTGCCGTGCTGGATAAGGGAGTGGAAATAATACGGTTGGCAGAAGAGGAAAGGAGAAAATACGAAGATGGATAAGACAAAAATAATTGTGGTGGAAGACAACATCGTGTATTGCGAATATGTCTGCAATATGCTGTCACGGGAGGGCTACCGCAATATGAAGGCTTACCACCTCTCAACCGCGAAGAAACATCTGCAACAGGCAACAGATAATGATATCGTGGTTGCCGACCTGCGTCTGCCTTGACGGCAGTGGCATAGACCTTTTGTGCTGGATGCGAAAGGAGGGAAAGATGCAGCCCATCATCATTATGACCGACTACGCCGAAGTTAATACCGCCGTGGAAAGCATGAAACTCGGCTCGATAGACTATATTCCCAAACAGCTTGTGGAGGACAAACTTGTCCCCCCTGATCCGTTCCATACTGAAAGAACGTCAGGCAGGACAACGCCGTATGCCTGTATTCGCCCGTGAAGGTTCCGCTTTTCAGAAAATCATGCACCGGATAAGGCTGGTAGCCGCCACCGACATGAGCGTGATGATATTCGGTGAGAACGGCACGGGTAAGGAGCATATTGCCCATCTGTTGCATGACAAGAGCAAACGTGCAGGCAAGCCATTTGTGGCGGTGGACTGCGGTTCACTCTCAAAGAGCTTGCACCGTCGGCTTTTTCTTCGGACACGTCAAAGGTGCATTTACAGGTGCGGACAATGCCAAGAAAGGATATTTCCATGAGGCGGAAAGGCGGCACGCTTTTTCTGGACGAGGTAGGAAACCTCGCGTTGGAAACCCAACAGATGTTGCTCCGCGCCATACAGGAGAGGCGGTATCGCCCGGTCGGAGACAAGGCAGACCGGAATTTCAATGTCCGCATCATCGCTGCTACCAATGAAGATTTGGAAGTAGCGGTGAATGAAAAGCGTTTTCGGCAGGATCTTCTGTACCGCCTGCACGACTTCGGGATAACCGTTCCTCCGTTGCGTGACTGTCAAGAAGACATTATGCCGCTGGCAGAGTTCTTCCGTGATATGGCAAACAGAGAGCTGGAGTGTAGCGTGAGCGGGTTCAGTTCCGAAGCACGTAAAGCGTTGCTGACACACGCATGGCCGGGCAACGTGCGGGAACTTCGGCAGAAAGTTATGGGTGCTGTATTGCAGGCGCAGGAAGGTGTTGTCATGAAAGAGCATCTGGAACTTGCCGTGACGAAACCGACCTCTACTGTCAGCTTCGCCTTTCGCAATGACGCGGAGGATAAGGAGCGGATAATGCGTGCGTTGAAACAGGCAAACGGCAACCGGGTGTCGCCGCAGAACTGCTCGGAATAGGCAAAACAACACTATACAGCAAACTTGAAGAGTATGGACTTAAATATAAATTCAAGCAATCATAGCCCGTAATTCACTGAATTTGGCTATCTTTGCATAACATTTGAGAAAAAACGGCGATTGGCAGGAGCTTTTTGCCGCCAACATATAGGATAAGACCGCAAGGCGTTTCAAGCGAAAATCTGGTAAATTGGAACTACGGAGACGATTGCGTGATGCTTATGCTATGCTTACGCATAGCGTGCATTCACGTACTCTCCGTAAAGGCTTTACCAGAGCCATCGCTTGAAGGTAGTGTGAATTGCACGCTACTTTTTTACCCTTGCCTAACGAAAGGAAACGATTATGGGTAAAGTTCAGATTCTCGCCGTACTGACGATGGACGGATGTCTTTCTTCAGAGTTATATGATAAAGGCACACATCAGGATTTGTGCCTTGACCGTTGCGGTCTTGATGAAATCAGGAAGAAAGCCCTTTTACCGTGTGACACCGGACTATTCCATTTCAATGCTGCACGAATGGAGAAAAGACGGCACAAACATCCGTTACCTCGCGGAAGCCACACTGGATACGGCAGATTATATAAACGGACTACTGCGTATGCACGCTGTGGATGAAATCATACTATACACCGTTCCTTTCATATCCGGAAGCGGACGACATTTTTTTAAGTCGGCTCTGCCAGAGCAACACTGGACGCTTTCCTCCTTGAAAAGCTATTCCAACGGTGTATGTCGCATTATCTATATCCTTGATAAAAAAGCAAGATAGCCAAAATGTGCGGCAAGCATACATTTCTATTTTCAGGAATAGAATAAATGTTCTGATTACAAACAATTTAAGTCGGAGATAATTTGTCCTTGTGAAAAAATATTGAATTTTATACCTCTGAAATCCAGTACTTTGTAAAATTGAGTGTTGGATTTTTTATTTTCTGCCGCGTTTTTTGCCAATTATATTCATGTGCGCACGCAGAAAACAAAGTGTAATTTTCAAAATTGACAGAACCATGAATTATTTCTTGCTGGCGGAAACCGACTTTTTCCGCCTGATAAACGAAGCCGGTGACTGCAATATGGAAACGGCATACACGGCTTTTGCCACCCAAGTGATCGAACTGTGTAACGGTAGCATGGACGCGAACCTTACCGTCATCGCGCTTGCCTACATCGAAATCGAGTTGCAGCACCATCCCGTGCGCAACCTGTCAGAAGAAAAGAGAGAGATTGCCGCCTATGTCAGCAAGGCCCTGTCTTTCGTGAGGAAGATGCAGAAATTCCTTGCCACGCCCCAAGTGCCGCCACTGATATCCGCCAACAACACAACAGAAACCGCCACCAGCCTCCTGCAATGGACGGGCAATGCCATCGACCTCGTGGAACTTATCTACGGCATCGACGAGATGGGCTGCATCAACAACGGCAACATGCCGCTCAAACAGCTTGCCCCGCTCCTTTACAAGATATTCGGGGTTGAGTCGAAGGACTGCTACCGTTTCTACACCGATATCAAACGCCGGAAGAACGAAAGCCGCACCTACTTCCTTGACAGAATGCAGGAGAAATTGAACGAGAGGATGCTGCGCGATGATGAGTTGGATCGTATGAGGAGATAAAAAACAAATTCATTAGAATAAATCACATCAATTCAATTCATTATTTTGTTATATTAGAAAAAGATATTAACTTTGCATTGAAATTGATATAGTCATAATTCAGATGAACTCAATACACGATATAACAGACTACATTATCTTACGAGTAAAATCGGAAGATAGATTTGCGTCTTTAATAAATTTAAAGTTGCAGAAGTTATTGTATTATGTTCAAGCATGGTCTTATGGTATCAATAAAAAACCTATGTTTGACGGCGAGTTTGAAGCATGGATTCATGGTCCGGTAAATCGAGAAATCTACAATCGATTTAATTCTACAAAATATCTCTATTCAGAAATCAATATTGATGATTGCATGAATCACAATGTGAGTTTATCATCAGAAGACGCTGAATTCATTGACTTTATATTGGAGAATTATCTTAAATATAGCGGTGCTGAATTAGAACGATTGTCCCACAATGAGATGCCTTGGATTGAAACACGTGGAGATTTAAATGTAAATGAGCGTTGTGACAAGGTTATTACTCCAGAACTAATGATTGAGTATTATGGGAAAAAATGGGAAACTATTAAATCTTAATTCAGATTCTCCTAAATACGGAAACAAATCATTAGTTACCAAAGAACAAGAAAATGAGTTAAAGAGAAGGAAGATAACTTTTTCCTTCTCTTACTTTAAGCAGATACCTAATTTTCAGATTGGAGAGTGTTCTAAGGGATGGCATATTGGGCTTCTTGAACGATTAGGTGCTTTGGGTACTATGACACCGCAAGAAGTATTAGAAGAAAATAGAGGTAGTATTGCATTAAGATGTCATCCAATAGATTGGAGTGCTAAAAACATTCCTATTCAACGAAAAGATTTAGATTGGCTACCAAAAGAAATATTGGACAATGAGACAGATTTTCCAATAATGCAATTTTCGATAACAAAAAGTACGGGGCGTATTGTAGGTTATTTTGATCGGGATTCTTCTATATTTCACATAGTATTATTAGATCCTGAACATAATATACAACCGGCAAAGAAAACTAATTATCAAATACAACCAACTACAAAAGGGTTATCTCAATATGATGATTTATTAAATAAGTTGGAACGAATTAAAAGTATCGTATCAGATTGTTCTGATAAAAAGTGCAAATTGCATTCACATATTAGTGTTATAGAAGAATTACATGACAATATTGTTTATATAGGACTTGATAATGACTTCTATAGCACTTATCAAGAAATCTTAAAGAAAATTCCATTGCAAAAAATTTTGGAAAACGGAATCTTAGTAAGTATGGATAATGCTTAAGTTCTAAAAAAATGAAGAAAGGTTTATGGTAAGCCTTTCTTCATTTTTTTATTTACTTCTGCTGCAACAGATATTTCAGGTTATCATCGCCCGCGATGCGCTCCAGTTCCTCCTGCACAATCTGCTTCACCTCTTCCTTGATACGCCGGTAGTTCGCCTGCACCGTTTCTTTCATGCGGTCGTTGCCGTCCTCGTCCGTGAAATCGGTAATGACCGGAATTTTCTTGTAGGCACGTTCCTCCCGCTTCACCTTCTCGGCATCCACCACAATCTCGCAGTGAAAAATTTTCTGTTCGATACGTTCGTTGAAGTTGTCGGACACCGAACCGACAAACATTCCCTGCGTCAGACCGGAAATCTTGCTCGGCGGAATGAGCGCATCCATCTGCGTGTTGATGGAGGTGGAAACATCCTGCCGGTTGATGGAGATAGACTGCCGTTTCTGCAACACCTTACCGAACCGTTCCGATAGTGTCTTTGCCGTTTCACCTACCACCTGCCCGGAGAAAATGTTACCGACCGTATTCATCACCACTTTCGCCTCCTTATCACCGTAGTCGCGCACCAGCTGGCTGAAATCCTGAAATCCCAGACACACGGCAACCTTGTTGCTTCGGGCGGTGGCTATAAGGTTGTCCAACCCCTTGAAGTATATCGTGGGCAGCTCGTCGATGATGACCGATGACTTCAGCATTCCCTTCTTGTTGATGAGTTTCACGATACGGGAGTTATACAATCCGAGAGCCGCCCCGTAGATGTTCTGACGGTCGGGATTGTTGCCCACGCATAGGATTTTCGGCTCTTCGGGATTGTTGATGTCCAGCGTAAACTCGCTGTCCGACATCACCCAATAGAGCTGCGGGGAAATCATCCTCGAAAGCGGGATTTTCGCCGACGCTATCTGCCCCATGAGCTGCTCCGCAGCCCCTCCGAGCCAAGCATCCATGAACGGGGAAAGGTAGTTTTCCAGCTCCGGGTAAGAGGTCAGTATCGGGAAAATATCCTCGTAGCGGCGGTTCAAAAACTCGATGGCATGGGGAAACGTGCAATACTTCCCGTTCTGATAGATTTTGAGATACCAGATAATGCTGGCAAACAAAATGATAGGTGACTCCACGAAGAAGTCGCCCTGCTTTTGCACCCAAGTTTTATTGAGGTTAAGCATTATCGTGTAGGCACTCTCGTAAGCGTCCGTAATATCCTCCATGAAATCCGGGTGTATGGGATTGCAACGGTGTGAGCGTCGCGGGTCGTCGAAATTGATCACATAGAATTTCGGCTTCACCTTGTAGCCCTCCGGGTGGTTCAGCAAATGGTTGTAGGCTATGGTGGACAAGTCACTGAATTTGAAGTCATATACATACATCGAGAAGCCCTTTTCAATCTGTTGCTTGATAAAATTGTTTACCACGGCGTATGACTTGCCGCTGCCCGGCGTACCCAACACGATGGACGCACGGAAGGGATTCACCACATTGATCCAGCCATTGTTCCAACGCTTTTTGTAATAGAAGCGTGTGGGCAGATTGACCGAATACTCGCTTTCGATGAGCCTCGTTTCCTGCATGAAACTCTCATTCTCGTTGTTGAAAACATCCTCCATCAGATTGTGTTTCAACAGGCGGCTCATCCACAGCCCGCCCATCAAAAGACAGACATAGCCCGTGCCGATGGTAAGGATATACAAGCCCGTCACCGCTTCAACCGGCAGCGGCAGAGCCAGTATCCACCAGTTGAGGAAAAACAGCACGAATCCGGCGGCGAGTGCCGTCCATATTCTTCCCCAAGTGATTTTCTCGCCCTTGACCCCTTTCGTACCCAGACAGGACAGGGCAAGCAGCAGGACGGCAAACAGTTTCGTGTACAGAATGGAATGGAACAGCCCCGCCGTGCGGTCGAAGTTCAGAAGGATTTTGTCCACCACACCGATGTTCACGCCCCATAGCCGGATGGCTTCGTAGCAGAACCAGTACACGTTCATGACCACTAAAATGATACTCACGGCACGCAGAAAATCCATGATTTTCGCCAATGCCCTCAAATCGTCTTCTTGTTGTGACATACATTGATTTTTTAATTGTTGATACTCCGATTACAAACCCAAGCCCTTGCGCTTTTTCTTCTTTTTGCGCTTCATCGCCCGGATGAAAGCCTCTTCCTCGGCATCTACCGCCGGACCTTCGGGAGTGAGCAAGCCCATTCCGCCCGATACGTCTTCACGGTCGTATGCGGTCTGTCCGTGTGCCTTGTCCGCAGCATCCATAGGGATGGATAACGGTATCGGCGGTTGTCCGGCGTATGGCAGGGTGAAGTGTTCCTGCAAGGCATTCGCCGAAAGCTCCTTGCCCATGCGCGAACCGTTCAGCACACTCCCCGTGCGGTGGTCGATGAAGGTAGCCCCGTAGATGCGCCCTTCCTCCGTGTAGCGCAGTACGGTGTCGATGCCCTTCTCTTTAAGTTGGGAAACAAACCTATCCTTGTCATAAGTGCCTTGCAGCACGGAAAGAACGGTACGTTTCGTCATGTCTGCCAGTTTCCTGTCCTTAATCTCCGATCTGGAACGTACAAACTTCTTCTGCATGGCTTCATAGCCTGCGGACTTCCCGAAGAGCGAGGACTTGAACGGGTTGCCCACCTTGTTGCCCCTGCCGTCCGTGACGGAATAGACCAGCCCGTGATATTCCCGTCCGCGCACGTTACCCCTCGCTTCCTCCACCGTCAGGTTATAGATGGAAAGGAGCGCACGGTATTCGCCCATCGTCTGGAAACGGTACTGCCCGTTCAGAGCTTTCACGGTGCCAGCCACCTGCTTCTTCACATCGCCTGCTGATGCGTCCACCTTGCGCAACGGGTTATCCAATCTCTGATTTTTACGTTCTGCCGGATGCAATCCGTACTTCTGTTCCAGTTCCCTGCGAATACGGTCGCTGCGGCGGTAGAGAAAATCCCGGTTGAGCCTTTTCCCGTTTTCGTCCACGTTGACCGTTACGATGTGCAGGTGGTGGCGGTCTATGTCCTCGTGCTTGAAAACAAGATAAGGCTGGTTTCCGAAACCGAGTTTTTCCAGATACTCGCGGGCGATATTCTGCAACTCAATATCGGTCAGCACATCCTCTGGGTGCGGGTTGAGCGAGATATGCACCACCGGCTTCTCGACCTTCATCTGCGGTGGCAGGAAGGTGTGGAAACCCTCCATCGCCTTGCTTATGTCCACCGTTCCCGAACCGTCATTGTAGATGCGGTTGGTGGTGAGAAGCCGCCCCTGCGCCTCGTTAATCTTCTCCCCGTTGTAGGCAATCGCGCCGTACAACGAGTTTCCTACACTGATTTTTGCGACCATTTTGCTTCCATTTCTCTCGACAATTCCACAATCTGACGGCTCAGTTTCACGAGTTCGACGGTGCGTTGCTCCAGCTTGTAGAGCAACGCCATCGCTTTTTTCTCGGAAAAATGCAGCCTCAATTCCTTCACGACTTGGTTGTAATTCGTCCCCACGGCGCGGAACTGCGCATGAAAATCCGATAGCTTGGTGTAGTAGTCCACCAGCGTCTTGTCCACCTTCAGCACCTTGAACGGTTGCCCGAAGAAGTGCGCTTTGAGGAAAACCGACCTTGCATAGACACCCGATTTTCCAAACATGGCGAGGAAACGGTTGTGTTCCTCTTCGTTGAAACGGACGGTGTAGCGGTACACCGCCGGATCGAGTTTGGGATTTCTCCCTGCTTTGCTTTTCCTTTTCTCTTTCATATCACTTTGGATTTAGCGGATTGACGGCATAAGCCGCCGCTTCTGTTCACGGCACCGCAGTTCTGAAAGGCTTTCCGACTTCGGAGGGAAAGCCCGTCCCCTGCAAGGGCAAGTGCTTTTTCGTGGCTGCTCAAAATATTTTGAGCGGCTGAAAAGACATCTTGCTATGTTCAGGTGAACATAAAAATCCGTCAGGGGACGGATTGGGAAGATACCTTTCAGGACTCCGGCTGCGCCACCATCGGCGAACCCTGCTGTCCGGGGGGCAAAGTTACGCCCTTAAAGCGGTATCGGACAGATGCTTGACCCGGTCAATGACTGCCAACCGGCGCAACGTGCTGCCACTTGCTTGGGAAGTGATACAAGTTTCAAATATCATTGTTTATTTGCAGCATGATTCGGATGAAGGACTGAAAGCACACCCCTTCAATCGGATGTTCGGACAGCAATCCGGGCATCTGTCCAAACGGTCGGAAGCGGGTGTGAACGGACAACCGGATTTCCATTCCCGTATTCATGCGTATGAACCAAGGCTTGGACGGGTGGATATGCAATCGGATGTCCGCAGGCTTGGACGGATTGGTGAACAGGTAAATGAACGGACGGTAAAGCGTGCGTGCGTATGAATGGCAATACGCTGCCGTGACCGGACAGATGTGTAACTTAATAAATTATCAAACAAATGAAAGAGACAACTTATGTGGCAATCTCCACGCAGAAAGGAGGGGCCGGAAAGACAACCCTGACAGTGCTTGTGGCAAGCTACCTGCACTATGTGAAAGGCTACAACGTAGCCGTGGTGGACTGTGATTTTCCGCAGTACAGTATCCATGACATGCGCAAGCGTGACCTGAAAGCCGTCATAGAGGACGGGCATTACAAGATGCTGGCGTATGAGCAGCTCAAGCGGCTGAAGAAAAACCCGTACACAATCAGATGCAGCCGCGCGGAGGATGCGATAAGAACCGCAGAGAATCTGACAGATGCGCAGCCCGACCTTGATTTTGTGTTCTTCGACCTTCCGGGTACAATCAACAATGCCGATGTGGTACGGACCATCGCCAAGATGGACTACATCTTCACACCCATCATCGCAGACAGGGTGGTGATGGAAAGTTCCATCAAGTTCGCCACAGTCATTAACGAACAGATGATAAGCACGGGAAAATCCGGCATCAAAGGAATCTACCTTGTGTGGAACATGGTGGACGGACGCGAGAAGACGGAGCTTTACAAGGCATACGACAAGGTCTGCGCCGAGTTCGCCCTGCCCATTCTTGAAACATTCCTGCCGGACAGCAAGCGTTTCCGCAAGGAAACAGCGGCGGAGCGCAAGGCGGTGTTCCGTTCCACGGCGTTCCCTGCGGACAAGACACTGGTACGCGGCAGCAACCTTGACCGCCTTGTGGATGAAATTCTCGGTATCATCAAAAATTGAGTGTCATGGCAAAGAAAGCAAGAATCGAGGACATCGACAGCGATGCCATAATCAACTCGTTCCGTATGGACGATGCAAGCATACCGCCGGAAGCAAGAAGCACGGACGGCAATGTATCGGATCTACCACCGAAGGAAGAACCGCAGTCGGCCGGACCCCAACCTGCATCACGTCCCAAAGAAGAAACGGAACGCAGGCGCAGGAACGGCAAGCCGGAGAAGACGGATTACGATTCCATGTTCGTGCGGGAGTCCAATGTCACGGCAAGGCTCGGAAAACAGGTGTATATCCGCAAGGAGTACCACGACCGCATACAGAAGATGCTTCATGTAATCGGTGGCAACGAGGTGACTATCGCCAGTTTTCTTGACAACGTGCTGACACACCATTTCACACAGTTCCAAGACGAGATAGCGGAATCCTTCAGGCGGCATATGGAGTCATACAATTTATAAACAGTTTAATCAACAACAAGAACATCATGAAAAGAAAGATGAACGACAGTCAGGCAGACAGCCTGCAAACAAGAAAGAGTGAGAGAAACGTTGCCCGTGCAGCGAAGTGTGCAACCGACAAAGGTCTGGGAAAGACCTGTGATGTTCCCGGAAAGGGAAAGGGCAGCAAGCCTATTGCGGCTTTCCTGCAATCGTCGGAAATCAAAACACGACAGTGCATATACATCTCCCGTGAAGTCCATGAGAAAGTCGCTATTGTCGCCAACCGATTGGGAAACGGATTGAGCATCGGCAAGTTCGTGGACAATGTTCTCCGTGACCATTTCAGACAATACGGTGAGAAGTACATGGAACAGATTGAAAACGCCAAAAAAGTGAGATTATGACAAAAGTATTCTTGATTGTATCGGTTGCCTGCAACGTCTGGTTCCTGCTCATGTTATTGTCTGACAGAATAACGGAAACAAAATTCGTCCGGTTCCTCAAAGGGGCTGCCGGATTATGGCGGTCGTTGGGAACGAAGAGTGAAAAGCAAGATACCTTGCATAGTGAAGCCTCGGATGAAGATGCGGACATCATCGGTAAGAGCCGTTTCAGGATGGCTCCAACTCGGACAACCGCTGCCATATCGACGCAAGAAGCAGCCATTTCGGAAAAAGGCATTGAGCTGTCGGAAGAAGAGGCTACTTTTGACGACGGAAACACGGAAACCGCATCGCGCCCGACACAAGTCCCGGAGGATAAACTCGATGAAACCTTCACGAGCATATCGCCGGAGGAACTGGAATACGGAGAGGATGAGCCGGAGGATGATGAACCGGGCAAGGGACAGGCTTCGGGAAGTGCATTCGAGGACATCGACATGGCAGTACGAACAATAAAGAAGGACTCACCGTCCGAAGCGGAGATGCGACACGCTGGAAAAGTCATGACGGAGCTTGACGGGACGGAGCTTTACTCCAGAATAACGGAACGCTTGACCGACGAAGCAATGAGCGAGAGGCTTGCCAAAGCAATGGCAGTCTTTGTGGACACGGTAAACACTACCGTGGCACAAGCAAAAAGCAAAGTGTTCGTCGTGCCTGACAACATCGAGGAGTTCGACATCCGCAACTATGTATGACAACTGAAAAAGGAAAGAACATGAAGGAATGACAATCAACCCACGCGGCGAGGAAGCGCAAGGCGCATCCGGTACGCAACGGACACACCCAAGTCCGTGGAAACAAAAGGGCGACCACTAAACCAAAGTAAAGTAAAAAAGTATCAACCGCCCGACAAAGGACCATCCACCCTTTCGACGGCAAAAAACAAGGACAGTTTATGAACAAGAACATCGTAAGAAACAGAAAAACAATCCTCTCTGCGGCACTCATCATCGCCGCAACCGCCTCCGCCTTCGCGCAGGGAAACGGCATCGCGGGCATCAACGAAGCCACCTCTATGGTGAGTTCCTATTTCGACCCCGGCACGAAACTGATATACGCCATCGGCGCGGTCGTCGGGCTTATCGGGGGCGTGAAAGTGTACGGGAAATTTTCATCGGGCGACCCCGACACCTCAAAAACAGCCGCAAGCTGGTTCGGCGCGTGCATCTTCCTGATTGTAGCCGCCACCATCCTGCGCTCATTCTTCCTCTAATATAATAATGTATGGCTGAATACCCGGTAAACAAGGGTATCGGTCGTCCGGTAGAGTTCAAGGGCTTGAAGGCTCAGTACCTCTTCATCTTCTGCGGAGGTCTGCTGGCTCTCTTCGTCCTGTTCGTCATCCTCTACATGGTCGGCATCGACCAGTGGATATGTATCGGCTTCGGCGCGGCATCGTCCTCCCTCCTTGTATGGCAGACCTTCGCGCTGAACGCCCGGTACGGCGAACACGGGCTGATGAAAATGGGAGCGGCACGGAGCCACCCCCGATACCTGATTAACCGGCGGCGGATACCCCGTCTGTTCAAACGACAACGAAAGGAAGAAAGACAATGAGGAATACATCGAAAATGACAACACTGGAAAACAAGTTCCCGCTTTTAGCGGTGGAGCATGGCTGCATCATCTCAAAGGACGCCGACATCACGGTGGCTTTCGAGGTGGAGCTGCCGGAACTTTACACCGTGACGGGCGCGGAGTACGAGGCGATACACGGCTGCTGGTGCAAGGCAATCAAGGTGCTGCCGGACTACTCCGTCGTCCACAAACAGGACTGGTTCATCAAGGAACGCTACAAGCCGGAACTTCAGAAGGACGACATGAGTTTCCTCTCACGCAGCTTCGAGCGACACTTCAACGAGCGTCCGTACCTGAAACACACCTGCTATCTCTACCTGACCAAGACGACAAAGGAGCGTAACCGGATGCAGAGCAACTTCAGCACGCTGTGCCGGGGACATATCATCCCGAAGGAGCTGGACAAGGAAACCACGACCAAGTTCTTGGAAGCCTGCGAACAGTTCGAGCGCATCATGAACGACAGCGGGCTTGTCAGGCTGCGCCGCCTATCCACCGATGAGATTGTGGGTACTGAGGGAAAAACGGGATTGATTGAACGCTACTTCTCGCTCATGCCGGAGGGGAATACCACCTTACAAGATATTGAGCTTTCGGCAAGGGAGATGCGCATCGGCGACAACCGACTGTGCCTGCACACCCTCTCCGACGCGGAAGACCTGCCGGGCAAGGTGGCAACCGACACCCGTTACGAGAAGCTCTCCACCGACCGGAGCGACTGCCGCCTCTCCTTCGCCTCCCCCGTGGGGTTGCTGCTCTCCTGCAACCATATCTACAACCAGTATGTGCTGATAGACAACAGCGAGGAAGCCTTGCAGAAGTTCGAGAAATCCGCCCGCAACATGCAGTCGCTCTCACGGTATAGCCGGAGCAACAGTATCAACCGCGAGTGGATAGACCAATACCTGAACGAAGCCCATTCCTACGGGCTGACCTCGGTACGGGCGCATTTCAACGTCATGGCGTGGAGCGACGACGCGGAGGAGCTGAAGCATATAAGGAACGATGTGGGCAGCCAGCTGGCAAGCATGGAGTGCGTGCCGCGCCACAACACCATCGACTGCCCGACGCTCTACTGGGCGGCGATACCCGGCAACGCGGCGGACTTTCCGGCGGAAGAGAGTTTCCATACCTTCATCGAGCAGGCGGTGTGCCTGTTCACGGAGGAAACCAATTACCGCTCTTCGCTCTCGCCCTTCGGCATCAAGATGGTGGACAGGCTCACGGGAAAACCGCTGCACCTCGACATCAGCGACCTGCCCATGAAGCGGGGCATCACCACGAACCGCAACAAGTTCGTGCTGGGTCCTTCGGGCAGCGGCAAGTCGTTCTTCATGAACCACCTCGTGAGGCAATACTACGAACAAGGTACGCACGTCGTGCTGGTGGACACGGGAAACTCTTATCAGGGCTTGTGCGGCATGATCCGGCGCAAGACAGGCGGAGCGGACGGCGTGTACTTCACCTACACGGAGGAAAAGCCCATATCGTTCAACCCGTTCTACACCGATGATTATGTCTTCGACGTGGAGAAGAAGGACAGCATCAAGACCCTGCTGCTGACGCTCTGGAAGTCGGAGGACGACAAGGTGACGAAGACGGAGAGCGGCGAACTGGGCAGTGCCGTGAGTGCCTACATCGAGCGCATCAAGGCAGACCGGAGCATCGTGCCGTCTTTCAACACCTTCTACGAGTATATGCGCGACGACTACCGCAAGGAGCTGGCTGAACGTGACATCAAGGTGGAGAAGTCCGACTTCAACATCGACAACATGCTCACCACCATGCGGCAGTATTACCGGGGCGGGCGTTACGACTTCCTGCTCAACTCCACGGAGAACATCGACCTGCTCAACAAGCGGTTCATTGTCTTCGAAATTGACAGCATAAAGGAAAACCGCGAGCTTTTTCCGGTCGTGACGATCATCATCATGGAAGCCTTCATCAACAAGATGCGACGGCTGAAAGGGGTGCGGAAACAGCTTATCGTGGAAGAGGCTTGGAAGGCTCTTTCTTCGGCGAACATGGCTGAATACCTGCGCTATATGTACAAGACGGTCAGAAAATATTACGGCGAGGCAATCGTGGTAACGCAGGAGGTGGACGACATCATTTCCTCTCCCGTGGTCAAGGAGAGCATCATCAACAACTCCGACTGCAAGATACTTCTCGACCAGCGCAAGTATATGAACAAGTTTGACCAGATACAGGCGTTGCTCGGACTGACGGAAAAGGAGAAGGGGCAGATACTCTCCATCAACATGGCGAACAACCCTTCACGGCTCTAAGGCGAGGTGTGGATAGGCTTG
>VOFK01003498.1_pt1 | contig 18907 bp, 30 predicted proteins | sample 5384121 | NCBI WGS metagenome assembly VOFK01 (sample SAMN12384730, study PRJNA508395) | human gut metagenome | isolation source: healthy gut J | host: Homo sapiens
ACTAAATAATCAATGTCATGTGATACTCCGAAATGGGGAGAACGATGTCTACTGGAAAGAGCTTTTGATGCTCTGATACAAAATGGATTCGACGAATTCATCATTGTCACCGGGTATCGCCAGCAGCAAATCGTAGATTTTCTACAGGCACATTATCCAACCCAAGATATTACTTTCATCTATAATGACAGGTATGAATCAACCAACAATATCTATTCATTATGGCTCACCCGTTCCTATACAGATGGGCAGGAGATTTTATTATTAGACAGCGACATTGTATTTGATCCGCAGATTGTAGAGAAACTGCTTCATTCGGATAAGGACGACATATTGGCACTGAATCGTCATGAGCTCGGAGCAGAAGAAATAAAAGTCATCGTGGACGACGCACAAAAGGTCGTTGAAATCAGCAAAGTTCTGCTCTATATCCGATGCTATCGGAGAATCTATCGGTATCGAAAAGATGTCAGTTGAATATACCAAAGCTCTATTCCAGGAACTGGAAATTATGATTACCACCGAAGGATTGGATAATATTTTCTACGAACGGGCTTTTGAACGACTGATTCCACAAGGATATAGTTTTTACGTTATGGACACCACCGAGTTCTTCTCGGCCGAGCTGGACACTGTAGAAGACTTTCAACAGGCACAGAAGCTGATTCCAGCCAGTCTTTATTAATTAAAATCAGATAGAATGGCTAAGTACGACATCCGCCCTCTACAGCTTCGCATATTAAAGAACTTATTAGCTGTTGACAAAGTTTGCAAAAGAACATAATCTGCGATATTACATCATGGCAGGCACCATGGTGGGAGCTGTGCGCCACAAAGGATTCATCCCCTGGGATGATGATTTGGATATCGGAATGCCAAGAGCTGATTATGACTTACTAATGGCTAATGCCAAAGAATGGTTGCCGAAACCATACGAAGCGGTATGCGCTGAGAATGATAAGGAATATCCTCTTCCGTTCGCAAAGGTGCAGGATGCCGACACAACATTAATTGAACGTATGCATCTTAAATATCTGGGAGGTGTATGTATTGATATATTCCCACTGGACGGAGTTCCGGAGAGCCGCATGGCGCAAAGAATGCATTTTGCAAAGTACGAATTCTACAAACGTGTACTTTATCTGATTCATCGCGATCCATACAAGCATGGAAAAGGTCCCAGTTCATGGATACCGCTATTATGCAGAAAGCTTTTTACCCTTACCGGAGCACAGGAAAGTATCAGGAAGGTGATGAAGAAATACGATTTCGACCAATGCGCATTAGTCTGCGATTATGATGACGGAATGAAAGGAATCATGTCTAAGGATATTCTGGGTACCCCTACTCCAGTCTTATTTGAAGATGAAGAAGTATCGGGAGTACAGAAATATGATGCCTATCTGTCTCAGAAATACGGGGATTATATGACGATTCCCAAACAGAGTGGACAAAGACAACATAATTTTCATTATTTGGACTTGAATAAACCTTATCGGGATTTTGAAGTCTAATTATAATCACATAAAGGTAAGAAGAAGAAATGAGAATAGGTTTTGACGGAAAACGTGCAGTACAGAATTTCACCGGTCTGGGTAATTATAGCCGCTATATAGTGAATATCCTATGCCAATTCTATCCGGAGAATGAATATGTGCTGTATGCCCCCAAGAAACGGGAAAACAAGAGACTGGACAAATTAACGAAGCAGTATCAGCAACTACAGCTTTCTTATCCCACTACTTCTTCCTGGAAAAAGTTAAGTTCATTGTGGCGAGTATGGGGCGTTACCCAACAACTGGAAAAAGAAAAAATCGATATATTCCACGGACTTAGTAATGAGTTGCCCCTGAATATACATCAAAGCGAGGTAAAAAGTATTGTAACGATTCACGATCTGATATTTCTGCGCTATCCGCAATATTACCATTCTATTGACAGGAAAATATATACATACAAATTCCGTAAAGCCTGCGAAAATGCCGATAAAATCATTGCTATCAGCGAATGTACCAAGCGTGATATTATTGAGTATTTCAGGATTCCCGCCGATAAGATAGAAGTTGTTTATCAAGGATGTGATACTTCATTCACGCACCCTGTAGCAACAGAGAAGAAAAGAGAAGTTCGAGCTAAATATCAGCTACCGGATCACTATATCCTTAACGTAGGAAGTATTGAAGAACGCAAAAACGCCCTTTCGGCGGTGCAAGCACTAACGATGCTTCCTGAACAGATTCATCTTGTCATTGTAGGACGCCACACGGAATACACTGATAAGATTGAACGTTTTATTAAGGAGAATAAGGTCTGGAAGAAAAGGGTACATATCATCAGCAATGTTCCTTTTTTGATGATCTACCGGCTTTTTATCAGTTAGCAGAAATTTTTGTATACCCTTCCCGTTTCGAAGGTTTTGGTATTCCCATTATAGAAGCTCTATACTCCGATATTCCGGTAGTAGCCGCGACTGGATCTTGCCTGGAAGAAGCCGGAGGTCCCGACTCTATCTATGTACATCCTGACGATATCAAAGGAATGGCCAATGCTTTCAAACAGATATACTCCGATACTGAAAGAAAAAAGGAGATGATTGAAAAGGGGCAAATATTTGCCAAAAGATTCTCTGAAGAAAAGCAAGCGGAAGAAATCTTAAACATCTACAAGAAACTAATACGATGAACGTACTTAAACACTCAATAAAGAAATTTATATATGGTACGCTTCCATATTATTTTATGAAAGGGTATAAGCCGGATTCTCCTTATCTGAAGTATTATAAATACATCAGAAAACATGGATATTCAAGACACTTATACGAATTCAAGGATGAATACGCCAATATGCCTGTTGATGTACAGAAAGATGAGGAAAAAGGCTTATACTATGTTCAAAAAAAGAAAAGAAGCGACTCTATTTCAGAAAAAGCACTCCAGCCAAGAAAATTCAAAAATATTATAGGGCTTTGAGTATGGAACAAGACAGGCGCTCACCGCACCATTACTTCAACAGCGTTAAAGAAGTGACAGGAAAGTATTTGTGGATGTCGGTTGTGCCGAAGGATATTCATCATTGGAAATTATCGAAGAAGCCAAACATGTTTATTTGTTTGAGCAGGACGAACAATGGTTAGAGGCCATCAGAGCGACCTTCGAGCCATGGCAAGATAAAGTTACGATTGTCCAAAAGTATGTAAGCGACCATAACTCTTCAAGAGAACAAACCCTGGATGATTTCTTCAACAATCAGACGAATGAACATCTATTTCTTAAAATGGATATAGAAGGAGCTGAACGGCACGTGCATTGGCCGGATGCAAGAACTTATTTCAGAATTGCCAGAAGTTGGATTTTGCAATTTGCACATACCATCTACGATGATGACGAAGCAGTCATCTCTGCATTTCTGGACAAACATAACTGCACATATACCAATCAGAAAGGTTTTTTCAGGCATAAAATCCGCAGTGTAGTCATGCGCGGAAGTAAGAGTTAATCATTGATAATCAGCAGAAAGCAATTCACAATAATCATACTTGCACAGGTATGTATCATAGATATGTTTTTCCTTTTTCAATAAGAAACGTGAGATATGCGGTTCCCAAGGAAAAGAATTTACGTACGGAACGGTATAAACGGAAGAATAAAATCAGGGATACAATATGCTTTTCTTTCTCTTTCCGTGCCGCACGACGATAAATATAATGAGTAAAAAACTGATCGCTGTAACGAAGGGCCAGACTGACCGTAGATTCGACGTCCCATCCACGCAAAGAAGCATATTCTGTCATGATGTAAGTCAGTACCTCACGCGAAATACACAAACGGCACATATTACGGCATACCATATCACAATCAATATCCGATAGCAACTGCATGCGATTCACGTCGACCAGAGAGAAACTGTATTCATTCGTTTCATTCTGATGAATCAGTATATTACCGGGAGAATAGTCCAAATGGAGAATACCTGCCTGATGCAAAGCAGCAGTGTAGCGCGCAAAAGCAGAAAGTTTATCTTCATTTCCCTCCACTTTCCCATCCATCAGGGAACGGACAGTTTCGCCACCATCATAACAACAAATGTAATAGCTATGTGAAAGAAGGCCACTCTGGAATTGTTCGATCATAGCAACTGGTCCGGAGTGTCAAAACCATGCTGTTGAATTTCCATAGAGTAAATATAGGAACGCTCTGCTTTTGATTGCCGGAAAAACGAATATACAACGCGGTTGATGATGTGAGGCTTCTTAAAGCTCTTCACCACAACATCAATGCTGCCTAAGCCAATTCGTTTTAAAACATTACGACCATCATACACCACATCTCTTTCTTTCTGGAAGGACCTTGGAATTTCTTCTATCTCCTTCTGCAAATGTGCGTACTTGGGATTTACAATCACTCTCATTACACTCTCCTATATAATACTAATTACAAAGATGGAGCAAAGATAAAGAAATTAGGGCATATTCCGACTATATTTTTCTCTTTTCTCACAAAGATTGGCTAACTCTCTCTACATATAAGTCCTGTTACGAACCGCTTTAGTCATTTTTTCTTTTTTCTTTTCATTTATATTTAGACATAAATGCTATTTTTTTTTTTAGCTATGTTTGCACGATAAAAAGCATAAGGAAGTTTAAGCATGAAACCAATCAAAAGAATTCTAATTATTCGATTTAGACAAATAGGCGACTCAATTCTGGCTGTTGCATTGTGCAGCACGCTGAAAAAAAGTTTTCCCGATGCAGAGATACACTTCGTGCTTAATAAAAATATTGCTCCACTCTATGAGGGGCATCCGGATATAGATAAAGTCATTACATTTGACAAGAATGAGAATAAACCATTCACTGCTTATATAAAAAAGTATGGCAGGTAATGCATAAAAACAGATACGATGTAATCATCGATATGCGCTCTACTATCCGGACTTCTTTTTTTCTCTCTCTTTTCATTAAGAACCCCTTTCCGGATAGGACGCACTAAAGGATATACACATTTTCTACTGAACTACCGGACAGACACTTACAGTAAGAATCTGACAACTGACATGGTACAACGCAATCTATTGCTTGCAGCACCATTAGAAAAGATCAGACCTATTCAATACACAAAAAGAATTCAAGTTATATCTGACTGACCGGGAAAAGAAGATTTCCGATATTATATGGAAAAGGAGGGGATAGATTTCGCGCGCCCTGTATTCCTAATAGGAGTCACCACCAAGCTCCTCCATAAAAAATGGAATACGGAGTTTATGATAACCACACTTAAAAGAATATTGGAAGAATACAAGGACATACAAATGATCTTCAACTACGCGCCGGGGTACGAAGAAGAAGATGCCAGAAATATCTACAAGGAATTAGGATGTCCGGAACGTATCAAGATCGATATACAAGCCTCTTCATTACGACAACTGGCAGCACTTTGCGCCAACTGCTCGTTTTATTTCGGAAACGAAGGAGGAGCCCGACACATTGCGCAAGCCCTCGAAATTCCTTCATTCGCTATTTATTCACCAAGTGCGTCAAAGTCAATGTGGTTACCCGCCAATTCCGTACTCGCCGAAGGAATTAGTCCTGACGACATTCTTCCACCGGAACAACAGGCGACATTACCCTATGAGGAGCGTTTTGCATTAATTACTCCCGAAAAGGTATACGAGCAATTGATTCCAATACTAAGGCAATTGAGCTAACTCCCGATATAAATCAAGGTAGGCTTGTATATGCTTCTCGTAACTGAATGAAGCGGCATGTTCTTGATTTTCTCCAAGCGTTCCTTATCTTTATAAAAATCAGGTAGATGCTCCCGGATACTTTCCACCATAGATTCTGTATCCAAATGTTCCCACATGATAGCGTGTCCATTACAAACTTCCGGCAAACTAGTGCGATTAGCAGCAAATACAGCCTTCCCAAATTGCATAGCTTCCACCACCGGCAATCCAAAGCCTTCTCCCTCACTAGGAAACAGGAATGCCTCACAGTTCCGATATAACCAGATCTTCTCGCTTTGAGAAATAACATCCGTCAAAAAGACATTAGTGAGCTGATTCTCACGGATCAGATTGCGCACTTCTTCAGCATAAGCAAAATGAGCATCGCCACAAATATATAGATCATATTCCGGGAAATGACGCATTACGTCAACCAAGAGATGGAAATTCTTTTTTTTCCTACGGATCTGTCCAATCGTAAAAAAGAAAGGACGCCCTGTAGCAAACGACGGCTTTATTCCTTCCAATGTATATCGATTCTCTCCACTCCATTATAGATGACCCGGATCTCCTTCCCTTTCAAATCTACATGCTGCCGAATGACATCTGCCACATAATGAGAAATCGTTGTGACTACTGCTGCCTTATTGACCTTATTCTGCATCCGACGAAGATACATTTTAGCCTTCCAAGGCTTTTTCTCCGTTAAGAAATTAAAGTCATGTATAGTAAAGATAAACTTTGTACCACCGGCAATACGCAACAACTTCCGCTGCTGATTCACCGCATGCCATACATCTACCTTGGGAAGGGTAAAAGGAAAAAACTTATTGATACGACGTACCGGAACAGAGGTCACATTCGGACCAAATTCCTGCATATATTTCTGCCGCAATAAATATACAAAATGAAGATCATCTACCGGCATAGACGAAAAAGGCGGTTGCATAGTTGGCCGCAATCTGTCCGAAACCAGCTGTGAGACTACCATAATTCGTAAGATCTATCAGTACCTTTTTCTTTCGTTGTATCTCTCTTCCATCATTATTTGATTCTACACTCTTTCGGCTCAATAAACAGCTAATTTGAACTCCTGCAAATATCAACCTACAAGCCCTTCTATTTTCGCAATAACCTGCTCCGGCTTTATATCCCTCAAACAGGCATAATCACCTCGCCAGCAAGGCTTCTGACCATATACAGAACAGGGACGGCATGACAAATCGAGTTGTACTGTATTGACCGGCAATTGTTTCCAACCCATAAACCCGGCATAAGGATGAGTAGCTCCCCAAACGGAAACCACAGGTATATTCACCAGGGATGCCAAATGCATATTAGCAGATCCATAGAAAGCATCACGTCCAGATGGCTCATCAGATTCAGTTCGTACGTATATTCAGTTTACCGATCATTGAAACCACCGAAGGATATTTGGCAATCCAGGAGTCAAAGACGTCCTGTTCGCTTTTCCCACCGCCAAACAGAAAAACTTTCACCGCAGGATTAGCAGCAAAATGAGCAACAACCTGTTCCTGCAATTCTAACGGATAAATCTTGCCCTTATGCTTGGCAAAAGGAGCAATACCGATCCATTTTTGTCTTCCTTTCGGTCCTGTCATCGGTTCAATCTCTGCAAATCACCCCTTTTCCTTCGCCATAAATAGAAGAAAAGTTCAATAAAACCGGCAGTCCCAACTTTTTCTAACACATCAGCATAACGACGAAAAGAACTCTTCTGATTTTCCATCACCTTATCATGACGGGCGAACCAGCTTCTTTTTGCCTGCCCTTCCTTTACATATGAAAGCAACCGGTATATTGGCAAGGCGAAACCGCAGACACAGATACTTCGAACGAAGTACGTGATGAAAGTCCGCCACGTAATCGAAATGCATCGCTTTCAATTCCGAATAAAGGCTATTCAAGCCCCAAAGCCCCTTGTGTTTGCCTGTTAAATCAGCTCCGACAAAATTCACATTGGCAGGCAACACCTTGGAAAGAGAGGCTGCCATACGGCACGACTTAATACAGTTATTTCGTGCTGCGGGTATTGCACAGCAAGCGAATGTATCACGGATTGTCATGGCTACATCGCCAAGAGCTGAAAAACGAATAATGAGAATACGCGCCATTCGTTATTTTTTTGCATAAAGCACCGGATTCAACGCCGGGTCGTTATACATCTTCATCTGTTTATATACTTTCATATATTTTCTTCCGGCCTCAATGTCTGCCAACAACTGTTCAATAGCAGAAGAAAGGTCTTCTCCTGTTCCAACAGAATATTCAGCTTGGTCCGGCATTGCTCACGGTGTTCCTCGGTAGTATCCGTACGTTCCACTTCCTGCTTCATGTGGTAAATTTTCAACGCAAGAATAGAAAGCCGGTCAATTGCCCATGCAGGGCTCTCTGTATTGATAGTTGCATCAGAGAGCGGTTTAACAGCTTTGTATTTGTCCAAAAAGTAACTATCAATCAATTCAACCAGGTCAGTACGGTCTTGATTGGACTTATCAATTCTTCTTTTCAAGGCCAGTGCTTCTACAGGATCAATCTGAGGGTCACGGATAATATCCTCAAAATGCCATTGCACAGCATCAATCCAGTTCTTTAGATATAAATAATACTCAATAGTTTTCAACCCGTAAGGATTGTTCATCGGAGCATCCACACTATCCGTTACATGGTAATCTGTTGTCGATTTCCAAAAAATCTCGTTGCAAAGGTTACTAAATGTCATAATCTTAACTAGCTAATAGATATATAATAGGGCAAATCTATGTAATATTTTTCAGACAAGCAACCGTTTCTTACTTTTTTATTTGTTACCTTTGTGGGTATTAAAGATGAATTGTATATGAAAATTATTATCGACAATAAAATACCTTATATAAAAGAAGCGGTACAGAGAATAGCCGATGAGGTAGTTTATGCACCGGGGAAAGATTTCACTCCGGAGCTCGTACGGGATGCGGATGCACTTATTGTCCGTACCCGCACACATTGCAACCGGGATTTATTGGAAGGTAGTCGAGTGAAATTCATAGCGACGGCAACCATAGGTTTCGACCATATTGATACAGAGTATTGCAAACAGGCAGGCATAGAATGGACAAATGCTCCGGGATGCAATTCTGCTTCTGTCGCCCAATATATACAGTCATCGCTTCTTGTATGGAAGTCCGTCAGGAATAAAAGACTGAATGAACTGACGATTGGAATCATAGGAGTAGGAAATGTCGGAAGTAAAGTAGCTAAAGTTGCCCAGGATTTTGGCATGCGTGTTTTATTGAATGATTTGCCACGGGAAGAAAAAGAAGGTGCAGAACGATTCTCTTCACTGGAGAAAATAGCGGAAGAGTGTGACATCATCACTTTTCACGTACCTTTATATAAGGAAGGAAAGTATAAAACGTTCCACTTGGCGGATGAAGTTTTCTTTCAGTCACTCAAACGGAAACCTGTTATCATCAATACCTCACGGGGAGAAGTCATCCAGACTGATGCTCTTTTAAAAGCCTTGAACAGCCGGATGATTTCGGATGCCATCATTGACGTATGGGAGCATGAACCGGAAATCAACCGTGATCTACTGGAAAAGACATTTATCGGAACTCCTCACATTGCAGGTTACTCTGCAGATGGAAAAGCAAACGCCACACGTATGTCATTGGATGCCATCTGCAATTTTTTCCAAATAAAAGGGGATTATGAAATTAACGCACCCGCACTTGTCTCCCCCATTATTCATGCAAAAAACCACGAAGAAGCAGTCCTCCAAATGTATAATCCAACCGAAGACAGCAACCGGCTAAAAAATCAACCGGAGCTATTCGAAACCCTACGCGGAGATTATCCTTTGCGGAGAGAAGAGAAAGCATACATTATTAAGTATCAGGTATTAAGTTTCAAGTAAGTATCAGACATTAATCGCATCGACTGAAAAATTTAATAAAATTCTGTCAAAGGATTATCTGTACGACGTAATACTTAATACCTGATACTTAATTCTTATTATTTAATACCTGTTCTATGACTTGCGGGAAGTGTTCATATTCCAAGGCATGCACCTTTTTAGCTACATCATCCGGAGAATCAGTCGAAAGAACAGGACAAGTAGCCTGGAAAATCGTATTTCCTTCGTCGTAATGCTCATTTATATAATGTATAGTAATGCCGCTTTCTTTCTCACCGGCAGCCACTACCGCTTCATGAACCCTGTCTCCATACATCCCCTTTGCCTCCGAACTTCGGCAAAAGAGCAGGAGGTATATTTATAATTTTACCGGGATAAGCATGCAAAAAGCAAGTCAGGCACACGAACCAGAAAGCCAGCCAGTACGACAAAGTCGATGCGGTACTCCTGCAAAATAGCCAAAATTTCATCTCCGGCTATCCAGTCCTCCTTTGGAAACACGTTAGAAGGCACTCCCAGGCGATGCGCACGTTCCAAAACATAGGCGTCACTTTTATTAGAAAGCACCAACGAAACCTGAACGGAATCGCTTTTTTGGAAATACCGGATGATATTCTCGGCATTTGAGCCGGAACCGGAAGCGAAAATGGCGATGTTTTTCTTCATTATACTCGAATTCAATGCACAAAACAGTGAAAAATGTGCAAAACATTGCATTTATTTAGTCAAATATTTGCGCAAAACGATAAATATTCATTCCTTTGCACCGCAAATTTAAAGAAATAAAACTAATTATTAATTAAAAACTTAAAGTTATGTCTGAAATTGCATCAAGAGTAAAAGCGATTATCGTTGATAAATTAGGCGTAGAAGAATCAGAAGTTACTAACGAAGCAAGCTTCACTAACGACCTGGGAGCAGATTCTCTTGACACTGTAGAACTTATCATGGAATTCGAAAAAGAATTCGGTATCTCTATTCCTGATGACCAAGCAGAGAAAAGATTGGTACTGTAGGTGATGCTGTATCTTATATCGAAGAACACGCTAAGTAATTCGATTTCATCAATATGGAATTAAAAAGAGTGGTAGTAACAGGCCTTGGCGCCATTACTCCGTTGGCAACAGCGTTCCCGAATTTTGGGAAAACATTGTGAACGGGGTTAGTGGAGCAGGGCCTATTACTCATTTTGATGCGTCGTTATTCAAGACCCAATTCGCATGCGAAGTGAAAGACTTCGATGCAACGAAATACATAGACCGCAAAGAAGCAAGAAAGATGGACTTGTATACTCAATATGCCATCGCTGTTGCTAAAGAAGCGGTGAGTGACTCCGGTCTTGACGTCGAGAAAGAAGACTTGAACAGAATCGGTGTTATTTTCGGCGCCGGTATTGGTGGTATACATACATTGAAGAAGAAGTAGGCAACTACTACACTCGTCAGGAAATAGGTCCGAAGTTTAATCCGTTCTTCATTCCAAAGATGATTTCGGATATTGCAGCCGGACAGATTTCTATCATGTATGGCTTCCATGGTCCTAATTACGCGACCTGTTCAGCATGTGCGACTTCTACCAACGCTATCGCAGATGCCTTCAACCTGATTCGTCTGGGCAAAGCAAATGTAATTGTATCCGGTGGTTCGGAAGCAGCAATCTTCCCGGCAGGTGTAGGCGGTTTCAACGCTATGCACGCCTCTGTCAACACGCAACGACGAGCCTGGCAAGGCTTCACGTCCGTTTAGCGCAAGCCGCGATGGTTTCGTTATGGGCGAAGGTGGCGGTTGCTTGATTCTGGAAGAACTGGAACACGCTAAAGCTCGTGGTGCGAAAATCTATGCAGAAGTTGCCGGTGTAGGTATGTCTGCGGATGCTCATCACTTAACAGCTTCTCATCCGGAAGGTCTTGGTGCCAAACTGGTAATGATGAATGCACTGGAAGATGCAGAAATGGATCCGAAAGAAGTAGATTACATCAACGTTCACGGAACATCTACTCCGGTAGGTGATATTTCAGAAGCGAAAGCGATTAAAGAAGTATTCGGTGATCACGCATACGAAGCTGAACATCAGTTCTACAAAAATCAATGACGGGTCACTTGCTGGGAGCTGCCGGTGCGGTAGAATCTATCGCCAGTATCCTTGCCATCAAGAACGGCATTGTTCCTCCGACTATCAACCATGAAGAAGGTGACAACGACGAGAACATTGACTACGACCTTAATTTCACGTTCAACAAGGCTCAGAAACGTGAGGTTAATGTTGCCCCTGTCAATACTTTTTTGGATTTGGTGGTCACAATGCGTGCGTTATCTTCAAGAAATACGCTGAATAAAACGTGCTACGTAACCAAATAAATAAGATAAGGCTCCTGTTCCGCAAGGATAGAGAGTCTTATCTTTGTTTTTACCGGATACTCGGATTTTTATCCGCGCGATATCCGGATCTACGAACAAGCGCTCCTGCACAAGTCATCTGCCGTCCGCTCCGAAATGGGACGTCTGTTGAATAATGAGCGACTGGAGTTCTTGGGTGACGCCATTCTTGACGCCATCGTAGGAGATATTGTCTACAAACGTTTCGAAGGGAAACGGAAGGTTTCCCTGACCAACACACGTTCCAAGATCGTACAACGGGAGACCTTGAACAAGTTAGCCGTGGAAATCGGTCTGGACAAACTGATCAAATATTCTACCCGCTCTTCTTCCCACAATAGTTATATGTACGGAAATGCTTTCGAGGCATTTATCGGGGCCATTTATCTGGACCAGGGATATGAACGTTGCAAACAGTTTATGGAGCAGCGGATCATCTAACCGCTATATCGATCTGGACAAAATCTCCGTAAAGAGGTCAACTTCAAGTCCAAGCTCATCGAATGGAGCCAGAAGAATAAGATGGAGGTTTCCTTTGAGTTGATTGAGCAGTTCCTCGACCAGGACAGCAACCCCGTATTCCAGACAGAAGTTCGCATCGAAGGGCTTCCAGCCGGAACAGGTACGGGATATTCCAAGAAAGAATCTCAGCAGAATGCCGCACAGATGGCTATAAAGAAGGTAAAAGACCAGGCTTTCATGGATACAGTCAATGAAGTAAAAGCGCAGCATTCGATGCCGCCTGAAGCAGAGGCTGAAGCATTGGAAACAAAGGCTGAAGCATTGGAAGCTGAGATTGCGGAACCTGAAGTTACAGATGAAATCGCAAATGATGAAACCGGGACTGCAAATGAAACCGAGAGTGTTAATGATCAAACTGAGACTGTTAATGATGAAACCGGGACTGTAAATGACAAGACTGCTTCGTAAATGAAGCAGCCACAAACAAAAAGCTACAGGTAAAAAAAAGTCTACTAACAGTCAAACGACAGACAGACCATAGATGAGATGCTACTATAAAAGCTTAAGTTAACCGAAACAGATTCCCCATACGGCGACCTTGGATCACTAAATCGTGATCTTCAGTGACTAACTTCAACTTACCGGCAACATTTTCGAGAGGAATAGACGAAATATCATCTCCTTTCAGGGCAATCATACGCCCGAATTGTCCGTTGGCAATCAGTTCTGTCGCATGCCCTCCCATACGGGTGGAAAGGTTACGGTCGAAAGGGAGTAGGCGAACCGCCACGCTGAATATATCCCAATACGGTCTCACGCGTCTCGATCCCCGTTTCATACTCTATTTCCTGCGCGATGTATTCCGCAGCACGTTTTCTGCCATCCGTCAGGATACCTTCCGCTACCACTACAATGGAATAGGGCTTTCCTTTTTCAGTCTTTCGAGAATTGTATTTCCCTATATTCTTGATATTGTAAGGGATTTCGGGGACAAGAATGACATCACCCCCACCTGCCATACCGGAATACAAAGCAATCCAGCCGGCTTTATGCCCCATCACCTCAATGACCATGACCCTTTTGTGAGAACTGGCGGTGGAATGCAAACGGTCGATGGCATCTGTAGCGATGCTTACAGCAGAGTCGAATCCAAAGGAAATGTCCGTTCCCCAGATGTCATTATCGATGGTTTTGGGACTGACACGATATTAACGCCCATTGTAGCAAATTTAGCGGCAGTTTTCTGCGTCCCGTTTCCGCCGATACAGACAACACAATCCAATCCCATTTCCCGAATATTCTGAAGGATCAGTGCAGGTTTATCGACATCCGAAATAACACCTCCTTTTTTAAAAGGCTTCTCGCGGGAAGTCCCCAAGCATTGTTCCGCCCTGGTTCAACAGTCCGGATAAGGATTTATCAGTAAAAAAAGGGCTCTATGTCTTTTTTGTCAGCAAACCTTGAAAACCACTATGAATTCCTATTACTTCCATCCCATAGTGATTGATAGCAGTTTTTGCACACGCCACGAATAGTGGCATTTATACCGGGGCAGTCTCCTCCGGAAGTCAGGATTCCAATTCTCATTGTCGTTTTTTTAGTCAGAAACTCGGGGATTCAAGGAAAGTCGCCAATTTTTAACGATTATTTCCGAAGTAAAGATAGAAAAAAAAGATAAATAAGGTTACTTTTGCACGACTAAACATTATTATGTTAAAGCAGAAATGAATATTACAAAGATTATTAGTAAGACTTTCGATTCCCGTTTAAAACAGATAGACCTTTATGCTAGTCAGGCTAGTGAGATACAGCATCGTGTGCTGAGTCGCTTAGTGAACCAAGCTGCTCAGACAGAGTGGGGGAAAAAAGTACGACTATTCCTCGATCCGCAGCTATGAAGACTTCAGAAAACGTGTTCCAATCCAGACTTATGAGGAAATCAAGCCGTATGTAGAACGTTTGCGGGCAGGAGAACAGAATCTGCTTTGGCCGTCGGAAATACGTTGGTTCGCCAAATCTTCCGGAACGACAAATGATAAAAGTAAATTCCTGCCTGTCAGCAAAGAAGCACTGCAAGACATTCACTACAGAGGCGGTAAAGACGCTGCGGCACTCTATTTTCGTATCAATCCGGACAGCCACTTTTTCTCGGGAAAAGGGTTGATTCTGGGAGGAAGCCACAGTCCGAACCTCAATTCCAATCATAGTTTAGTAGGCGACTTGTCTGCCATTCTGATTCAGAATGTCAATCCGCTGATCAATTTCATCCGCGTACCGAGCAAGAAAATCGCTTTGATGAGCGAATGGGAGACTAAAATAGAGGCGATAGCCAACAGTACCATCCCGGTCAATGTGACCAGTTTGTCCGGCGTGCCTTCGTGGATGCTGGTACTTATCAAGCGTATTCTCGAGAAAACCGGTAAGCAAACACTGGAAGAAGTATGGCCGAATCTGGAGGTATTCTTCCACGGTGGGGTTGGCTTTCACTCCTTACCGCGAACAAAGTACAAACAGGTCATTCACTCGCCAAAGATGCATTATGTAGAGACTTACAATGCTTCCGAAGGATACTTTGGTACGCAGAATGACCTTTCGGACCCGTCTATGCTGTTGATGATCGATTATGGTATCTTCTACGAGTTCGTTCCACTGGAAGAAGTCGATGAAGAGAATCCACATTCTTACTGCCTCGAAGAGGTGGAACTTAACAAGAATTATGCGATGGTGATTTCTACGTCGTGCGGATTATGGCGATACATGATCGGCGATACGGTGAAGTTTACCAGCAAAATCCGTATAAGTTCGTCATCACAGGACGGACGAAGCACTTCATCAATGCTTTTGGTGAAGAATTGATTGTGGATAATGCCGAAGAAAGGGCTGGCTAAGGCTTGCGCCGAAACAGGAGCGCAGATTTGCGAATATTCTGCCGCACCGGTGTTTATGGACGAACATGCCAAATGCCGCCACCAATGGTTAATAGAATTTGCCAAGATGCCGGATTCCGTAGAGAAATTTGCCGCCATACTCGACGCCACCTTGAAAGAGGTCAATTCGGACTATGAGGCGAAACGCTGGAAAGATATTGCCCTGCAGCCATTGGAAGTGATCGTAGCCCGTCCGGGACTGTTTCATGACTGGCTGGCACAGAAAGGCAAGTTAGGCGGACAGCATAAGGTACCCAGACTAAGCAATACACGCAATTATATCGAAGCAATGCTTACGCTGAATAACGAATAAACCTTATTCGAGTAATCAAATCATTATTTTTTACAGGAGGTTCCCTACGGTGTTACGCAAAAGTATTCACCGCAGGGCAATCTAATGTGCCGGCTTGAAAACAGGCACCAAAGTGTTTCAAACAATTTCAAATGCTTGAAACACTTTGTTTCATGCGGTGAAACACTCTGTTTCATTGCTTGGAACACTTTGTTTCAAGGCATGAAACACATTGTTTCAACGGTTGAAACAAGTCGTGAAAAACTACCGGCCGCATTTCTCCGTCCTATAAGAGAATGCTTTTCGATATTATTCCTTCTGTTGATGAAGCTGATGTGTTGCAGACAGTGCCTCCGTAATGATTCCACCACCCAATAACAAACCATCTTTATAGAAGGCAGCAGCTTGCCCGGAAGCAATGGCCGTCAATGGTTCGTGAAGCTGTACATGCAGGAGATTATCAGGTGTGATCGTTACCGTGCAATGGTTTTCCTGTTTCCGATAGCGTATTTTCACAATCACATCGGGATGTCCCAACAAACGTTCCCGACTAACGATGTTCCAATCTTTAAGCAGCATCTCCGTTTTTTCCAGCGCCTGAAGGGAAGAGAGCACTACCTCATTCTTCTCGGGACGGATTTCCTTCACAAAGACAGGCCGATTCAAATCAATCCCTAAGCCACGACGTTGCCCGATCGTATAAAAAGGATAGCCTTCGTGCCAAGCTATAAAATCCCCCTTTTTCATCGACAAATCTTCCCACGGCTGACCTGCGCTGACCAAAACTGACCAAAGCTGACCTGGTGCTGACCAAAGCTGACCAACCACTTTTTCAGAAAACTCCGATAATCCATCGGACAAAAGCAAACGCCCAAACTGTCCCTTTTCACCGCTACTTTCTGAAATCCCCGTCCGGCAGCAAAAGCACGTGCCTCCACTTTGGTAATATCCCCCATCGGCAGCAACATTCTCTGAAGAATATCCTGTTTGAGTCCCCATAAGAAAAAGGTCTGATCTTTGTCCGAATCTGCAGCATAAGTGATATAATAAGTATCATCCACCTTTACTTTCCGGACATAATGCCCGGTAGCAATATAAAAAATCCCCATTTCATCGGCTATTTTGGAAAGAAGAGGCCATTTGAGATAGTTATTGCACAACGTGCAGGGCACAGGAGTATGCCCCACCATATATTCACGCACAAAATATTCAATAATCTGTTCACGAAATATCTCACGGGCATCATACGTAATATGACGAATACCCAAACGCCCTGCCAGGTGACGGGCATCCTCCAGATACTCGGTCGAGTCATTTAATTCATAAAAACGGAAAGTCACCCCGATCACCTCATATCCGGCCTCCAGCAGTCTCATGGCAGCTACGGAACTATCCGTACCACCGCTCATTCCTAACAATACTCGTTTGTTTTCTTCTATCATGCTGCAAAATTAAGGATTTTCCCGTATCTTTGTCAGTTAAAGCCTGAAGAGAATGGAGAGAGAAAGCAATTACCGGACAAGTTATCATCGTTTATACAGAGCATCCTGATGTTTCGGTATACTACTGATCCCTTACATAGCAGAGCGACTGGAAGATGGCACGTTGCAACTCATAGAGCAGGCTTTTCACGCTTCTCCCGAAGCTATTGGACAAATGAATGAAGCAGAACGGCAGGCCATCGACATCGCCTCTCACTATACAGAGAAATATTTAATGGGAGTCTACTCACGAGAAAAGACAGTATCCCGCTTCCTGCGTAAATTGTCCGAAGATCCGGAACGGATAAAAACAATATCCGCCCATTCATCGAGAAAAACTACAGGAGATGCTGGCATTGATACGCTATCACAACCTTCCTCTGTACCAAAAACAGGTCCGGAAAGCAAAGTGTTGTATGCCCATCACATGCTTACCACGTTCATCCACGATGACGCCGAAATTCACTTCATGCTTTTCTTGCATGACGAGAGCAACTTTCCGCTATCAGCTGCAATGTTATTATGAGAAGACAGCCACTCTCACTGAGTGAGCAAAACCTGTCATCGTGCTGACTTCCTCGCCGTCTGCTCTCTTATTGGGGATGGAATCTATACTTCTTTCCCCCATATCGAGAGTGTACGCATCCTGCCTTTCACCAAGAAAAAGAAGATCAGCGTTCCAGCCTCCCAAATTGAGAAGTATATCGATAATATCGTGATTCCGATAGCACGCTATCACGAGATTACAACTCAGGGACTGAATATCGTTGAAAAGACGTACGCATGCGAAGCCGTCCTGTCTCACTTCGAAGATACCATTTACGAACGAACAAATGTTGCGACTCAGTTTCCGTTATAGCGACCAGACTATTTACATCCAGACAACGGAGCAGCAATGAAGAAGATCATTTACCGAAAACTTCGGCGAGATATTTTCTTCCGCCGGATAGTAATGCCGAAAAGAAACTCCGGATGTTAACGGATTCCGGTTTGCAACAGGTCAGCGACGTCCACTTCAAGCTGTCGCCCGATGCCTCGAAAAAAGACAATTACCGAATGGATCGGCACCTATCGGGCAATGCTCAACAATCCCTTCCTGCTGACCGGAAATATGGGGAATACTCCCTACTGTCTGGACGAAATCCCATCGAACAAAGCTGTGATGACGAACCGGACTGGTTTGAACTGCATATCACAGTTGTCATCATCGAACGCTGCATCCCCTTTCTCACGCTTCCGCAAGCATATCCTCGAAGAAAAAGAGAATATCTGCTGCCGGACGGGCGCATGATTCTCTTGCCGGAAGAATGGTTCAGCAAATATGGAAACCTGCTGGAATTAGGAACGCAAACAGAAACAGGGATTCGCCTGAAGCCCACTTTTTTGTCGGTGCCGTACAATCGGCTTTAGAAAGAAAGCAGTCCCCAAAACCTGCCTTTCAGGAGAGAGATACACAATATCCCCGTTCCCCAAGGAGTGAAAGCACAGCTACGCCCCTATCAGCAGAAAGGATTCTCGTGGATGGTACACTCCATAAACAAGGATTGGCGGATGCGCCTGGCAGTGATGACATGGGACTCGGGAAGATTTCTTCGTGACTCTTTTGTTACAGTACATATATAAGCCATCCGCTCCCAAACAACCCAATTTAGTTCCGACATCGCTACCACATCTATGACGGAAGCGCAAGCGGCCAGGGTTCAATGATGGAATACAACAACACCGAT
>VOFK01002674.1_pt1 | contig 18905 bp, 17 predicted proteins | sample 5384121 | NCBI WGS metagenome assembly VOFK01 (sample SAMN12384730, study PRJNA508395) | human gut metagenome | isolation source: healthy gut J | host: Homo sapiens
ATCGATCAAAGTCGTATAAAGGCTGCAGACGCCGCTTAAATACCGTTGCCAGTGTTTTAAGCTATCTCGCCGCTGAAGCGACAAGGTACCCCGTTCCGTCAACGGAATAACTTTGCCGTTCTGGCGCTGACAAAATTTCGATTATGATACGCGTGTCAAAAAGGCGGATGTCGTCGTGACAAACAGCGCAAGGTCGGTGCCCAGCGTATTGAGCGTGCGGCTGTATTTATATCCCAGCCGATTATGAATCAATAGAGCATGTGCGAGTACAAGCTTGTACTGCGCGTTACCGTAGGACGGGTTTTCAAGCCACTGCTGTTTTTCCCGAACCGATTCAAAGCTTTGTAAGCCCGTTATACGCAGGACTTTCGTCCGGATACAGTCCTGCGGTATCAAGAACCAGCATGGAAAACCGTAATAGACAATCGCCTCGTAAAACTGGCGGGTGGAGTTGCGCACAATTCGTGTGGTGGGGCGCATATTCACCCAAAAGTCTCATTTTTCTCTCCCACAAAGGAACACAACGAGGGATTTTCCGCCTGTGAGCATACCGGCATTATACAGCAAGCCGTTTATCACCTCACTGTCACCGGCGGCGGTATGTTCCCTCCCAGCACCAAAAAGGTCATACCCGCTCGCCGCCGCACGATTTTCGGGATAAGAGTCCTGTCCGGAATTCAGGTCGCTGACCATGAGCATTTCAACCTCATCCTGTCCGTTATAGCCGGAAAATTCAAGATAGCGGAGGTGACAAGAGCCCCTTTCTGGGAAGCTGAGTATGCGCCGTGCTTTATTATGTGCTGGGACACAACCTCATAGGGAGTTGTTCTCCAAGATATTTTTTTTTCCGGGATACGCACCGCATGCATATTGGACGAAAGGCAGCGCAGGGTGCCGCCCTCCGAATCGGTAAACCCACGCTCCTGCCCTCCATATACAAGATGTACCTCGCCCATGGGTTTTACCCTCGGTAGTTGCCCATGCAACCGTATATGTATCGCCGGTCGCCATTATCAGGTGGGCTTTATGTGTAATAAAATCCGGGGTCGGCAGACGCACCCTTAAGCTTTTACGCGGCTAACAGACTTTCCGTAGGCTGTGGGAACAGATGTATTTTCAATAGTATCCGCGCCGCTTATATTCGCATGCAGAAGCGCTACTTATCTGGTTTGCGCTCTCGGTTTTCACATTTCCGCCTGCACCGTCAGCTCATAGGACAGCTTTTGCTCTCCAGTATCGGACACTCCGTAGCAGGTTATCTTACCGTCCTTCAGCAGAAGCTGGCTTGCGTTAAACCCTGTACTGTTGACATGCGAACCGTCCAGCATAATCGGAAAATCGGTGCAGCTGTCCGAGTTTTTGCCGCCCGGCTCCCACATTTCAATGCCGTGATAGTGCCCGCCGACAACCAGATCCGTTCCCCATGGCGGACAGGTTGCAGCCAGTTGAAGCCGAAATGGTTAATGATATTCGGTCCGTGACAGAATGCAATGCGGTAAGTCGGTTCTCCGCCGTAGCTTTGAACGGTACCCAGCCAGTCGTTTTCTTCAATGCGGTAATTATTATAGTCGACAAGTCCGGAATATTCGGGGTGAGTATCGATTTTATCCTCGCCGAAATCCAAAACAACCGACGACATCGGACCGTATTCAAATGTAAAGTAAAATTCACCCGTATCCGAGGGCAGGTACTGAAGCAGATATCCCGAAAACTCGCCGCGCGTTTCATGGTTTCCGCGCGTATACACGCAGGGAACGGTACCGCCCGAAAGCTGCGCTGCCGTGTCGAAAATACCGATTTCCGCATAGTCCTTGTTCTGCATGTCATTGCAGATATCGCCAACAGCATGATAAGGTCGGGAGAGCCTCCCTTCAGATTCGACACCGCTTTGTTGACATAATTCATTATATTGTTTGTCGGCGTACGGTGCAGGTCGGACAGAGTCCATATATTTATTTCCTCCTGACCGTGATAGCTAATAAATTCGCGTGTCTCCGTGCATGAATCCCCGTAATTTATGCTGTACGGAGTGCGGGAGGAAACCGCAACGGAGGTAACGCTGTATGCACCCGCGGCATTAAGATGCTCCACGGGCACCGATACCGTATGTATATAATCATCTGTGCGGACAACGCCCGCTTCCTCATCATACACCCTGTAAGCCTTGCCGTTGTATGTATAGTCGACATAGCCCGTGCCGTTTACATTCGTGGAAGACAATATTGTATATATCCCCGCACAGAAAGACGGAGGGCTGAACCTTGACGGAAATACCCCTGCGGCAAACGACATGCCGCCTAAAAAGGGAAAGGCACATTATAAAAAGCCGTTAAAATGCAGACTGTTCTTTTCATTTCAATACCTCTTTTTTCAGTATGTAACTACATTATATAATTATAATATTTATAAGTCAAGTCCGCACATAAGCGCAATTTTAAAAAGCGGCGCCGACAGGTGATTATCATCTGCCGGCGCTGCCGCGATTTATTATGACACAATGCAGGCTCAGCCGGCAGTATCCGTCTTTTATACTGCGGCCGGCGCACCACCGCAAAGTAAACGGCAAGCAGCAGCACAGCCGCCGCAACCCACGCGAGCGGGCTTGCAAGGCAAATTATTTTATAGCTGCTGTGTGCCGCGCCGAATGCGGCAACCACCCAGCGAGCCAAAAAGCTCTGCCACTCCGCCCAAAAAACGGCATAAGCGCAAGTCCGATTCCCTGAAGTCCGTTGCGGAATATGTTCACAACCGCAAGCGGAAGCAGAAATACGGTCATAATTTAATATACATATCGGCATAGGGGCGTAATAAGAAAATATCCTCGCTGACAAACAGCACCGTCAGATGCTTTCCGAAGAAAAAAGAAAAAAGCGGGCTGATGATAACGGTGTAAACCGACGCCAGCAGCATAATGCTGCGAAAAACCGCGCCGGATGCGGTAGTGCTCACCCGCGCCGGTATTCTGCGCACAGTAGGTCGCCATCGTTGTGCCGCATGCAACATATGCCTGCGTGCCGATTTGCTCGATTTTATTGGCAGCGGTATAACCCGGAAACGGCAATATGTCCGAGCGGATTGAGCGCCGACTGCAAAATCATAGCGCCCACCGCCGTTACGGAATATTGCAGCGCCATAGGACAACCCAGCCGCAGCTGATTGAGCATTATACTTTTGTCGGGACGAAAATCCGATTTTTTCAGATGCAGAACCGGCACTTTTTTAACAATATATACAAAGCACAGCACCGACGACACAAGCTGAGATAACACGGTGGCATATGCGGCGCCCTCCGTACCCATGCCGATGCCGGCAATAAACCAAAAGTCCAGTCCGATATTGAGCAGGGCGGAAATAATAAGAAACCAGAGCGGTGCGCGGCTGTCCCCAACGCGCGCAGAACGGGGACTCCAACGAATTATACATCACCTGGGCAAAAAGCCCTGCGGAGATTACTGATTATATAGTCGTATGCCTCGCTGTAAAAGCTGTCCGGCGTGTTCATTATATTTAAAAGCTTGTACTCATAAGCCAAAACCGTGACAACGGTCGCCAACCGCCGTTATCACCGCCGACAAGGGGCACAACACACCCGACCGTTTTCCGCATGGCGTCCATGTCTCCGGCGCCGAATTTCGCAATGCGGTGAGCACGTGCGTGAAATCGACCGACATGCCCGCAATCAGTCGAAAACAGAAAGGATATCGTGCCTGTTGAGCCGACGCCTGCCAGCGCCTGGTAGGGATTTTTACCCACGATGATGGTGTCCGCCATGCTGGCAAAACTGCTGCTGAAATACATTTCAATATGCGAGAAAAAGGGAAATTAATAATTTACCGGGAGTAAACGGGACAGATAGAGGCTACTTTGTCTTCCAAGTCGAAGGGTAATGGGCGAATTTCTCCGTAAACGGGTTAAAAGCTGTTTATGCCTCCTCCGTCCGTACCTATCCAATCCGGTTTTCGGATTCCTGAAAAAGGCTCAAAACGGTGGAGTTGCTTAATCGCGGTCATTGCCGGGCAATACATCTTTATATTTTTCAGAAACTTCCCGGATGCTGATTAATCCGTTTCGGATGCTGCCTGCCCACATATTATTATTCCGATCGTTATAAAGACATAAGATCGAATTGGCAGGAAGTGAATAGTTATCTCTTCCGGGGATGTGTTCCAGTAAGGAAAATTGTCCCGTTTCCGGGTCAAGGATATTGATGCCTCCTCCGTCTGTTCCAATCCATATCTGCCCTTCCCGTTCGGCGAGGCTTAATACAACATTGTTGCTCAGAGAAGAATTGCGGGTGGTATAGGTGGCTAGCAGTTTTCCGTCGCGGGTCAGGCAATTCAAGCCTCCGTTGTAAGGTGCCACCCATATCCTTTTCTGTGAATCGATGAATATATTCATGATTTCTTTTCCGCAATCGGGGGAGGGTTATATTTTCCGGTTTTTAAGTCGAGTAGTAGTAAGCCCTGCCACCGGCTACAACAGAGCAGGGTATGTTCATCCCAAAAGGGTCAGCAAAGGGTGACATTGTAATTCAACTCCCGCTCAAATGATTGCAAGAGGCGTAAGGGAAGCATCCTGATAATTATAGAAAAAAGATTGTATTTTTTGAACCGAACAAGACGCCGCCTTTTGTCAGGCAAACTGAATAAACGATAATGTTATTTCCCGACTCATTCGTTGGTATGAAGAAGTCATCACTCTGCCGTCGATAGCGTGCCACTCCTTTGTCCGTCAGAATCCAGATATTGTTTTGTTCGTATTCTATCATCTGATAGATAAAATTATGTGGAATGGAATGAGGGTCATCGGCCTGATGAACATATTTTTTGAGTTCATGCCCGTCGTATCGTCCCAGCCCGGAACGGGTTCCAATCCATACAAAGCCTTGTTCATCCGTCAGGATACAGCGCACGGTGGAAGGTAGTCCGTCTTTCAGGGAGATTTGTTTATAGTAATAATGTCCGGCTTGAAGGGGAGAAGGCCGGTAAACTGTATGATAAATGCTACGCATAGTAGTACCAATATGTTTTTCTCATGAAATCAGGTCAGTTTAACTGAAACAAAGATAATGTATTCGGATGAATATTACTTAAATCAGCTCTCTTATTTTTTAGTTTTTTATCCCTATCTTTGCTCGAAAATATACGATTATGATTACCGAAGAACTACAAAAACTTTATCTGGCATATACGGGAGTTCCCGCCGAGAATATAACAGAATTACCTTCTTCCGGCTCCAATCGCCGTTATTTCCGGTTGGCGGGGGTGCAAACATTGATCGGAGTTTATGGAACCTGTATCGATGAGAATGAGGCTTTTCTTTATATGGCGGCCCATTTCCGCAGATGCGGTTTGCCTATTCCTGAGATTCACATCGTGTCGGAAGATAAAACCTATTATCTGCAAGAAGATTTAGGAGACACTTTGTTGTTTCATGCCATAGAGAAAGGACGTGCCACGAGTGTCTTTTTCCGAAGATGAAAAAGAACTGCTTCGAAAGACGATTCGCCTGCTGCCCGCTATCCAGTTTGCCGGGGCGGACGGATTTGATTTCTCCCGTTGCTATCCCCAGCCGGAGTTTAACCAACGTTCTATCCTTTGGGACCTGAATTACTTTAAATACTGTTTTCTCAAGGCTACCGGCATGGAGTTTCAAAGAGGATAAACTGGAAGATGATTTCCAGAAGATGAGCGATGTTCTGCTTCGTAGTTCTTCTGCCACTTTTATGTATCGTGACTTCCAAAGTCGTAATGTGATGATTAAAGACGGCGAACCATGGTTTATTGATTTTCAGGGCGGACGTAAGGGACCGTTCTATTATGACATTGCTTCTTTCTTATGGCAGGCAAAAGCAAAATATCCTGATAGTCTCCGTCAGGAACTGCTGCAAGAATATATTGAAGCACTCCGCAAATACCAACCAATTGACGAACCTTATTTTTATAGCCGCTTCGCCATTTTGTACTTTTCCGTACTTTGCAAGTGCTTGGAGCCTATGGGCTTTCGTGGCTACTTCGAAAAGAAGCCCCATTTTATCCAGAGTGTTCCTTATGCTATCGGGAACCTGCGCGAACTGTTGAAAGAGGAATATCCGGAATATCCGTATCTCTGTAAAGTACTGCGTGAACTGACCGGGCTGAAACAATTTACGGACGATCTGAAAAAGCGCCAGCTCACAGTCAAAGTCATGAGTTTTGCTTATAAGAAAGGGATTCCTGACGATCCGACAGGCAATGGGGGCGGCTATGTTTTTGATTGCCGCGCTGTAAATAATCCCGGAAAATATGAACGTTACAAACCTTTTACCGGACTGGATGAACCGGTGATTACCTTCCTCGAAGAAGACGGAGAGATTCTTCGTTTTCTCGATCATGTTTATGCCTTGGTAGATGCTTCTGTGAAACGATATATGGAACGGGGATTTAGTAATTTATCTGTTTGTTTTGGCTGCACCGGAGGGCAACATCGTTCTGTTTATTCCGCCCAGCTTTTGGCGGAGCACCTTAATAAGAAATTCGGAGTAAAAAGTAGAATTGGTGCATCGTGAACAGAATATAGAACGTACGTTTGAAGCAACTATATAGAAGACTAATGAAAGCTATGATATTTGCTGCCGGTTTGGGTAGCCGGCTGAAACCGTTGACCGACTCTATGCCGAAAGCCCTTGTTCCCATAGCCGGACGTCCGATGCTGGAACATGTTATCCTGAAACTGAAAGCATCCGGTTTCACCGAAATTGTGATTAATATTCACCATTTCGGTGAACAGATACTCGATTTTCTGAAAGCTAATGATAATTTCGGACTTACCATACATATTTCCGACGAGCGTGAACAGTTGCTTGATACGGGAGGAGGAGTCAGGAAAGCCTGTACTTTCTTTGAACATTCCGATGAGCCTTTTTTAGTGCATAATGTCGATATTCTTTCGGATGTGGACCTAAAGGAATTATACGACTATCATTTACAAAACGGCAGTGTGGCTACTTTGTTGGCCAGGTCGGCGTAAAACTTCACGTTATCTGCTTTTTGATACGGACAGGAGGCTTTGCAGCTGGATTAATAAAGACACGGGACAAGTGAAGCCGGAAGGCTTTCGACCGGATGAATCACGTTATCAGGAATATGCATTCAGTGGTATTCATGTTCTTTCACCTGCTATTTTCCGCTTGTTGGATGTTCCTTGTTGGGAAGGCAAATTCTCTATTATGGATTTTTATCTTGCTACCTGCCGGCAGGTGGAGTTTTCCGGTTATCTGGTAGAAGATTTGCGACTCATTGATATCGGTAAGCCTGAAACACTGGCTAAGGCCGAAGGCTTTTGTACCGGAACACTACATAGCGATGCCTAACGGGGCCAAACAGCTCTGTTTTTAGCATGAAACAAAAGATTTGCGTAAATTTACCCGGTTGAACAAACTATATTGTAAACTACGCAAATCTTGCTGTATGGAAAATAGATATCATCAGACTTTGGTAAATGAGATAACGGATAAAATTGTTACATAATATTTTTTTATGATTTATCTGTAGGATTGGAATTATACGATAGAGCTGGTCTCATGATAGATATTAACCATTCTCGGTTGAAATTAATGGGAGGCAAAGAAAAAAAGATTTTATAGGACGTAATTTGTTCAATCATACGGCTTTTTTCTTGATGAAATAAAAGCAGCAAAGTAAAAAAAGGAGAAAGCCGTCCTCCTCTTTCATCTGAAAAGTAGACCAGACCACTATTTTCTTATTTCTTTTTTTGATTCAAAAAATGTTCAAAATATGTCTATTGTATTATTATTAATCGATGAAATGGGTGGTTTTAGACAAATTTGGAAAAAAACATAGCTGTTTTTAAACACTTCACTTTAAACTACGTCTTTATATTTGCAATGAATTTCAACGAAAGGGAATTCAGAAAAAACTTTTTAATCTTTAATTTAATAACTTATAAAAATGACTTCTATGAAGAACCTATTGAAAGTTTTTCTAATGTGTTTCATTACGTTATTTGCTTTTGCAGGGCAAATGATGGGACAACAAAAGACCATTACAGGTAGGGTAGTGGATGCTCTTAATGAGGGTATGCCTGGTGTTAATGTACAAGTAAAAGGTACTACCTCAGGAACAATAACTAATATTGATGGCGATTTTTCAATTTCCGTACCTAATACAAAGTCTGTATTAGTATTTACTTTTTTATTGGATATGTGAAGCAGGAAGTTGCTGTGGGAAACCAAACAAAACTGAACATTCAAATGAAAGATGATACACAGAGTTTGGAAGAAGCCGTGGTAGTTGCTTATGGAACAGCTCGTAAAGGTGATTTGACAGGAGCACTGACGACGATGAGACCAGATGCGAATGAAGCTGCAAAAGCCGTTTCCATAGATAATCTGTTGGAAGGAAAAGTTGCCGGTCTAGTCGTGAGCACGGCTTCTTCCAATCCGGGAGCTGCTTCGTCCATTACGATTCGTGGAGCTAGTTCGTTGCGAGGTGATAATCAGCCTCTTTATGTCATTGATAATATTCCGCAAGCTTCAACTGGAGAATTTTCTTCTTCGGGTATTAGCGGAGACTTTCAGATTGCTCAAGATCCGCTGTCATCATTGAACCCTGCCGATATAGAGGATATTACGATATTGAAAGACGCATCCTCTACTGCTATTTACGGTTCTCGTGGTGCAAACGGTGTTATATTGATAACTACTAAAAAGGTAAGGAGGGCAAAGCTAAAGTGAATGCTTCGGCTACTTTTACTATTGCTAATGCAAGCAGGTTGTTAGAGATGATGAATTTAGAGGAATATGCTGCTTATCATAATTCAAGAATTACGGATGGCAAAGTGCCTTTCCATATTGTTGGAGATGAGGTGAGATATGTATTTAATGGAGCTTACGATAAATATGATCCTGCTGATCCTGAAACTTATAATGTAGTAAATTATCGTAACTGGCAGAAAGAAATCTATACTTCTGCTTTTTCTCAGAACTACTCTTTATCAGTAAATGGTGGTGCAGGTAAGACAACTTATTATATTTCCGCTAATTTTAAAGATATTAATGGTACTGTGAAGCAGACCGGTTTGAAGCAAGGAGACTTGCGTGCAAATTTGAGTGCGCAGCTTTCCAAATCTGTAGATTTAAACATGGCGTTAAGCGGATCCTTGCGACAGAATAATATGATGGCAGGTGGTAATACTCTTGGCGGTGCTACTGGTGCTATTTCACGTACTGCTCTTGATTATGCTCCTTTCGAATTGCCGGAGAATGACCCGTCTTTTACAAATGAAAATAAAACGAATGTGTTCAGCTGGCTGAATGATTATGTGGACTTGACAGATGACAAAACTTTTAAAGCTAGTTTGAATCTGAATTGGAAAATAAATAAGTTTTTCACTTATAGTCTTCGTGCAGGTGGTAATATCAATACGAATGATCGCAAACGATGGTATGGAATGCAATTGTATCAAGGAATGAATAATCAGGGTTATCTGGCAACCTCTAATCTTTCAAAAAGTAATTATTCAGTAGAAAATATAGTGAACTATAATACGAAACTTGGTAGTGTAGGTACATTGGCTGCAACAGTCGGTATGACTTATGATGATTATAATTTTCTAAATAAAAATGTGATTGGAAAGAACTTTACGATGTTTGAGTTTCGTGAGAATGGAATGCATATGGCAGGTGATGTAATTACGTCGCAGCCTATACAAAAAGATTATCAGTTACTTTCTTATTTGGGACGAGTTAATGTTAGTTTGCTTGATAAATATTTGATTACAGCTTCTTTGCGTGCCGATGGTTCCAGTAAGTTTGCGAAAAATAATCGTTGGGGATATTTCCCTTCTGCATCCATAGCTTGGCGTATGGAACAAGAAGAATTTTTGAAAGATGTTTCATGGCTGAATCAATTGAAGTTGCGTTTCAGCTATGGTGCAACCGGAAATCAAAGTATTGATCCTTATACTACTTTTTTCGATGTATGGACAAGGATCTGGTGAAATCTCATATGCGGATGGAACAGGAAATAAAAACGACTGCAATGGTGGTGACCAACTTGTCAAACAGTAGTTTGAAATGGGAAAAAAACATCTTCATGGAATGTCGGATTGGACTTTGGTTTGTTTAATTCCCGTTTGAGTGGTACCTTGGATATCTATCAGAAGAAAACAACAGATTTGCTTTTATTTCAAGGAATTTGCCGGGATCGCTGGATTTAGTTCTACTTATTACAATCAAGGTTCATTGAATAATAAAGGTGTTGAATTTTCTTTGAATGCACAAATCATTGACAGTTCATCTTGAAATGGTCTGTAAGTGGTAATATCGGTGTCAATAGGAATGAAATTTCAGATTTAGGTTTGTTGCCTGCTGATTTTGGATGCTTGGGAGAGAGTTGGGTATTATGGTAATAGTTTAGGGGGATCATTTTGGTGTGGGGCATTTTTCTTGGCAGATTGACTCCGGGATTACGATACAATGTTGTTTTCCAGCTATAGAGTGCAAAGGGATATCACTTTCAGAAAAGATAAAGAGATTCGGGAAGAATGTCCTTGTGGTGGGAAGATATCATTTTTTATTCCCTGCTTAACCCCTTTACGCCGCTTCCCAGAGCGACAGTGTGCCCGGAACAAGAAGCGGCGGAAAAAGCGAATGCCTCCGCAGAAATACGGGGGTTTGACGTGCCTGATGAATTTATTGTGGGTGCGGCTGTGATTAGCGCGGAAAAATACCGTACTTACCGGCAGCGCACATTGAAAGTAAAAGGCATACAAGAACATTGGCACAGGGGCAGTTTAGTGGAGATTATCCGGCTAAGTTGATTAAATATAGAAGAATATGATAAAATTAATCACTGAAACCATACTTTTAAATTTACCTCATTTGCAGAGAGAAGGAGTGATCGGTTGAATAAGTTTGTAAAGAATCAGCCAATGGCGCTCCATGTCTTGTCATCGTCTTAGCAGTGGCTATATTCAATACGCTTGTCCCATCCGCAGGAGATTTTTACTGAGATGGCATATAGTGATTTCGTGGCAGCAGATAGAGAGAGAATATTGAGCTTTCTTTCTGGTCATCATCATGGTGAGAGAAATTCAGGTAAAGAAAAAGCGCAAAGATGGAACGGAGATGTCACCATATGTTCTCAACAATGACATTACACAGATTGTTACGTAAAAATGAATCCGGACGACGTAGTGAGTGCAATGTAAAACCGCTTACGGAACTTAGCCATCTTGGTGGATGAGCCTTCTGTGTTCAAGCTTTCTTCCTATTCTACTCTAATAAAGTGGGCGTTTGGTCCTCAGGATGCGAATCGTAACCCAGGGGGCGGCGAAGTCGTCATGAGTCAGGCATCCCGTGCAAGATTGCGGGAGCGAACTTGAGTCATGCGAGCTTCTTCCGGTGATGTTGCCGGTGAAGATGGAAGCGAAAGCTGAATTGGCGTCAGCCGTGATGAGGTACGGGATTTGCAGGTATTGAAGCGATTGGTATGCTAAAATCTAAAGGGACTTCTTCTCGATGGCGGACCTCCCGGCACCGGAGAGACTCTCTTGCGCAGAAAAGCGCGGTGGCTTGGGAAGCAAAAGCGTTCTGCTTCCATTTTTCAGGGTCTCGATTTTGTGGGAGACGTTTAGCTGACGTCGGTGCAGCGAGCATCACGTGTCAAACAGTGATTTGTTTGCGTTTGCAGGCGAGCTCGCGCCCACGTATTGTGTTATTGATTGAAAGTGTGTACGGTTAGAGCGCTCCAGCGCGGTTCAAGTCTTGGTGGCCGGCGGACATGACGAGACGTGAACAGACACGGAATCAGCTTCTTGTAGAAATGGATGGATGGTGGTGCTTTTGAACGATGTTACTACGATCGCTGCGACAAACTAGGCCAGGATCGATCACTGCATTATTAAGACCGCAGTTTCGACCGCCGCGTGTGGTTGCTAGAATCGATCCAGATTTGGCAGGGTGGAGTATAATTGCTATTCTCGGAAAGTGCATGCAAAGAGAGTCAAAACAGCGACTCTGATCCCGCGATATGAGTCTGACATCATCGTCAAAAGATTCACGGATTTGCCAGGCGGATCTCGCGGATTATTGAATTTGCGTAGAATGAGCGCTGCGCTTGCTGCCCAGACAGAAATGAAAGAAAACTATTTTACGATATGGCAGATATGCGGCCAGTGAAAAAGGTAAGCTATGGCCCGGAAAGAAAGTTGTCTACAAGGTCAGTGACAAGTGGAAGCGTATTATGAGGACGGCATATCATGAATCAGGTCATGCAATCATGGCGACAGTACTAAAGAGGCGGATCCTGTGCATAAGGTAAACATGGTTTCGTGGACAGGCCGGCGGATATACCAGCGGATGCTTCATGAAGAACGTTCTCCTTTAGCTAAAAGCCCATTTACTTGCGCAGCTTCGTAGCTCTTGGCGGCCGTGATCGCCGCGGCTGTGTAGCGAGGAAATTTCCGCAGTGGAAGCTTCGGCGACTTGCAGCAGGTTACAGGTATGCGGCAAAATGATTATGGGTATGATGCGACCGCGCTCGGCCCGGATGATTTTTGTGCTATCAGTGGTCAGCATTTTTCTCGGCAAGCGGCTTGGTTCGGAAAGGAACTACGGGAAACAGTAGCGCATCGATGAAGAGTATGTGCGGAGTCTGGATGAAGCCTCATATCTGATGCGATGCGCAAATCTCTACAGAGAATATCGTCGCTGGAATATGGCACACGCTGGACAGTGGCAGATCAACCATAAGCGCGGTGTCTGAAAATCTTTTAAATGTCACATAGCTGTTATGCGCCGGGAGAAGAGAGCCGCAGGCTAAAGAGGAATCGGAAGCTGGCACCACATCTCCATGGATGACGTGTTATGGACTTCTCTTTTACAAATTGGTTTGACCCCTCAGGAAGGTCTGGGCATAGAAGCTCAGGCTCTAATGCGCCGTTAAGAAACATAAGAAATATGCGCAGTGTCATCTCAAAAAGGATGGATGAATTGTTAATTCAGCAAAAAGCTAATTTGGCTATGTGGAGAGGAACAGTATGAAATTGTGACACTTAGCCATTACCTGAGTATAATACCTCCTTATGTGAGATTTGTCACAGGAAACCACTCAGCGGTGTGAGGATTATACGCTGGAGGTTCCTGCTATTGGCGACCGTGCGAATGAGCAATATTCATGGCGAACAAATGTTACCCGCAAATGGTATATCGCTGTTGGACGCTGAAGGCGCAGGGCTTCATGGACGTCTGGCTTGCAGGGAGCCGTGCAAGTCCTCAGCGGGCAAGCATAGCGATTCCTTACAATCAAGCGTTAGGAGTACGATTCTGATTTTCGTCGTAATCATTAACGCGAGATAAAGTGGTTCTGACAGCGCAGACTTGAAACTTTTTCGAAGAAAGCACGTTTCATTATACCGGATATGCTGGTCGGTGGAGAGTTCGTTAGCAGAAAGCCGGTGGTGCACTTCGTGAAAAAGCCGGTCGTGGGTGAGTTGTGAGCATGTTATTCCGAGCGAATGCTTCAAAACGAAGCTGGGATCAGATATCGTAAGTTGAAGAAGGTATATGCAGGCAGTGACTATCCGCATGCCGTTGTGCCTGAAAGAATTGGTGCCGGATATCCGGTGCCAACCAGAAGGGAAGGAAATGGCAGAAGTTGCCATACTACGGCAGCGTGTCGCAGAAAAGACATCCGTTGCCGTGAGTCCGTCTGGTGCGCAGAAATATTAGACGTAAATCACGGTCGCGTACTGATTACTTTCGGATTTCGGAAAACTTGAAATTATCGCCAAACAGCTTCCTGAACCAATCGGCAACCTGCTGTTCATCGGTGATTTAGCTTCCGTAAAAGTGGCGGCGTAAGCTCGGTCGGTGTCGCGCTTTCATCCGTCGCGTGAAAAAACAAAATGCGCATTGTTTGAAGCTTATCCGAACAGAAATTTTAAGAGCGCAGGTCTTCGACTTCGTGATCCGAGAATGAAAAGAACGTGCAAAATGCTAAGCCCTTTTGGCGAGGAAAGGCAAGCCAGTTCTCCAAGCGTTAATCGACAGTGAAGATACAAAAACGTAGCGTGGTCATCCATAAAAGCCATTGCGCTTGTTTTTTATTGAAATAGGAATGTGCGGTATGCTTAAAATAAAAAGATATAGCTTTTAGAGTGGGACTGCACATCATATAATTACCCGCATTAAGTTAAAGCGAGAAGCGAGACTGGGCATGGAAGAAACTAAAAAGGCGAAAGAAATCTTTTCCTCTCGCGGCATAAGCTGTTTGAAAATTCCGGCTTTTGGAAATTATGCGTGCCCGTTATTAATCACAATTTATTCCTAAATCCCACAAATGCTGAGCATGGCGTGACAATTGAAAGCCTGTATGAAAATAGAGAAACTCAATTCGCTGATAAGTTTGCTGGCGATTATACGAAAGGTGCTTTCATGCGAATGTATATACGCTTTCGGTTATGAGAATCAAACCGATGATTTCGCCACAATAAGGCAGGTGATGATTTGCCGCGATCTATTAATGAGGCAAAACAACGGGAAACTTGCTTGCAGGAGCGATCGCCGCATATATGCTGCCTAAAATTTTGAACGGTTAAACGGAAGAAAATTCTCAACCTGTTCTCATCGGGAAGATTATGCTGGAGAAAGTTCTCTTTCCATGCGATGAGAACTGTATGATTATGGGTTATTTTTGAAAAGATTTCAAAAAATGGTAATGCCTGCTGCTCAAAGGGCATTTGTTCGAAACGCAAAATGAATGTAAAAGCCGCTCGCCATCAGTCACGGATACGGCGGTAAGTGTGGGAAATGTGACGATAAAGAAAAAAGCGCAGTCGGTTACTTTGGTGAAGCAGTTATTAAAGATGGCATTTTAAAAAAACAAAGCTGTTTTCATCGGTGCCGATCAATTTTGAAGTTGCATTGACCGGAATTATGATGGCAGGTTAAGCGCTCGCCGTTTTAAGTGCTCACGTCGGTGGGAAAATGCTTCCAAAGCTTGGAGATGCCGGCCCTCGCGCAAGAGAGAAGAGATGAAAGCGGCCTGCGGAACCAATGAGTCGGCATTCTGGAGTAAAACCGGAGATTTACTGCCGTGTCGCCAGTTTGAACAGGGTATATACCGCCGTCGTTAACGAACAGGAACCATGATGGCGATGCGCAAATTACGGCAGGTCAAAAGCGAGCATGGCGAAAATGTATTCTCGACGGGTCTGGAGCGTTATTCTTTGAGGCAATTCATGCGGGAGATGCATGAAACGTTCTCGCTATCGCATTTCCCGATGCCGCCCGGGAAGCATTTCGCCAGACGGAACTTTGTCGGACATTCAGAACGGCCAGCCCGCGGCGGCGAACTGCGTTCCAAGAAGAGAGCTGGTACCAGCCACATAAAATCTTAATTATTTTTGCTGGTTCAGGGAGGATATAAGAAATTTATTTTGGGTACATAATCAGGGGAAGATATGAATTTAAATGTTTCTGGGATTTGGGTGGAGTTGTTCTTTCGGATAGTAGGGATATGTCCGAACCGAAGAAGTGAGAATTTAGAGTAAAAAGCCCGTTACTATGCTGGGCTGTTAATTTGCAGGTGCTTTCAGATGATTCCGGATTGTGGGATGTATTGGGAAATGAAAGGTGTATATCGTTGCAGGCGTTCGTGGAATGACAGCGAATAATCAAAAACTGGTGGGTTTGACTCTTGTGGAGATAGCGCGGGGGACACGTATATGTGCGGTGATTGCTGTCGTGTGGCCCGCCGATGGAAGGGAGATACCGCGGAAGGCAGATAAATTAGAATTATTCGCCGGCGATTTGCGGAAGCGAACAGGCGGGATTCGGATATGATCCGCCGTTTTATCTCGCCGGAATTTCGAAAAAGACAATGGCGGAGTTGGTCCATGGAGAAAAGTAACAAAACAAGCAATCGCGAAAAAGCCGTTGACGCGATGCTGAAAAAATTAAAAAGAGGCGGGGCATATAATATGCAGAAAGCTGCCTTCAGATATAATGTAAGTTAAATACATAAGGCTGCAAAAACCGATGCGTAAAGTAAAAAGAGTTATCAGCCAGGCGTATTTAGTATATAAATGTTTGTGGTTGAAAACATATCGGTTTGAAAGGAGGAAAAATACTTTAGATATCAGAGATGAAGCGATGCAATTAAGAATGAAAAAACATCAGATGATTAAAACGGATTGAATGGAAAACAGTCACGCGATTTGGTGTTGTTATACACCTGCCGCAGCCCATGCCTGGTTATTGGCGAAAGAAGAAGATAAATCTTTTGGAACCGACTTGGCGGGGAAATGTTGTTGCCGTTATTTCTGATGGTACCCGTACGGGGATTGGGGCGATATTGGGACCGGCTGCGCCATGCTCGTCATGGAAGCCGCCTTACAAACGTTTTTTGGCAATATTGATGCCATTCCGATTGTTTCAATAAAAAGACAAGGATGAAATAAAGCTCGCACTATTGAATTTTGGCAGTCTACCGGCATCACTTGGAAGATTTCTCCCCAATGGCTACGATATTGAAGATGAACTGAAAGCAACTATGAATATCCCTGTGTTCCATGATGACCAGCATGGAACCGCCATTGCGGCTTTGGCTGCTGTTCTCGGCGCGCTTCGTCCGATTAAAAAAGGCATCGGTGAAGCCAAAGGTGGTTATGTTTGGCGCAGGCGCAGCAGGCAACGGCTATTGCAAGACTGCTCCTGGAAGATGGCGTCAAACCGGAAAATATGACGGTCTTGAACAGCAAGGGATTCTCTATGATGACGGAAGATTGAACCGTGTACAAAAAGCGAATTGGCGAAACAGGTTAATCCGAAAAATCGCCAAGGAACTTTTTGCGGACGTAAAAAGGTGCGGATATCCTTTTGGCTACTTCCGCACCGGCAGCATTCAAAGAAATGCATAAAGAAGCAATCAAGACGACGATGGCGGAAAAAGAATGTTGTCTTTTGCCATGGCAAATCCGATTCCGGAAATGATGTTGTCTGATGCACAGGAATTGGGGCGTTTATGTATTTGGTACAGCAGAAGCGATATGCCGAACCAGGTAAATAATTCTTCTTTGTATTCCCGGGGCTTTTCCGCGGTGCTCCTTTGATGTCCGTGCCCGACAGATTAATGAACCGATGAAACTGGCAGCGGCTCATGCACTGGCAGACCTGGTTTCCGATGAAGAGCTTAAACCTGAATATGTAGTGGTTGATGTATTTGATCCGCGTGTGCCTCATGCGGTAGCAAAGGCATCTGCAAAAGCGGCTATTGAGTCTGGTGTAGCAAGAGTAACTGAATTGCCGGAACAGTATAAAAAGACTGATTTGTAAATGGGGATGGGGGACAAGACCGTCCGTCTTTGCAGGGGCGGTTTTATCTTTGCTGGTGATTGTCCGTTTATTGCACTGCAAAAAAAAAATCGTATATGATTAAGAAAAATTAGAGAAAGTCGGCGTACATGAATTTTATGGATGATATAAAAGAGCAGCTTCTAAAAAAAGAATTTGAATACGATGCTGTAGATGCAGATCGCGGAAAATGGGACAGGAATGCATTCGTTATTATTGGTGCTTGAAAATAGCGGATATGAAGCATATGCGGTCGGCGGATGTGAGATTTGCTCTTTTGCCAGCACCTCATGATTGGGATAATATTACTACTTCTGCAAAACCGGAAGAAATTTTCATGCTCGTTATGGGTAGGAATGGAGCGTGGAAAACCGTTGACGGTGCCGGAAGGCGGTTCGGTTATTGTCGTTATTAACCATATCGCGACCACAAGCGAAATGAGTTTACGGACAGTAATAAAGCCACCGCCCGGAAAAATATAACGTTTTCACCGGCTCTGCGAGAGTGTGATTTTGTCCCGCCGAGGCTACAGTGAATGCCTTGGCTGGTGGTTGGTGTGCTTATGACCAGCTTTGATGAATGATTTGGGAATAAAAAATTGAGAACTGTGGAAAGCGCGAAGAACCATTTTAGGAAGATGCCGCCTTTTTCGGGCTGCCGCGCTTCATCGGCAGTTAGATTTTCATGGCTTAGTCCGCGGAATGGCATCCGCTCGCTATCGCCGGAAAGCGGGTGAGAGTGCAGCGAAAGCCTGTCTCTCCTTTCGCAACGAGTGATTGATTTATTAGTTCGTACCGGTTTCGCAGCTTCTGGTCAGAAAACGTAATGACGGAAGTTGTTAAGAGCCTTTTGCCGGAGTTATCGCAACACCTTGCGATTTACCGCAGCAAAAAAAATTTCATAAATTTGATGGCTGGTATCATACTTTGCTGTTAGGTGCGGCGCCGCTCTACGTTGCTTCTCCGCTGGCCGCTTCTTCGCATGATGTGGAAAGGGATGCCTGGTGTACGCAGAATAAAAAGATGGGAAATATACAGACTATGGACATGATTTGAAAAGGGCGGAAATGGCAGCGGAGATTTTTCGTCGTTGAGACCGGTTGCTTTTGCCAAACGTTGTTCGGCTGGTAGAAAACCATATGCGTTATCATTATTTCTGCCAATGTATTCGAAGCTTAGTCGTGGAAAGTGAGCACAGCTTGCAAGAGGCAAACAATTAGCCTGATCTCGTCGATATGAAAGAGGGACGGGCAATTCACGCATTCTTCAAGGATCGTCAATTCATAGCCGGATTTCCAGAAATGACAGGGATCGCTTATCGTCGGATATATACGGAATGAATAAGTGGGTTAGGTCAAAATCGCCAGTCGGCTTTCTGTCCAAGTCGCCATCGGTGATTCCGGCTCTGCGTCTGAGTGCCCGATGATCTTCCGTCATCGTCAGCTCTTCCGAGCTCGGCCTCGCTTCTCGGCATAGTTCAGCACCCCGGCATAACGTGCGAGAGTAACATCATTGTGTTTTCTGCCGTAACCCGGAACTAGCGCCATCGA
>VOFK01001344.1_pt1 | contig 18903 bp, 38 predicted proteins | sample 5384121 | NCBI WGS metagenome assembly VOFK01 (sample SAMN12384730, study PRJNA508395) | human gut metagenome | isolation source: healthy gut J | host: Homo sapiens
CCAGTATGCTTCGTTCCGGTTACGTATTTTGCTTATTTTTTCGTTGCCTCGGCGGAATCAATCGTAAACCTGATCTTTCGTCGCCTCGCGGTGCTCAGACAAGGTCATAATACTCCGTTTTCAGGTCAACATAGGGGGTCAGCAAAATATCTTTTGATCATTTTCCAGATGACGCGGGTCATCTCGTCGCCGTCCATTTCCACAAGCGGCGTTTTTCATGAGGGATCTTTTGTAAAATCGGACATTTCAAAGCACTTACCTTTCTGCGGCTGCACCGCGGCTCCGTGTCACGGGGGAGAATGTGACGTTGTTTCTATCATTATCGGATATTTTTGCGAGAAAGTCAATCGTAAATTAGTGAATAAATTGCATGAAATTGCAGGAAATACAGTTAAACCACAAAACATTTACATACTATGTATTTACAGGACATCGGCGGACATGTTTGCGCTTTGCCCTTGAGATGATGCGTAAAAGCGTGCTATACTGATATACGTGAAAGTTTGTGCCGCGTATGATTCCGCATTTTCTGTGAAAACTAAGCGCATCTTATTCAAAAGGAGCGCTGCGGCATGAAAGCACAAAAAGAAACGCTCGTCTTTTTCCATGCAGGAAACGGACGAAGCCGAAAGGAAGAAAACGAAGGCCTTTCCGACCGCCAGAAGCAGATCCGCGAGGGGGCGGCGCGGTCGTTACCAAAAACCGAAAGCACACCATCCGGTGCCTCACCGTCATCGGACAGATTGAAGGGCATTACGTCGCACCGTCGCGAAAGAACAAAACGACGACAGTACGAGCACGTGATCCCGCAGATCGTCTCCGTGGAGGAGGACCCGCATCGACGGCCTGCTCATGATTTTTAAAAACACGGTCGGCGGCGACGTGGAGGCCGGTCTTGCCATTGCAGAGCTTGTCGCCCGGCATGCGCAAGCCACGGTGTCACTCGTTCTCGGCGGCGGACATTCCATCGGCGTGCCGCTTGCAGTGGCGGCAAAGCACTCACGTTCATCGCGCCCTCGGCATCCATGACCATTCACCGGTGCGTATGAGCGGCCTGATGCTGCTGGCGTGCCGCAGACGCTGGGTATTTTCAGCGCATGCTAGGACCGCATTACGAATTTCGTCACGGCTCCGGCATTTCCTATGAGCGCTTTATGCAGCTCGCCATGAATACGCAGGGGAGCTCGTCATGGACGTGGGGACGGTGCTGGACGGCGATGAAGCCGTGGCAGAGGGACTTATTGATACGCTCGGCAGCCTGCGATGCCATGGATTGCCTCGACAAAATGATTGCCACAGAGAAGAATAAGCAGCGTGCAAAGCCCAGAAAAGGCAAAATCACTCTAAAACGGCATTTGCCGTTTACATAACTTTTTATTTATCGTATAATTATACCGATAAAACCGAACAAAACCAAATTATCCGCAGAAAAGGAGATTACATAATGTCTATTTTTGAAGCAATCGTTCAAGGTATTGTACAGGGCGCAACAAGAGTTTCTGCCGTCTCAAGCAGCATGGTCACTTGTCGCTTGCACAGCACATCATGGGTGTAAAAAGGTAGACAGCTTGCTGTTTGACATTCTTTGCACCTCGGCACGCTCATCGCCGTATGTGCCGTCTATTATAAGCTCATCTGGCGGCTCATTAAGGCGTTTATTTCGCTCGTTGCAGACGTATTCCGCGGCAAATTTAAATGGAAAGATATGGATCATGACCGCAGACTTTTTGATGATGCTCATGATCGGCCTTATCCGCTGTTCCTTTTTGTTCCTGCGGTTCGGGCACGGGCATGAAGTTAAAAGATATTTCGGGCTGTGGGCTTTCGGATTCGACGATTTGGATCGAGGGCTTTGCGCTCCTCATGACAAGCGCCCTGCTGTTCCTCGGCATCCGTGCTTCCAAGGGTGCAAAGGTACATCACTTTACGCGTAAGGATGGCAAAGTCGGCGAGATTCGCGGCCGCACAAAGTTCCACACGGCAGACGCCATTTGCGTCGGTGTCACGCAGTGCGCGGCGGCGGTGTTCCCGGGCCTTTCGCGTTCGGCTCCACCATGGCGGCAGGTCTTCTGCGCGGTATCAACCAGCAGCAGCGCTCGATTATTCCTTCGTGCTCGGCATCCCGTCCATTTGGCGGCGGCTGTGCTCACCATTCAAAGACGCAATCGGCCAACCGGTCGACATTGGCGTCGGTGCGATGATTGCAGGCGTTGTTTACGGCGGCTGTTGTCGGCTTCCTCGCCATCAAGCTGCTCAAGTGGATTGTCACCACGAACAAATTACAGGTTTTCGCTTATTATACGCTGGTGCTCGGCGTTATAACGCTCATCGTTTCCGTTATCGAAGCGGTCACGGGCACAAATCTTTTTCACGGCATGCCGCTTTGATCCGGTGATCTATAAACCGGAGGTTTATTTTTGGCGGGTAAAAAACAAAAGTACAGCAAAGGGCAGCGCTTCCAGCAAAAAGCGGTGCGAAGTCATCGGCTGCCAAAAACACCCGAGCTCGGGTTCTAAGTCCAATACAAAATCGCGTGCGTCTTCCGCAAAAGGGAAGAGCACGTCTTCAAAAAACAGAGCGCACCCAGCGTAGAGCAGCTGCGCCAGCGCAACCAGACAGAAGCTATCCTCTGGTTCGGTGCGGCCATTTTAACGGCGTGCTTTGTACTCATTCCGGGAGGCAGCGTGTGGCTTTATGGTGCACAACGTGCTGCGCGGCGTGTTCGGCGGCTGGGCTATCCTGCTTGCGGTGCTGATGGGGTATATCGCTGTCAGCAAAATGATGGAGCAGACCACCATGCTGCGCGGCGGGCGCTTGGCGCTCATGGTCGTGATTGTCGTGCTGTTTTGCACGGCGGGGCATGTTTGGCAGCTTTTTCCCGAAAGAAAAGAGTTTTTTTAAGCTGGTTGGCATCTTATATATGCATGGCGTAGAGCAGGGCGGGGCCGGTCTTGTCGGCGGCCTTGTCGGCGAGCTGCTTGTCAAGTGCGCGGAAGTGCTTGGCGCACGCATCATCACGGGCGTGCTGCTGTTCGTCTCCGCGCTCATTTTTACGGGCACGTCGCTCGCGAGCTTTTTTAAAAAAATTGTAAAGCCGGCGGTCGTCATTCGCGACGTCGCGCGGCAGCGCAAGGAAGAGCGCCGCATTCTGGAAGAGGAGCGCGGCAATGCGGAGGAATCGCCGTTTGAAACGGTTTTGCCGCAGCACCCGGTGCGTTCTGTCCCGGAGGATGGTAAAATGGAATCGAAAAAACAAAGGAAAGACGCCGCGCGTGTATTTGGAGCAGCTTTTCGGTGTGCGCCGCACGGAGCCGGATAACGACCCCGTAGTGCTGCACGATTACACCGAAAGCTCCGCACAGATCAACGCGCATTGATCGACGAAAACCGCCGTGTGCGGATTTCCGCGTGCCCGGCTTAGAGCGTGAAGCACAGCCTGCGCAAAATGTGCAGCCGACCTATACGCCGCCGGTGCAGGCGGAAGTGCGCCCGCCGCAGCCTGCTGAAACGCCCGGGAGACCCATGTGCGGTGGAACGCGAAACGGTGGAAGCGCCGGTGATTATGCCGCCGTTATGCAGACGGCAAAGCGGAGTCTGCACCCTGTGCAGCAGAGTGCGTATGCACAGCCTGCGCCGCAGCCGGCCGCACCGACAATCCTCGCGCCGGGGGTCGTCCCGGTGACGCCCGCGCACAGCGCGGAAGCCGCCGCGGACGCGCAGAAGGCGACGGAAGAATTCATGAAAAAGAAGCTGGAAGCAGAACGCATGGAGACCCAGCCTGCGCAATCTGCACCGAAGGAGGAAGACAGCTCATATATCTTCCCCACCGGTTACGATGCTCGCTTCCGGCAAAAAAGTAGATGCCGCCGTGGAGACCGAAGAGCTCCAGACAAACGGCAAGCTGTTCTTGTGGAAACACTGAAAAGCTTCGGTGTGCAAACCAAAATTCTCGATATTTGCCGCGGCCCGGCTGTTACGCGCGCTATGGTGCAGCCTGCCGCCGGTGTGAAAATCAGCAAGATCACGAACCTCGCCGATGATCTTGCAATGAACCTTGCCGCAACGGGCGTGCGCATTGAGGCGCCGATCCCGGGCAAAGGCGGCCGTCGGCATTGAGGTGCCGAACAAGGTGAAGACCATCGTACGCATGCGCGAGCTTGTGGAATCGAACAGCTTTGTGACTTCAAAAAAGCCCTGACCGTGGCGCTTGGCCGCGACATTGCCGGTCAGGTAACGGTGGCAGACCTCAGCAAAATGCCGCATATCCTCATTGCCGGTACGACCGGCTCCGGTAAATCCGTGTGTATCAACTCGCTTATCGTGAGCCTGCTGTATAAATCCGGCCGGACGATGTGCGCTTTTTTGATGATTGACGAAGGTCGTGGAGCTCGGCATTTATAACGGCATTCCGCACCTATTGGTGCCGGTCGTCACCGACCGAGAAAGGCGGCGGTGCGCTGAACTGGGCCGTTACGGAAATGCTGAAGCGCTACAAAATTTTTGCCGAAAACAACGTGCGCGACTTAAAGGGCTACAACGCCCTCGCGCAGGCGAACAATTATCAGGACGAAAACGGACAGCCCATGCAAAATGCCGCAGATCGTCATCATTATCGACGAGCTTTCCGACCTGATGATGGCGCGCCGAACGAGGTGGAGGACGCGATCTGCCGCCTCGCGCAGATGGCGCGTGCCGCCGGCATGCACCTTGTAGTCGCAACGCAGCGCCCGTCCGTGGACGTTGTGACGTGGCCTCATCAAGGCGAACATCCCGAGCCGCATCGCGTTCGCGGTGTCCTCTGCCATTGACTCCCGCACCATTTTCGACAGCGCCGGCGCGGAAAAGCTGCTCGGACAGGGGCGATTGCTTGTTCTCGCGGTCGGCGCGCAGAAGCCGCTGCGTATTCAGGGCTGCTTTGTCAGCGACAGCGAGATCGAATCCGTCGTGGATTTCGTGAAGAATTCGAGAAGCGTTATTTACGACGACTCCATTGCGCAGGAGATTAGAGCGCAGCGCTGTGGAGGGCTCAAAATCGAGCGACAGCGGCAGCAATGACGATGAGGGCAGCGGTGACCCGATGATGAACGAAGCCATTAAGTGCGTTGTTGAAGCGGGCCAGGCCTCCACAGCGCTTTTGCAGCGCAGACTGCGTCTCGGCTACGCCCGCGCGGGCCGTCTCATCGATGAGATGGAACAGATGGGTATTGTGGGGTCCGCACGAGGGGCTCGAAGCCCCCGCGCCAAGTACTCACTCATCACCTATGCGCAGTGGCTGGAAATGAACATGCAAAAGCAGGATACCCCCGTGATGCGTAACACAAAGCGCGGTGCACGGACGGCAGAAAGCTTGCAGGCGCGTTGGTACTTGTTTTGCTTCTTTTGGCGTTCTGTTTACACGCCGCCCGGACGGGCGATGTGGACGGAGCTCCGCGCGCATGCGGCCTGCTGCCGTTTGCACAGAGCTTGCCCGATGCCGATTTGACGGTTTATGTCATCGACAGTGGGTAAGGCGGATGCAATCTTAATCGAAACGCCGGAGGGCGCAGTGCTTTTCGGACTGCGCGACAGCGGAGCAGGCGAAAACCGTGCTGCGCGTTTTAAAACAGCGAAACATTCAAAGCTGCGCGCCGTGGATCTCGCACGCGGACAGCGACCACGTGGGCGGCTGACGCAAAATTTTGCGGGAGGTGCCCGCAGAGGAGGTGGTCACCTCCGTGTACACGGAGCTGACGGGCTGCCGGAAGATCAAACCGTGCGAACGGTAAGCGCCGGGAGACGGTCTCTACGGCGAGGCGGAATTTCGGGTGTTCGCGCTTCAGAAGATTTAGAGCACGAATGAGAATTCGCTTGTGTATAAAAAGTTTTGCTACAAGGAGTTTTCCATGCCATTATTCTGTGGTGATATTGAGGAGAAAGCGGAAAGACTGCTGCTGGATATATATGACGCGCCAGGCGGATGTTTGAAGGTGCCGCACCACGGCAGTGCTTCGGCGACAAGCGATGCATTGCTTGAAGCTGTGCAGCCGCAATATGCGGTAATCTCCTCGGGCGAAGACAGAAATTTGCTGCCGCGAAACGAGACACGCTGAAATGGCTCGCCGACCACGGCGTTGAAATTTTCCGCACGGACGAAAACGGCGGTATTGCGACTTTGACGGACGGCGCTGAAACGAAAATTTGCACGGAAAACGGAAATAACCCGCTGCTATATAAAAGGTATTTACGGAAAGGAACAGATGATATGAAACAAATCACCATCGACCGCTTTGACGGTATTTACGCAATCTGCGAAGACAAGCGGACAAGGCGTTTTTTCGCCATTGAAACGAGCGAGCTGCCGCAGGGTGCAAAGGCCGGCGACGTGCTGAAGATTACCGATGACGGTGCGCTTTCCATCGACGTGGAGACCGAGCGCCGCCGCGCACGCATTTTAGAGAAGCAGAAAAAAGCTGATGGGGCTGTAAGAAGGGGCGGCTTATGGAAGACTGAAATATATTTTTCACTGCATTCTGCACATGGATTATAAATCGCTGTTCGATACGGTGAAAACGGTGCATGAGGTGAGCGGTAAAAACCGTATTTGGCTGTTTTTTTGACATCATCAAGTGCGGCTTTTTAAGTACGGTGCGGGCTGGCAAAGGATTACCTTTATGCGCGTTTTATGACCTGAATGACAAGCAGCGTGCGACGTATGTGACGCGCGGCATCAATAACTCCATTGTAAAAAGCCTCAACGACCCCGCGTATTACCATATTTTTGATAATAAAAAGCGAGTTTTTACACGACGTTTGCGGAATATTTGCACCGCGAGTGGCTGCATTTTTCCAAGTGCACAAAAGAGCAGTTTTTGACTTTATGCAGGACAAAGACGAGATCATCTGCAAGCCGGACGACGCTTCCTGCGGCGTGGGTGTGGAAAAAGCTGAAAAAGGCCGACTACGCAACGCTCGACGCCATGTACGAGGACTTCTTAAAGAAAAAGGGCGCGGACGTGATCGAAGAGGTTGTCATTCAGCACCGGATATGAACCGCATCAACCCCGGATCCGTCAACACCATCCGCGTGTACACGGTGCTTTCCGACGGTGTGTCGAACGTGGTGTACGCGTGCATCCGCATGGGCAACAGCGACCGCCCGGTGGATAACATCAATGCCGGCGGCATCGCCGATCGACCTCGAGACCGGCAAAAATCGCGTGCGCGGCGTGCGACAAGCAGCGCATCGTCTATGAGCGCCACCCGGGCGTTCGTGCTTGCTCAAGGGCTACCAGATTCCGTACGGACAAGGTGATGGACATTTGCCGTGAAGCGGGCCACATAAGGTGCCGCAGATGGCTACATCGGCTGGGACGTAGCGATCACAAAAAGACGGCCCGCTCTTTATTGAAGCGAACAACATGCCGGGTCATGATGTCCCGCAGATGCCGTTGCAGGCACCGGATAAAGATCGGCATTTTGCCGGTGTTCCAAAAAATATATCAAGGGTCTGTGATGAACCGAGGCTGATTTTGTCTCTTTCGGGAAGGCAGAAAGGCGGCAGCAGAGCTTGCACAGGGCGCTTGCGGGGATCGTTAAAACGAACCAGATGAGCGAAAACGGCAGACAGATCTGGCCCATGATGTTGAGCGGCAGGGCGGAGTAATCCCAATCACATGCAGATGAAGCACGCGGTTTACGAGCAGGCCGAATAAAAAAATTCCACAACGGTTATGATGAGGGAGCCTATGGCGCAGCGCGCCGGAAGGCTTCTTCTTTCATTTTTTCGCAGCGCATACGGCGTTGATGAGCAGCAGACAAACGCCGCCGGCAAAGTGCCATGGAGGCGTGGGAGTAGCCGCGCCACAGCACTTCCAAAAGGGGATAAAGGCCGCTGCCGGCGAGGAAACAACAGACTGTTTTTGCGGACGGTACGGTTCATGAAAACGACTCTTTTTCATGACTTTCCTTTTCAGTATGCCCGCTTTTTTGTACGCCTATTGCAAAGAAGCAACAAAATCGAAATAAATAAGCATCAAAAAGATACGCATGCTACTGTACAAAAGCGGCGGAAACTGTGTATAATCAGTACAGACAGAAAGACAGAAAGGTCGGTTTCTTATGAAAAAGAATTTTGGTTACGGGCGGCACAGGCTACATTGGCAGCCACACCTGCATTTCTCTTCTTGAAAAGGGCTACGATGTGACGATCGTGGATAACCTTGTAAACAGCAAGGCGCTGGTGGTAGACCGCATTGAAAATTTGAGCGGCAAAAAGTGAAGTTCTTTGAAGCGGACGTGTGCGACGAAGACGCGCTGCGCAAGATCTTTGCGGAGGACGAGATTTTTGCCGTTATCCATTTTGCAGGCCTGAAGGCAGTCGGCGAATCCGTGCAGATTCCGTTGCGTTACTATGAAAACAACCTCATTTCGACATTGAGCCTTTTTGAAGGTGATGGCGGAGTTTAAGGTGAACAACAACTTTGTGTTCAGCTCCTCGGCGACGGTGTACGGCAACCCGGCTTCCGTGCCGATCCGCGAGGATTTCCGCTTTCGACGACGAACCCCTACGGCACGACAAAAGCTGATGATTGAGCGCATCTTGAAGGACTACGCGCACGCAAACCCGGATTTTAACCCGATCATCCTGCGCTACTTCAACCCGGTGGGCGCGCACAAGAGCGGCACCATCGGCGAAGACCCGAACGGCATCCCGAACAACCTTGTGCCGTATATCACGCAGGTGGCGGTGGGCAAGCTGCGCTGCCTCGGCGTTTTTCGGCGACGATTACCCGACGAAGGACGGCACCGGCGTGCGCGATTACATTCATGTCGTCGACCTTGCAGAGGGCCATGTGGCGGCGCTCAAGAAATTCGACGATCCGCACTGCGGCGTGAAGATCACAACCTCGGCACCGCTGTGGGTTACTCTGTGCTTGACATTGTGCACGCGTTTGAAAAGTGCGTCGGCCACAAAGATTCCGTATGAGATCAAGCCGCGCGGGCGACATCCCGGAGTGCTACGCAGACTGCACGAAGGCGTATGAGGAGCTCGGCTGGAAGGCACAGAAGACGTTGGACGACATGTGTGCGGACTCCTGGCGCTGGCAGACGCAGAACCCGAACGGCTACAACGGCTGATGGCACGCTTCGTTTTAGCCTCGTCCTCCGTGAACCGCAAGGAGATTCTGGAACGCGCGGGCATCGAGTTTACGGTGATCGCCTCGAATGCCGATGAATCGAACGGGCCGAAGGCGCCGGACGCGCTTGTAAAGGGAGCTTTCCCGCCGCAAGCTGGAAGCGGTTTTGCCGAAGTGCGAAAGTGACGATCTTGTAATCGCGGCGGACACGGTGGTGTACATCGACGGCGAAATTCTCGGCAAACCGAAAGACTTAGCGGATGCAAACCGTTTTATGCACCTGCTTTCGGGCATGTGCACACGGTGTTTACCGGCGTGTGCATGGCATATCACGGCGAAAGCGCGTTTCATTCAGTCAGGAGACGAAGGTAAAAGTTCTATCCCCTGACAGAAAGTGAAATCGCGGCTTACGTGCAGAGCGGCGAGCCGATGGGCAAGGCCGGGCGGCTACGGCATTCAGGGCCCGGCGGCGCTGTTCGTAGAGAGTATTGAGGGCGACTACAACAACATTTTTCGGTCTGCCTGCGGCGCACGTGATGCAGGAAGCGAAAAAGCTTTTTAAAGGCAGACAAAATATAAGACAGGCACGATCAGTCCTTTTTCGGCGTATACTGGCGTATCGGAAAGGACTGATGATTTATGTACCGGTATCGCCGAAGACGGTATAAACGCGGACGTAAACGGCGCGTGTTGGCGTTTTTTGCTGCTTGTTTTCGCTTTTTGTGTTTGCCGAGCTGCGACTGCCCGCGATGAAAGCGGAGCTGCGCACGGCAGCGCGCTTGACGGCGCACGCGCGCGGTGCATCGCGAAAACGGTGCCGGAGTATCTGCGCAGACCGTCGCAAAAAGGACGGCAGAGACGGCGCTTTCTACATATACGCTCGGCGTACTGGAAGCGGAGTTGACGGATGCTTTGCGGAAAAGCTTGAACGGCACGGCAAAGGCGTTTGTGCCGCTCGGAAATTTAACGGGGCTGATGCTTTTTGAACGGGCGCGGGATGAAGATACCCGTGCGGTTTTCGGTGGAAAGTGCGGTTTCGGTGCGGTTTGAAAGCGTCTTGAGGCGCGGGCATCAACCGTACGGCGTACCGAACGGTGCTGCATATTGAAGCGGTGCTGTTCACGGCGGAGCGAGACGGGGCGGCGCCTGTGACGGTGACGGCAGCATACCCGTGTATGAAGCGGTGCTTGCGGGCGACGATGCCGCAGTACGGCGTGGTGCGCGCAGGATACAAAAAATTGTGAATAGCCGTTGGATTTTGCGCGCTTTGTGGTAAGATATTAACAAGTATCGAAATATCTTGAAATGACACGGAGTTTTAACTTATGACGCACGAACAGGCCCGGCAGCAGATTGACGCGCTGCGGGAACAGATCGAGTATCACAATAAAACTATACCGAGGACGCGCGGGATCAGCGACTATGCGTACGACATGCTGTACCGCCGCTTGGAAAATCTGGAAGCGGGCGTTCCGGAGCTGAAAACAGAGGACTCGCCGACGAACCGTGTGGGCGCAGCGGGATACAACACATTTGCGGAAGTGACGCACCCGTGCCGATGGAGAGCCTGCGACTCGTTTTCCGAAGACGAGCTGCGCGACTTTGACCGCCGCGTACGCGCCGTTGTGGACGACCCGGTGTATGTGGTAGAGCCGAAATTGACGGTCTTCTTTTCCGTGGCGTTGAATACGTGAACGGCTATACACGCGCGGCTCTACGCCGGCATTGGACGGGAGAACGTGACGTTGAATATCGGTACGATCAAATCCGTACCGAAGACGCTCAAAGAGCCGCTGCCGTTTTTGAGGTGCGCGGCGAGGTATATATGTCGGACGAAAGCTTTTTGGCGGCTGTAAAGCGGAGCGGCAGGAGCTTTGGAAGAAAAAGCCGTTTAAAAACCCGCGCAACGCGGCGGCGGGGTCGCTTCGACAGAAAGACCCGAAGATTACGGCGCAGCGCACGCTGGATATATTTTGTCTTTAACATTCAGGTCATCGAGGGTGAGACCATCACGACGCACGCGGACGCATTGAAGCGTTTGCACGAGCTTGGCTTTACGGTGTCGCCGCTTTATTGCCGCACGGGCGACATAGAGACGGTAATCGAGAAAATCCGCGAGATCGGCAACGAAGCGCGGCACGTTCTCGTACCCGATTGACGGCGCTGTTGTGGCCAAAAGTGGACAGCTTCTCTCAGCGCGAGGCACTCGGAAGCACGGCGAAGTTCCCGCGCTGGGCGGAGGCGTACAAGTACCCGCCGAGGAAAAAGAGACGACGCTCCTGACATAGAAGTTGCTGTAGGGCGCACGGGTGTTTTGACGCCGACCGGCGTGTTTGAGCCGGTGTTCTTAGTCCGGTACGACGGTCAGCCGCGCGACGCTGCACAACCAGGATTTCATCACGGAAAAAGATATTCATCGGCTCGCGCGTCATTATCCGAAAGGCGGGCGAGATCATCCCGGAGGTCGTTTCCGTGGTCTCCTGAACCCGAGGATACCGTGCCGTACCGTTTGCCGGAAACGCCCTTCGTGCGGGGAAGTTATCACGCGTGTGGAGGGGGAAGCCTTGGCTGCACGAATCCGCAGTGCCCAGCACAGCCGATGCGCAACTCATTCATTTTGCGTCGCGCGACGCGATGGACATTGACGGATTGGGACCGGCGGCGCTGGAGCAGCTGAGCGCAGCGCTTCAGGTGCACTCGCCCGGCTGATTTATACGACATTACGGCACAGGAGCTTGAAACGCTTGATCGTTTCGGCAAAAAGAGCGCGGAAAACCTCGTTGCGGCGATCCAAAAATCGAAAGAAAACGATTTATCAAAGCTGCTGTTTGCGCTCGGCATTCCGCACATCGGCGCGAAGGCGGTCAAAGCTGCTTGCGGGCGCGTTCGGAAAATATGGATGCTTTGATTGCGGCGGACGAAGAGCAGATTGCGGCGATAGACGGCTTTGGCGGCATTATGGCGCAGGAGGTCTACGCGTTTTTCAGAAGACACTCGGCGATAGAGCCCATTGACCGCTAAAAGCGGCGGGCGTGAACATGACGGCGGAAGCGGTCACGACGGACACGAAATTCCTCGGCAAGACGTTTGTGCTGACGGGTACGTTGCCGCAAATTTGAAGCGCACGGAGGCCGCAGCGCTGATTGAAAAGGCGGGCGGCAGGTGAGCGGCTCGGTCTCGAAAAAGACGAGCCATGTTGTGGCGGGCGAAGAAGCCCGGCAGCAAGCTTTACGAAGGCGCAGACGCTGGGCATCCCCGTATTGACGGAAGCAGAGCTTTGACGCTTTTTAAACGGTGAGGACAACACGGAAAGGAACGAAGCATAATGGCAGAAGAAAGAAAAACGGACGAAGCGCTTGAAAAAGCCGTGGAGACCGATGAGGACATTGACCGCTATATCCGCGAGCTGACGGGAAAGGAAACGCCGAAGGACAAGGAGAAGAAGGCGAAGAAAAGAAAGCGCCGGAAAAAGAAGAATTCCGCGTGACGAGCCAGATCGGCGAGGACGACTACAAGGCATTCATTTATTACTCTACGCTTGGGCGCTTTTAAGTGGCTCATCATCCGGCGCTTATCATCGTGCCGCTCATGTTCTCGTTCCTCTTTGCGTTCAACGCGGGGCATTTTTACGTGGGCAATTTCATTTTATCGCTGCTTATCATGTATGTGGCGATTACGCTGATTGTTGTCATTCGCTGCACGCGCTGGCTTTCTAAAATTCGCAACAATAATCCTGCCGTGATGCACCTGACGGAGACGACGCTTATTTTCATGACGAACAGTGTCATCAACATGAAAAAAACGGCAACCGCATCAAGGTCGATTACAAGCAAGCACATGATCGACGTGGGCGAGAGCAGACAGCACTACATCATGTATTTTGATAACGGCAAAATCCATGGTATTCAGAAAAAGAAGACATGGAAAAGGAAACGTTGGAAAGGTTCCGCCCGGTTATCGAATCTAAAGTACATAAATTAAAAGTTACACAGATGCTCAAAAATAAACCGGGAGGTTTTTCAACATGGTCATCGATTTAAAAACACTGTACGGCGCGGAAGCGACCGAGCAGCAGAAGCGTTATGAGGAGCTTTACGCTTACTTTGCGGAGGAGTTCGGGGATGCTAATGCGCTTTCATATTTCAGTGCGCCGGGCAGAACCGAGGTGGGCGGCAACCACACCGACCACAACAACGGCAAGGTGTTGGCGGCGGCTGTGAATCTGGACGTTATTGCGGCGGTGAAGAAGACAGAGAACGGCGTGATCCCGCCTGAAATCCGTCGGGTTCCCGATGGACACGGTCGATACGGCAGATCTTAACGTGCAGGAAGCGGAAAAGGAGCGCTCGGCGTCGCTCATCCGCGGCGTGTGCGCACGCTTAAAGGCGCTCGGCTATGAAGTGGGCGGCTTTGACGCGGTGACGACCTCAAGAGTTTTAAAGGGGCTCCGGCCTTTCAAGCTCCGCGGCGTTTGAGGTGCTTGTGGTGACGATTTTAAGCCACCTGTATAATAACGACGCGATCGACCCCGTGGAGGCGGCACAGATCTCAAAATTTGCCGAAAACATGTACTTCGGCAAGCCCTCCGGCTTACTCGACCAGATGGCGGCGAGTGTGGGCGGCTTTTACGACGATGGACTTTAAAGACCTTTCCGCGCCGAAGATTGAGAAGATCGATTTTGACCTCGACCGTTACGGCTATGCGCTGTGCGTCGTCGATACGGGCGGAAACCATGCTGACCTGACCGGCGAATACGCAGCCATTCCGGCGGAGATGAAGCGCGTTGCGAAGGCGCTTGGCGGCGAAGTGCTGCGCGAGGTAAGCGAGGAGGAGTTTTATAAGAAAATTCCCGAGCTCAGAAAAAGAAGTCGGCGACCGCGCGATTTTGCGTGCGATTCACTTCTTCGACGACAACCGCGTGGTGGATAAAGGAAGTGGCAGCGCTGAAAGCGGGTGACTTTGAGACGTTCAAGCAGTGTGTGATTGCCTCGGGTTATTCCTCGGCGATGAATTTGCAGAATGTGTTCGCAGTTGTTGAATCCGCAGGAGCAGGGGCTTGTCCCTTGCGTTGGCACTTATTGCGAAGATCCTCGGTGGCAAGGGCGCGTATCGCGTGCACGGCGGCGGCTTTGCCCGGCACGGTGCAGGCGTATGTGCCGCTCGATATGCTGGACGCATTCAAGGCAGAGATGCAGAGCGTGTTTGGCGAAAAGAGCTGCTATGTGCTCTCCGTGCGCAGCGCGGGCGGCACGAAAGTGACAATCGAATAAGTTTAACGGCGGCTTTGGTCTTTAGAGCCGCCGTTTTTGCGTATTGCGGGAAATACGTGTTGCGAAATTGTAAATATTGGGAAACGGTGGATTTCGCCTTGCGAATCATGCCGATTTGTGGTATAGTATACTCTGTATCATTATGACAGCTTACCGCAGACAGCTTGTCTGCGTGCGATAAAGGAGAATGTTTTTTGAAGGATAAAAGAAAATCACCGTTACGGCAGACGAGCTGCAAAAAAAGCAGAAGCTATACACGGCGGACGTTGCGGCGATCATGCAGGTGCGCGCGATGCACGGCACGCCGAAGGCGCTTGTGCGCACGTATGGCTGCCAGCAGAATGTGGCGGACGGCGAACGCATTAAGGGTATGCTCTCTGAAATGGGCTTTGAATTCACTGAAGATGAAGATGAAGCCGATTTTATTCTGTTCAACACTCTGCGCCATTTCGCGAGCACGCCGAAGACCGCGTGTTCGGCAACATCGGCGCGCTGAAAAACGTGAAGCGCCGCAACCCGTCGCTGCTCATTGCCGTATGCGGCTGCATGATGGAACAGGAGCGCGTGGCGGAGCGCATTAAGGCGTCGTTCCCGTTTGTGAACATCGTGTTCGGCACGCACGTCATCCACCGACTGCCGGAGATGATGTACACCGCCGTGACCGACTCGAAGCGCGTTTTTTTGCGCGGGCATGAGTCGAAAGAGATCATTGAAGGCCTGCCGGTGCCGCGACGGCAACACGCGCGTGGTGACCGTGATGTACGGCTGCGACAATTTCTGCTCGTACTGCATTGTGCCGTATGTGCGCGGCCGGGAAAAAGAGCCGCCACCCGGATGCCATCGTTGCCGAGTGCCGCGAGCTCATTGAGCAGGGCTACAAAGAAATTACGCTGCTTGGACAGAACGTGAATTCCTACGGCAAGGGCTTGCCGGAGAAAGTGAATTTTTCGGAGCTTCTGCGCCGCATTGACGCGATTGGCGGCGACTACCGTTTGCGCTTTATGACCTCGCACCCGAAGGATGCGACGCACGAGCTGGTCGACACGATTGCGGAGAGCCGGGCACATCTGCCACTACATCCACCTGCCGTGCCAGTCTGGCAGCCGTGTGTTAAAGGCGATGAACCGCCACTACGACCGCGAAAAATACCTTTTGACCTCATCCGCTATGCGAAAAGAGAAAATGCGGATCTGTCGCTGACCTCCGACATTATCGTCGGCTTTCCGGGCGAGACGTATGAGGAGTTTCTGCGAGACGCTGAGCCTCATCCGCGAGGTGGAGTTCACGTCGCTCTTTACGTTTATTTTCTCGCCGCGCCCGGCACGAGAGCCGCCGAAATGGAAGACCCTGTTACGTACAAGGAGAAAACGCAGTGGTTCTCGGAGCTTTGAAGACACAGGAGGAGATTGCCGCAAAGCGCTGCGCTTCCATGGTGGGCAGCACGGAGCGTGTGCTCATTGAAGAGCAGCAACGAGAAAAACGGTTTGCTCAGCGGTCGCACCGCAAGCAGCATCATTGTGGAATTCCCCGGCGAAGACGAATGGATCGGCGAATTCAAAAATGTAAAAGTGACCGAAGCGCGCAACTGGATTTTGCGCGGCGAATGTAGACTAAGACACAAAACGGGTTTTGACCCATTGCTTTTTCAAAATACAATAAAATTTATAATTTATTTTAAGGAGCTATTACTATGGATATCATGAAACTGACAAGAGAACTCGGCCGCGCTTTGCAGCAGGACCAGACCACATCAACATGAGCGTTGCGGAGCAGCAGTGCAACGAGGACGAAGTTTGCAGAACGCCATCGGCGAATTCAATTTAAAGCGCATGGCCATCAACAACGAGGCGGCAAAGGAAGACCGCAGCGAGGAGCTTATCGAGCAGTACAACAAAGAACTGCGCGAGATTTACGGCAGAGTGATGCAGAACGAGCACATGGCGGCGTATCAGGCGGCAAAGAACGAGTTTGATGCGCTGATGCAGCGCGTGACGGGTGTGCTTTCCATGTGCGCGGAGGGTCAGGACCCGGATGGCTGCGATCCCCGATGCCTGCGGCTGCACCGGCAGCTGTGCGACCTGCGGCGGTGGCTGCCACTAAGGCAGAATTTTGCAAAGCTTGCACGTGATCTGCTTGCATCTTTTCCGCCATACCGGTCGTAAAGTCCTTGACAGGCGCCAGCCTGCCTGCGGAATTACTACGCAAGGCGTATACGCTCATGACGAAAATCTGACGGCGCATCTCGCGCACCTACTTTACAAAAAATCTGCCTTAGGTAGTAATTCACTTGTTGACTGAATCTTAACGATATGGAGGCCGGGCATGGCTGATTATTCCCCGATGATGAAACAATACTTTTGAAGTGAAAGAAAAGTATCCGAACACGCTCCTTTTCTTTCGCCTTGGGACTTTTACGAGATGTTCTTTAACGATGCGAAAATCGCGTCGCGTGAGCTGGAGCTGACGCTGACAGGCCGTGACTGCGGCCAGGAGGAGCGCGCGCCGATGTGCGGCGTGCCGTTCCACAGCGCGGAGACGTATATCGCGCGGCTTGTGGCAAAGGGCAAGGTTGCCATCTGCGAGCAGATGGAAGACCCGCGCTTGCAAAGGGCATCGCTAAAGCGCAAGCGCGTCCGCGTCATCACGCCCGCACCGTTATGGAAAGCAGCATGCTCGACGAGGCGAAGAACAACTACATCGCTTCCGCGTATTATCAGGGCGATAAGGTGGGCATCTGCTTTGCGGATATTTCAACGGGCGAGCTGGAGGCGACGACGTTGACGGCGGAGAAGGGCGAGACGCTCTCCCGCGCGGTCATCGACGCGCTGTCGCGATTTACGCCGCGCGAAATCCTCATCAACCCGGATTTTACCGATTTGACGGACGTGGCGAAATTCGTTTCCGATAAGCTTTCGGCGTCACTCGAGTGCATGGATTTTTGCGGTTTACGAACCGCTGCACGCGGAAGAAACGGTGAAGGCGCAGTTTCACCCCGAGGTTTTGGAACGCTCCGACGTTTTGAATTTCCCGGAGATCACGGCGGCGCTGAGCGCTTTGCTCGAGTATCTCAGCCGCACACAAATCACGGGTTTGGAGCGCATGGAGGAAATTCGCATATATTCGCAGGCGAAGACGATGCGGCTTGATTTAAACACGCGCCGAAACCTTGAATTACTCGAGACGATGCGCAGCAAGGAGCGCCGCGGTTCGCTTTTGTGGGTGCTTGACAAGACCAAAACGGCGATGGGCAAGCGGCTTATCCGCACATGGCTCGAGCAGCCGCTTTTTGAGCCCGGCGGGCATTACGCTGCGGCAAAAACGCGGTGGAGGAGCTGTTTGAGAACCGCCCGCTTTTTAGACGATGTGACCGGAGGCGCTGACGGGCATTTTTGACCTGGAGCGCATTATGACGCGCGTGGTGTACGGTTCTGTAAACGGCAAAGACCTGCGTGCGCTGTGGTCGGCGCTGACGCGCTTGCCGCAGCTGAAAGCGCTTTCTGCGACGTTTAAAGCGACGATGCTGCGCGACATCGACAGCCGCATGGATGTGCTCTCCGATATTTGCGAACTCATCGACCGCGCCGTTGTGGAGGAGCCGCCGCACACGATCCGTAGAGGGCGGCATTATCCGCGAGGGCTTCAACGCGGAGCTTGACGAAGTGAAAAAGTGACATGACGAACGGCAAGCAGCTCATCGCCGAGCTGGAGGCGCGCGAGCGCAGCGACGGGCATTCCGAAACTGCGCGTGGGGTAAGGGGTATAACCGCGTGTTCGGGTATTACCTTTGAAGTCTCGAACGCGTTTAAGGACAAGACGCCGGAGCACTACGTGCGCAAGCAGACGCTTGCAAACGGCGAGCGGTACATCACGCAGGAATTAAAGGAGCTTTGAAAACCGCATCTTAGGTGCGCACGACCGTTCTATTGCACTTGAGGGCAAGCTGTTTGAAGAAGTGCGCAGGACGATTGCGGAGCAGCTGACCCGCGTGCAGTGAGACGGCGAAGGCGATTGCGGAGCTGGATGTTTTGGCATCGTTTGCGGCGGTATCTGTGCGGAACGACACGCGCCCGACCATTACGGCGAACGGCAGGCTGTATTTAAAGGGACAGCCGTCACCCGGTGGTGGAGGCGCTGCTGACGGGCAGCGCGCGCCGTTTGTGCCGAACGACGAGATGGACAGGCCCGAACCAAACCGTGTCTATCATTACGGGCCCGAACATGGCGGGTAAATCTACATATGCGGCAGGTGGCGGTCATTGTCATCATGGCGCAGATCGGCTGCTTTGTGCCGGGCGAGCGCGGCGGAGATCGGCATTGTGGACGGCATCTACACGCGCGTGGGCGCTTCTGACGACCTTGCGGGGGGCAGTCCACGTTCATGGTGGAAATGGCCGAGGTGGCGGAAATTTTGAAGAGCGCCACGAAGGACAGCTTGCTGATTTTAGATGAGATCGGCCGCGGCACCTCGACGTTTGACGGCATGAGCATTGCGCGGGCGGTCATCGAATACGTACAC
>VOFK01000857.1_pt1 | contig 18884 bp, 41 predicted proteins | sample 5384121 | NCBI WGS metagenome assembly VOFK01 (sample SAMN12384730, study PRJNA508395) | human gut metagenome | isolation source: healthy gut J | host: Homo sapiens
TCGGTAACTGGATTTCGATTTAAATTTGTTTGTGAAGTATTTCACAACTTTTTGAACTGATGCGGCTGGCAGGTGATAGAAACGAAGCTCCTTCGTCGCTGAAACCAGATGAGTTGTCTTTCCCTCCGGCGGCTTAGGCCATTTGCGCGGCCGAAACGGGGCATTGTCTCTTCAGGGAGTCGTATCCCGCTCCGTTGACACGACGACCTGTGCTTCACCTGAGGTGTCGACAGTGGTCTTCAGTTCCGGAACATTAATGGGCGTCTCTGTTGGCAGAGGACAGAATCGAGGTGACTTTGACGCACGCCGCCGATCTGCTCCGCCAAAGCCCCCCACTGGTTGACCGACGCCACCACGTTGATCGGGGTGGTCTGCTCCTTTGGTGTGTCGGGTGCCGTTGGTTGATCGTCCGAAGAAGCGCCAGCAGGAGCGGTGCCCAGCACCGTGCAACACGATCCCGCGGTAAAGCGATGCGGAAAAATGGACGCTGGAGAGCGCATGTCGATTGCCTTCCTCTTGGTCGTCCGTCGTTTCGGTCGCGTCCATCTCATATAGCACATGCGCGACTTACGACTGAAACCAAGATAGCTCACGATACTTGCAAATGCCAATACGACAAGCGACTTAGCGAGGAAGTGGACCACATGGGAACGATTGATGGCAAAAAAGGTGGCACGGGGACCAGGCGGACCGCCAAACGCGTGGAACTGCTGAAGGCGAGGGAATCCAACCTGGGTTGGGTACCATTTTGGTCGGATCAGACCCGGCTCCGTGAAATATGTCGCCGGCAAACATGCCGATTGCGCCGAAATCGGCGTGAATTCCATCGGAAGCGCGAGCTGCCTGAGAATGCGACGTTCGATCAGGTCGTCGATGCAGTCCGCCAGCTCAATGCGGATCCCGCCTGTACCGGATATATCGTGCAGTTGCCCTTGCCAAGGGGAATCGACGAGAACGCCATCATCGATCTGATCGATCCCAAGAAGGACGCCGACGGGATGCATCCGTATAATCTCGGCGAACTTGTGCTGCATGCCCGAGGAGACATTGCCACGCCGTTGCCATGCACGCCTCGCGGCGTGATCGTGAGCTGTTGCGCGCCTACGACATCGATTTGGATGGCAAGGAGGTGTGCGTGCTGGGCCGTGGCATCACCATCGGCCGTACCATTGGTCTGTTGTTGACTCGTAAGGCGGTCAACGCCACTGTCACGCTGTGCCATACGGGAACCAAGGATGTGCGTGAACACATGCGACGGGCCGATGTGATCGTCGCAGCCATGGGAGTGGCTGGTTTCGTCAAACCGGAAGACATCAAGGAAGGGTCGATTCTCGTCGACGTCGGAGTATCCCGCGTGTTCGACGAGGAATCCGGCCGATACAAGGTCAAGGGTGATGTCGATAAAGCCTGTTACGAGAAGGCTTTGGCATATACGCCGAATCCTGGAGGCGTAGGGCCGATGACGCGTGCCATGCTGTTGCAGAATGTCGTGGAGATGGCCGGCAACGTCAGTTGTGAGTTTCGCGATAGTGCTTTCGGGCGTGTCGTGACATGCGACACGCCCGATTTTTGTGCATGGCTTCTTGTAGACTTTCGCCTTGTGTGTATTTGCGCACACGTATAACTGAAGAACGATTTTTATCCATCCACTATTTTGTAAGAAACCACATTAATGGCAGAGAACAATAACGAAGTCGCCAAGGTCGCCATCAACGACATCGGCACCGAAGAGGACTTCATCAAGGCAGTCGATTCCACCATCAAGAACTTCGATGATGGTGATCTGGTCGAAGGTACCGTCGTCAAGGTCGATCATGACGAGGTCCTGCTCGACATCGGCTACAAGACCGAGGGTGTCATCCCCTCCCGCGAGCTTTCCATCAAGAAGGACGTTGATCCTGACGAAGTCGTCGAGGTCGGCGACACCATCGAGGCCCTTGTCGTCACCAAGGAAGACAAGGAAGGCCGTCTGATTCTGTCCAAGAAGCGTGCACAGTACGAGCGCGCTTGGGGCGACATCGAGAAGATCAAGGAAGCCGATGGCGTTGTCGAAGGCACTGTCATCGAAGCTGTCAAGGGTGGCCTCATCGTCGACATCGGTCTGCGTGGCTTCCTGCCTGCCTCCCTCGTTGAGATGCGTCGCGTCCGCGACCTCTCCCCGTACATCGGCCAGAAGATCAAGGCCAAGATCCTTGAGCTCGACAAGAACCGCAACAACGTGGTCCTGTCCCGTCGCCAGTACCTCGAGGAGACCCAGTCCGAAGTCCGCGAGACCTTCCTGTCCCAGCTCAAGAAGGGCCAGATCCGTGAGGGCGTGGTGTCCTCCATCGTTAACTTCGGCGCTTTCGTCGATCTCGGCGGTGTTGACGGCCTGATCCACGTTTCCGAGCTGTCCTGGAAGCACATCGACCACCCGTCTGAGGTCGTCAAGGTCGGCGACAAGGTCACCGTCGAGGTGCTTGACGTTGATCTCGATCGTGAGCGCATCTCCCTGTCCCTCAAGGCGACTCAGGAGGATCCGTGGCAGCGCTTCGCTCGCACCCACGTTCCCGGCCAGATCGTCAAGGGCAAGGTCACCAAGATCGTCCAGTTCGGTGTCTTCATCTCCGTCGAGGACGGCATCGAGGGCCTGGTGCACATCTCCGAGCTCGCCAACCGCCACGTCGAGAACCCGGAGACCGTGGTCAAGCCGGGCGAGGAAGTCTTCGTCAAGGTGATTGACGTCGATCTCGACCGTCGCCGCATCTCCCCTGTCCCTCAAGCAGGCCAACGACTCCGTTGATCCGGCTTCCGAGGACTTCGATCCGGCTCTGTACGGCATGCCGGCAGAGTACGACGAGCAGGGCAACTACAAGTATCCGGAAGGCTTCGACCCGGCAACCAACGAGTGGATCGCTGGTTACGAGAAGCAGCGTGAGGAGTGGGAGTCCCAGTACGCCACCGCTCACGATCTGTGGGAGCAGCACAAGGAATTCGTTGCCAAGGAACTCGAGAACGCCGAGGCTTCCGCAGCCGAAGACGGCCAGGCTCCGAAGGAAGAGAAGGTCGAAGAGGTGTCCAACTACTCCTCCGACAACACCTCCAACGGCACCCTCGCCGATTCCGACCAGCTCGCCGCTCTGCGCGACCAGCTGCTCGGCAAGTGAGTTTCGACGAATCAAAATAAACTGATTCGCGTAAACCGCTGATAAATGGCCCCGCACCTGATGGTGTGGGGCCATTTGCGTATGTTGCGAGTCCTCAAACATTACAATGGCGGTTGTGATGATTCGAATTGTTGACCGGAGCATCGCCGCCGGCAAAAAAGCACCGTCGCTACGCATCTGCGTGAACTGGACGCGACGCTTGTCGATTATGATGTGCTCGCCCGAAAAGTCGTGGAACCCGGAAGCGTGGGCCTGCAACGAATCGTGGAACATTTCGGGCCGGATGCGATGAACGCGCAAGGTGGTCTTAATCGGCGATGGATGTCCGAACACGTCTTCTCCGATCCGAATGCCGAATCCGAACGTAGAATCCTTGACGATATCGAACATCCGTTGATCTACGATCTTGCATTGTCGGAGGAACGGCAGGCGGTCGAAAAGAATCCGGATGCCGTGGTCGTACATGATATTCCGCTTTTGGCGGAAGTAATCGATGACATACCCATGCGTTTCGACCATATCGTAACAGTCGAAGCACCGGAACAGACGCGTGGAACGTATGATGCGCACCTGAGTGAGGAGGCACAGGCGAAGGCGCGTATCGCGCATCAGCCCACGCGTGCGGCACGAGAATCCATAGCCGATGCGGTGATTGACTCATCCCAGGATGTAGAACACATGTTCGACTGTGTTGATAGGCTGATGGAACAGTGGCGTAAGGGAAGCGAGACGGAACCATGGGATTCAACATTGAACGAGTGAACAAGCCGTTTGTGGTCAAATCCATATAAGCCTTCAGGCGACCAGCCGAAGGCCATCGAGGAGCTGGCCACGCGCATCGAGAATGGCGAGAACGACGTGGTGCTCATGGGCGCCACCGGCACCGGCAAAACCGCCACTACAGCGTGGCTGATCGAACGTCTGCAGCGACCGACGCTTATCATCGAGCCCAACAAGACGCTCGCTGCGCAGCTATGCGCCGAATTCCGCGAACTCATGCCGGACAACGCGGTGAGCTACTTCGTTTCCTACTACGACTACTACCAGCCGGAAGCGTACATTCCCCAGACCGACACCTACATCGAGAAGGATTCCAACATCAACGACGATGTGGAGCGATTGCGCCACGCCGCCACCGCAAACCTGCTGACCCGCCGCGACTGCGTGGTTGTGGCCACCGTCTCCCTGCATCTACGGCTTGGGCACGCCGGAAGAATACGCTGGCCGTATGCTGTTCCTCCAGGAAGGCCAGCAGATCGACCGTGACGATTTACTGCGCAAATTCGTGGACATGCAATACAAGCGCAACGACATCGCTTCACGCGCGGCACTTCCGCGTGCGCGGCGACACCGTTGAGATCATCCCCGTATACGAGGAACTGGCCATCCGCATCGAATTCCTTCGGCGACGAGATCGACCGCATCTCCACGCTGCATCCGCTGACCGGCGACGTGATCGCGCACGAATCGCAGGTGCACATCTTCCCGGCCTCGCATTACGTTGCCGGACCGGAACGTATGGAACGGGCGCTCAAAACCATCCAACAGGAACTTGACGAGCGTACCGCCGAATTGCATAAGCAAGGCAAGGAACTTGAAGCGCAGCGTCTCACCATGCGCACCACATACGATCTGGAAATGCTCTCGCAGGTCGGCACATGCTCCGGCGTGGAGAACTATTCGCGGCATTTTCGACGGACGCGCGCCGGGCACGCCTCCGCACACGCTGCTTGACTTTTTCCCTGACGACTTCCTGCTGGTCATCGACGAATCACACGTCACTGTGCCGCAGATCGGTGCCATGTACGAGGGCGATGCCTCCCGCAAGCGCACGCTGGTCGAACACGGTTTCCCGCCTGCCGTCGGCAATGGACAATCGACCGCTCAAATGGCCGGAGTTCCAGGAACGCGTCGGTCAGACGGTGTACCTGTCGGCAACGCCCGGCGATTATGAACTCCGGTTTGAGCGACGGCGTGGTCGAACAGATCATACGTCCGACTGGACTAGTCGATCCGCAGATCGACGTGCGGCCGGTGGAAGGGCAGATCGATGACCTGCTTTGCCGAAATCAAAGACCGCGTGGCAAGGAACGAACGTGCGCTGGTCACCACGCTCACTAAGAAAATGGCCGAGGATCTGACCGACTATCTGCTGGAACGCGGCATCAAAGTCGAATATCTTGCATTCCGATGTGGACACCTTTGCGTCGTGTCGAACTGCTGCGTGAACTGCGTGTGAAGGCAAGATCGACGTCATCGTCGGCATCAACCTGCTACGAGGGCCTCGATCTGCCGGAAGTGTCATTGGTCGCAATCTCGGCGCGGATAAGGAAGGCTTCCTGCGTTCCTACCTCGTTCGCTCATCCAGACCATCGGCCGTGCGGCGCGAAACGTGTCCGGCACCGTCGTCATGTACGCCGACGACACCACCGAAGCCATGCGCAAAGGCCATCGACGAGACCAACCGCCGCCGTGACATCCAGATCGCCTACAATAAGGAACATGGCATCGATCCGAAGCCGCTCATCAAGAAGATCTCCGATGTCAACGACATGCTCGCCAAGGAGGACGTCGACACCCAGACATTGCTCGGTACCGGATACCGAAACGCGGACAAAGCCGGCAATTCGCATCTCGGCGTGCCACATACCAGCAAGGGGAGGAATCCGGCAGGCGGCACGAGGAGATTCTCAAGGCCGGATTGCCCGCACAGGATCTAGCTGATCTCATTCGACAACTGTCCGAGCAGATGCATACCGCCGCAGAACAACTGCAATTCGAGCTTGCGGCTCGTCTGCGTGACGAGATCCGTGACCTGAAAAAGGAACTTCGGCAGATGACGGGAGGCGAGCAAATAGGTCTCGACCGGTCATACGGCATCCGTACCATAGTGGATTATGGCTGAAACACCACTCACTGTTTTTGAAATCGCCACGATTGCGGTGCTTGCCGTCTTCTTCGTGGTGGACCTGTTCATCATCGGGCGCAAGCCGCATGTGCCCTCCACCGCGAATGCGTGCAGCATATCGCGTTCTTCGTGGTCATGGCGTTGATCTTCGGCGGACTCATGTGGTTCTTCGCCGGCTCGAAGCCTGCCATCGAGTTCTACTCAGGTTGGCTGACCGAATATTCGCTGAGCATAGACAACCTGTTCGTGTTTGTCATTATCATGTCGAATTTCGCGGTGCCGAAGGAACTACAGAAATTCGTGCTGTCAGTCGGCATCACCGTCGCGCTCGTACTGCGAGGCATGTTCATTTTGGTGGGCGCTGCCATCATCTCGCGCTTCACTTGGGTGTTCTTCCTATTCGGCGCGTTCCTCATCGTCACGGCCATCAAACTCGTCGCCGGGGAGACGAGGACGAGGAATACCATGAGAACGCGTTGATTCACGCACTGCGCAAGGTCATCAAGATCACCGATGAATACGACGGCGAAAAGCTGCGTACTATCAAGAACGGTGTGAAGCATTGGACCCCCGATGCTCATCGTGTTCCTGACCATCGGCACCACCGACGTGATGTTCGCTTTCGATTCGATCCCCGCCATTTTCGGCCTGACCAAAGATCCGTTCATCGTGTTCACGTCCAACGTGTTCGCATTGCTCGGTCTGCAGCAGCTGTACTTCCTGCTCGGAGAGCTGCTTGACAAGCTTCTCGTCTATCTTCCGCTGGGCCTGTCCGTGGTGCTGGGCTTCATCGGCGTCAAACTCATCATGGAGGCCCTGCATGGCAATTCGCTGCCGTTCCTCAATGGCGGCCAGCCGATTTCCTGGGTTCCGGAAGTGCCCACATGGCTGTCGCTTGTCGTGATCGTTCTTGCGATTGGTGGTGCGGCTTTGGCAAGTGTTATTAAGATGCGCACCATGAAAGCGAACGAAAAGTGACAGTCCGGCAAACGTTGGGAGAATAGAGCTTTTCTATTCTCCTACGAAATTGTGAGCGCTCACAACACACCTAGTTCTGAGGTGGAAGTGGACGCTTTTTGCTAGTAAGCTATGCCATTGGAAACAGGGTCGTCAGATCCAAAATCAATATCAACAAGAATAGGCAGGCATTCATGCGTAAAGCCAAGATCGTAGATACCATCGGTCCCGCTACCGAGTCCCTGGAAGGCATCACCAGCCTTGTCGAAGCAGGTATGGACGTCGCTCGTCTGAACCGCTCCCACGGCACTCCGGAAGACCACCTCAAGGTCTACAACAACCTCCGTGCCGCCGCCAAGGCCACTGGCCGCAACGTCGCAGCCCTGGTTGACCTGCAGGGTCCGAAGATCCGCTGCGGTTGGTTCAAGAAGAACGCCGACGGCGAGGGACAAGGTCCAGCTGACCGAAGGCCAGGAGTTCGTCATCACCACTGATGACATCAAAGGCGACGAGCACATCACCTCCACCACCTTCAAGGGTCTCCCGGGCGACTGCCATGCAGGCGATCCGATCCTCATCGACGACGGCAAGGTCCGCCTCGAGGTCACCAAGGTCGAGGGCAACAACGTGTACACCAAGGTTGTCGTGGCCGGTCCTGTGTCCACCCACAAGGGGCATCAACCTGCCGGGCGTCGCCGTCTCCCTGCCGGCTCTGACCGAGAAGGATGAGGCCGACCTGCGTTGGGCCATCCGCACCGGTGCCGACATCATCGCCATGTCCTTCGTGCGTTTCGCCACCGACATCGACCGCGCCCACGAGATCATGGACGAGGAAGGCCGTCGCATCCCGATCATTGCCAAGATCGAGAAGCCGCAGGCTCTGGAGAACCTCGAAGAGATCGTCAAGACCTTCGACGGCGTCATGGCCGCCCGTGGCGACATGGCCGTTGAGTGCCCGCTGGAAGAGGTCCCGCTGGCCACTAAGCGCAGCATCGAGCTGGCTCGTCAGTACGCCAAGCCGGTCATCGTGGCCACCGAAGTCCTCGGCTCCATGGTCAGCTCCCGGTCCCGACCCGTGCAGAGGCATCCGACTGCGCCAACGCCGTCCTCGACGGTGCCGACGCCACCATGACCTCCAACGAGACCGCCGTTGGTAAGTACCCGGATGTGGCCGTGGCCACCATGAGCCGCATCTCCACCTTCGCCACCGAGCATGGCTTCGACCGCATCCCGGAGCTGAAGAACCTGGATATGTCCTCCACAGGTGCCGTCTCTTCCGCCGCCGTCGACCTGGCCGACAAGCTCAACGCCAAGGCCATCGTCGCCTACACCCAGACCGGTTTCCACCGTGCACCGCGTGTCCCGTGAACGTCCGGCCACCCCGATCTACGGCATCACCAACAATGAGCACACCTTCCACTGGCTGGCCCCTGTCTTTGGGGCACCGAGTCCTTCCCTGGTCGACGAGGATTACCATGACAAGTCCCGCAAGGACCTCATGGTTTTCACCGACAAGGTCCAAGGACGCCGGCAAGGTCTCCGATGGCGACAAGATCGTCGTGCTGAGCTCCGCCCAGGGCGATCACCAGCCGGGCCGCACTGACTCCATCTACGTGCACACCGTTGGCGCTTGCGACTGAGATTTGAATCGTCGCGTTAAACGCTGATTCCCATAATCCTCCCATTGGTTCCCCGATGGGAGGATTATTGTTTTTACGCGATGTCCCCGAATGATGACAACGCCGAGATTTGGCGCAAATCGCAATCATGTGGTATTCTTCCAGAGTTGCGTGCAAGCCCCCTCGTATCCCAATTGGTAGAGGAAGCAGCCTCAAAATCTGCGCAGTGTGGGTTCGAGTCCCACCGAGGGCACGTAAGAAATCAATATCAATCCAGGCCCGGGTTGGGGCATGTTAGAAAGCCGGCTTTGGGTGTGACAGTGGAAAGAGACCGACATGGCTGCAGAGAAGACCACGGAACCGGACGAAGTACTCACTGATGAGGAGCCCAAGCTGCTGCGGCTCCCGAGCCGGATTCTGCCAGGATAATAACGAGGCACACAAGCGCACCGTCGTCGTTGCCGAAGACGAATCCGTGAACCGCATGGATTTGGTCGCCATGCTTGAGGATAACGGCTATGAGGTCGTCGGAGAGGCCGCCAACGGTGAGGAAGCCGTTGAACTGACCCGTAAGTTCCGCCCGAGCGTGGGTGTGCATGGATGTCAAGATGCCTCGCATGGATGGCATCGAGGCCGCTGGCATCATCTGTGATGAGAACATCGCTCCGGTCGTCATGCTGACGGCATTCTCCCCAGTCTGATTTGGTCAAAAGGCCACGGGCGCTGGCGCCATGGCGTATGTCACCAAGCCGTATGAGGAATCCAAGCTGCTGCCGGCTTTGGAAGTCGCCATGGGCCGTTTCGCCGAAATCAACGATCTGCTTGACAATGTCGAACGTAGCGAGTCCAAACTGCAGGAAACCGAGGAACAGCTGAAGAAGGCCGAAGAGCAGCTGAAGAAGGCCGAAGAAACGCTGGAGGAGCGCAAGCTCGTCGACCGCGCCAAGGGCCTGCTGATGGACAAGGCGGACTTCTCCGAACAGGGCGCTTTCCGTTGGATTCAGAAAACCTCCATGGACCAGCGCATTCCGAAGAAGCGTCTGGCCATGGCCATCATCGCCAAGTATGGCGAACAGAAATCGGAAGCAGAGGATGAGCGCTAACACACCAACTGTGGAAGGCACTTCACGCGGAACGCTATTGGTCGTTGACGGCCATTCTTTGGCGTTCCGCGCTTTTTTGCCTTACCCGTAGAGAATTTCAGTACATCATCAGGTCAGGCCACCAACGCGGTCTGGGGGATTCGCCACCATGCTTTCGCAGGTGATCGATGCCGAACATCCAGACCATCTTGCCGTCGCATTCGATGTGAAGGGCGGCACGTTCCGCAACCAGATGCTGCCGCAGTACAAAGGAACTCGCGACGCGGCCCCCGAGGAACTGCTCAGCCAGCTGCCATTAATCCAGCAGATGCTGACGGCCTTGGGCGTCACATACATCGAAAAAAACCCGGTTACGAAGGTGACGATGTGATCGGCACGCTCGCCAGCATGGGCGACCAGGCAGGCTACCGCACATTGGTGCTGTCCGGCGACCGTGATGCTTTCCAGCTGATCAACCACAACATCACCGTGCTGTATCCCGGCCACCATTTCAAAGACCTCAAACATATGACCCCGGATGCCGTGCAGGAGAAATATCGTGTCTCTCCCGCGCAATACCCGGATCTGGCCGCCTTGCGCGGAGAAACCGCTGACAACATCCCCGGCGTTCCCGGGTCGGCGACGGATTCGCGGCCAAATGGATCAACCAGTACGGCGGACTTGAGCAGATCATCGAACACGCCGACGAGATCAGCGGCAAAAAAGGCGAAGCCCTGCGCGAAAAACATCGAGCAGGTCAAACTGAACCGTTCCGTGAACGCTTTGGTTCGTGACCTTGATCTTGGCGTGTCGGTATCCGACCTGACATTTGGACAAGTCGACGCTGGTCAACTCGACAATCTATTCACCAAGCTCGAATTCGGTGTTCGGACCAAGAATCGCGTGCTCAAAACGTTCAATGCGGACAAACCATCCGGGGACGTGCACGAATCCAGCAAGCTCGGGCTGCCACATGTCGAAGACGTCAACGATCCGCATGTGGTGGAGACATGGGTCCAAAACCATTTCCCCGTGGTGCAGGGAACATCTGCACGAACGCCATGAACGCTCCTCCAACGACATTCCGGAATTCGGCTTCGAAATCGATTCTTCGACCCGCTGCACGGACAAGGTGAAACAGTCCTGGACGCTTTACGCCGAAGGCACGAGCAAACCCGGAGAAGCCTCTCTTTCGGCATTGATGATCGCCGTGCACGGCGAAGCCATTCGCATCGACGTATTCAGTCTGGATATGGTGCAATGCCTGCAAAGGCTGTTCGACCGTTATCACCATTCCATGGTCGTGCACGGTTACAAAGAACATGCGCATCTGCTGGGCAGCATCGGCGTGGAACTTCCGGAACCATTGTTCGACACCAAGCTCGCCGGATATCTTGCCCACCCGGATTTCCACGCGGACACGCTGGAACAGGCTGCGGCCCATTTCCTTGATCTGCACATCGAAGCACAAGCCGAAGCCGCGACACAGGGAACCTTGGACTTCGACGAGCCTGAGGAAACCGATTCCAAGAACGACGAGCTGATACTCACCCGCACCGCAATCGTGGGGCTTTTGGCCGAAATATTTGGCCGGTGTGCTGGATAAGCGCGAACAATTTCGGTCTCCTCAAATCCATTGAGCTTCCGGTCTCTCAGGTCCTGCATGGCATGGAACAGGTCGGCGCCCAAGTGGATATGACACGTCTGGTGCAGATGCGCGACCAACTTGCCGCCGACGCTGCCCAGGCACAGTGGAAACGGCGTGGCAGTTCGCGGGGAGCAGGTGAACCTGCAAAGCCCCAAACAGCTGCAGAAGATCCTGTTCGAAGACATGGGATTGAAACCGACGAAAAAACCAAGTCCGGTTCATACACCACCAATGCCGCGGCATTGCAGACCTTGCGTGACCGCTCGTACGATAACGACCGCGCATGCCCAGTTCCTTGACGCGTTGCTGATGCATCGTGAAAAGAACAAGCTCAAAAGCAGATCGTGCAGACGTTGATCGACGCCACAAACCGTCATGACGGTCGCATCCCACACCACTTTCGAACAGACGGTGGCGGCCACCGGACGATTGAGTCCGTCGATCCAAACCTGCAGAACATTCCGAACCGGGATCCCGCAGGTCGTGAGATTCGATCCGCGTTCGTGCCGGGAGAGGGCTTCGAATCGTTGCTGAGCTCCGACTACTCGCAGGTCGAACTGCGCATCATGGCCGACCTTTCCGGTGATGAGGCGTTGATAGAGGCCTTCCGCTCCGGCAAGGACTTCCATAAGTATGTGGCCAGCTTGGTCTACGGCATTCCCGTTGACGACATCACGTCCGATCAGCGCTAGCCACGTCAAGGCGATGAGCTATGGACTTGCCTACGGTCTGAGCACGTATGGACTTTTGCCCAGCAGCTCAAGATCAAGCCCAAAGAAGCCGAATCGCTGAAAAACCAGTATTTCGCCACTTTTGGCAAAGTCCATGAATACCTTGAATCGCTTGTCTCGTCCGCACGCGAAAAAGGATATACCGAAACCATTTTCGGAAGGCGCAGGTATTTTCCCGGTCTCAAATCGCCGAACCGTGCCGTGAGGGACGCGGCCGAACGCGCCGCGTTGAACGCGCCTATCAAGGCTCGGCGGCGGACATCATGAAAATCGCCATGATTCGTGCGTATGACGCACTGCAGGAAGCGAACCTTGGAAGTCGCCTCATACTGCAGATTCATGATGAACTTGTGGTGGAGATCGCGCCCGGTGAGGAGAAGCAGGCCATCGCGCTGGTGAAGGACGCCATGGAGCATGCCGTCACCATGGCCGTTCCGTTTGGACGTATCGACGGGCATCGGTTCCGATTGGCAATTGGCGGCCCACTGATCCGTTCCGTCGGATAATCGAAGGCTGATTAAAAAAAGAAAGAAGGGAAGATTGTGGCAACGTTGAAGCAGGTCGTGGATGTGCTTGAAAACGCTGTATCCGCTGCGATACGCGGAACAATGGGATGAGCCGGGACTCATCGTGGGGAGACCTTCGCCACGACGTGCGCAACATCGCGTTCGCGGCGGACCCATCCATGGCGGTGATCGACCAGGCTATCGCCGGAGGCATCGACCTGCTGATCTGCCACCATCCGCTGTTCTTCCGTTCCGTGCATGCGGTCTCGGACTAGGATTCCGTGGTGAGATCGTCCGGAAGCTCAACCTCGCCGGTTGCGCGCTGTGGGTTGGGCACACCAATGCCGATGCCTCCTACCGAGGAGTCAGCATGGCCGCCGCCGACGCGTTCGGCCTGATCGAACAGCGTCCGCTGGTACCCATCGAAGATCCGAAAGCCGAACATCCGGTCGGATTGGGCCGTGTCGGCCGGTTGCAGGAAGCCGATCGCATTGCGTGATTTCGCCCGTCGTGTGGCCGACGCTGCCATACACCGAACTTGGCGTGCAGGTGTGCGGCGACCTTGACGCGACGATCGGCACGGTGGCGGTATTGCCGGGCTCGGGCGATTCCCCTGTTCGATGAAGTGCGTGCCGCAGGCGTCGATGTGTATGTGACCAGCGATCTGCGCCATCATCCGGTGACCGATGCCATCGAGCAGGCGCGCTATGAGGCGTCCATGCGTGCCGCGGACATCGAACTCGGCCGAGGGCGACGCCACTGTTCGTCCGATGTTCATCAACACGCCACACAGCGCCATCGAATCCATATGGTTTCCAATACGCCATGGGCGATGCCTCGTGCCGTATCTGAGGCGACCGGAGACATCCCCACCGTCCGCTGGATTTCCACGAACACCGATCCCTGGAATCTGGTACTGCCGTCCTGCGGGCAGGAACGCTGAACGACGATGTCCGATACGACCAGCATGGATATGTCGCTGAACGAATCCAGCGATGGCGTGGACATGACCAGACCGGCCACAGTACTCAGCAGAGAGCACGTGTATCAAAGGCGCGATTTTCGGCGTGGAGGACATGCGTATCGCGTTGCAGACACGAGACGGCGGACAAAACCGTGATCCGCAGACAGGTGATGCGGCACGCGCCCTGTGTGGTCATGCTGGTGCATGACTGCGCGCAGGATTTGTACTTGGTCGAACGAGAATACCGTGTCGGCTGCGACGCCTTCGCCTACGGTCTGCCGGCAGGACTCATCGATGACGGGGAAGACGTCGATGCGGCCGCATTGCGTGAGCTGCGCGAAGAGACCGGCGTCGAGCCAATCGACGAAAACAGTTGCGATATCGACCATGTCGGGCAATTCTATTCATCCGAAGGCATGACCGACGAACTGGCCAACATCATGGTGGTGCACCTGCGCCACTGGCAGGCCGTCGAACGGCATTTCGACGCCGACGAGCATGTCGAATCTGCTTGGATCCCGTGGAAGCAGCTACGAGACACGCACATCACGGCCTCCAATTCGGAGATCGCCATTTTGCATGAGCAAATTCGCAGGAATGCGGCAACAATAGCGGCCTGCAGGTTTCGAATTGTAAAAACAATCGCCGGAATAAACGAAATAACGAATTCAACTCGCAAAACGTGCGATACTTGAATTATGCAAATCAGACCTGGATCGATGTATCCACTCGGTGCGAGCTACGACGGCGCCGGCGTGAATTTCGCCCTCTTCTCTCAAGTGGCCCAGAAAGTCGAGCTTTGTCTTTTCGATGAGGAAGACCGTGAGACCCGAGTGGAAATGACGGGCAGAACTCCTACGTATGGCATAACTATCTGCCGGGAATACAACCCGGGCAACGGTACGGCTATCGTGTGTACGGTCCGTATGATCCAAGCAAAGGGCCTGCGGTGCACCGAACAAGTTGCTGCTCGACCCGTACGCAAAAGCCATCGAGGGAAACATCGACGGTGACGAAAGCCTCTATTCCGTATTGGTTCAAAAGCCCCCTGAGGACGTCACCAGCATGAATACGCTGGATTCCGCGCCGCATACCATGAAATCGGCCGTGGTCAATCCGTATTTCGACTGGGGCAACGACCAACATCGAACATCTCCTACCATGATTCGGTAATCTACGAAGCCCATGTGCGTGGCATGACCAATCTCAACCTGGACGTGCCGCCGGACATCCGTGGAACCTACGCGGGCCTCGCATATCCATCGGTCATCGAATATCTGGAGGAAGCTCGGCGTCACCGCCATCGAACTTATGCCGATCCACCAGTTCGTCAACGACAGCTTCCTGCAGGAAAAGGCCTGAGAACTACTGGGGCCAACACCATCGGCTTCTTCGCGCCTCATAACGCGTACTCAAGCTCCGGACAACGCGGCGAGCAGGTCAACGAATTCAAATCCATGGTCAAGGCCTACCATCGCGCCGGCATGGAAGTGATCCTCGACGTGGTGTACAACTTCCACACCGCCGAAGGCAACAAACCTCGGCCCGACCCTAAGCTTCAAAGGCATCGACAACGGTGCTCCTACTACCGTCTGGTCTGACAACGACCGACGCCACTACTTCGACACGACCGGCACCGGCAACTCGTTGATGCTGCCGCACGCGCCGTAAAGCCATCACGGACAGCCTGCGCTGGCTGTCACCGAAATGCATGTCGATGGTTTGATTCGATCTTTGCGGCCACGCTGGCCCGCCAGTTCCAGGAAGTTTGACAAGTTGTCCGCCTTCTTCGACATCGTCGAACAGGATCCGGTCATCTCCTGCTGCAGTCAAGCTCATCGCCGAACCTGGGACGAAGGTTCCGGCGGCTATCAGGTGGGCGGCCTCGTCCAGCTGGTCCGAATGGAATGGCCGCTACCGTGGATTGGCGTGACTTGGCGTTCGCAACCATCGACGCTACCGGAATTCGCCAGCCGTCTGATGGGCAGCTCCGACCTGTATCAGATGAACGGCCCGTCCGGTGGCTTCCGTGAACTTCATCACCGCACATGATGGCTTCACCATGAACGATTTGGTGAGAGCTACAACGAGAAGCATAACGACGCCAACGGCGAAGGCAATAGGGATGGCGAAAGCAACAACCGTTCCTGGAACTGCGGGGTGTCGAAGGCCCGACCACCATCAAGGACGTCAACGACCTGCGGCAACAGCAGATGCGCAACATGTTCGCGACGCTGCTGTGCAGTCAGGGCATTCCGATGATCTGCGGCGGCGATGAGGTGGCACGCACGCAACAGGGCAACAACAATGCCATTGCCAGGACAACGCCATTTCATGGACCAATTGGGATCTTGACGATAGTCAGAAGGATCTGCTTGAGTTTGTTTCGAAGCTGATTCATCTGCGACTCGAGCACCCGGTGCTCCACCGTCGTCGTTTCTTCACCCGGCCGCGAGCCAGGAGACCCGGACGATAAGATTCCGCAGGTCGAATGGATGGACCACACCGGTTCCATCATGGACATGGAAGATTGGTCCAACACCCACGCGTTCTCGGGTGATGATCTATCTGAACGGTTCCGATATTCCGGAAGCCGACTGGTATGGCAACCAGATGGTGGACAATAACTTCATCCTGATTTTCAACGCGCATACGAGCCGATTATGTTCACCTTGCCGGACGAGCGGTATGGCAAGAAATGGCGTCTGGTCGTCGACACGCATAATCCGAAGGGTCCGGAACTCAACTATGAGGCCGGCTTCGCGATCACGGCGCAGTCGAGAAGCTTCCTGTTGCTGATGAAGGCGATAAACACCACAAAAAGAGCTTTACGATTTCTGATAGCCAGCGAGAACAGGCGAGAATTGCCATCCGTACAGGTGACACCTCGCCATGGACTGTGCGCTCGTGAACGCGTGCACGAGAATTTAAGGCGACGAGAGTCGGGAAACAGTTCAAGGAACGGTTTCACGCTGACCTCCATAAAGATTTCTCGAGCGAGATTCCTGGCCGCTTAGTTTAGCCATGGCTTCACGTCTACACACGATCAGATGGAAATGGCCGCAATCTACCGCGTAAAGGCCAAATGAACCAGCCAGAAACGTAAGCTGCCGGCAACGAAGCCTCACGACGTTCATCAACGTGTTACGCCCGCCAACCACTGGAACCGCTTGAAGCCCGATCGATGCTGGAGTCACAATCGCCAGCCAAGGCAGCGCAATCATCAGCGCTCATCAGGCAGGAAGACCGCGAGGCCGGAACGAATTGGCAGAAGGGATTCGGCAACTGGAACATGCCGATGCCGATGAAGACGATGCCAGCGACGTCAGCATGGTCGATAACGAAGAATCCGCGCCTTGAATTGTTTGGGAGCTTCTCTTTCATCGTTGCGGGCTTAGATACTGCATCTGCAGACGGTACGTGGTGGTAACCAAAATCGCGAAATAATAGCTGATGATGACGATGCGAGACGCCGGCCAACATCAATGTCAGGTGGAACAGCCACAGCGAGCGGCAAAGGTTCGATGTGGGAGAAATTGTTGCCAGTATGGATCATCGGACGTCAATCACCAAATTGACCCCAGTCGCGGCGCAGAGTTGATCAGATAACTGGCGTGCGCAACCCCATCATGTTGCTGGCGAAGCTGGAGACAGCATGAACGCCGTGACGAAATGAGTCGACGCGTGAGACCGCGGACAAAGCGAGGTATCTCGAGATACGGCGGAGAATAGGAATGGTCAGCCATGTTTCCCGGCGTCATGGCGTAAAACCTGGGTGCGCGCATACCCAAGGTGGTGAGCGAATGACTCCACATCCGCGGTGATTCCGGCACACACGGGCCGAACAGGCGTTGGGTGACACGCCAGATGGCAGGGAGCGGAGTACGGAATAGGCCCATGGCGATCCATGCAAGAGTGGCGCATGCCATGAAAAGGAAATGATACTTACAAACCTCGGCTTGCTGATGACGTCCATGCGCGTTCCCTCCAGTATTTGCCATTCTAGCCTGTCGTTGTCTACCATACGCTACAATGGAAACTCGTGTTCACCTGCCACGTGCGGGAGTGCATAGACAGGCTGTAGCGCAATTTGATGGCGCGTCTGCTTTGGGAGCAGAACCTAATAAGGTTCAAATCCTGTCAGCCCGACAAAAGCCCCGATTCCAATGAGGTTTTGCCCAGGCTTCAACACAAAAAGAAATCAGATACCACGCAGTCGGCGCTCAGATCATTCATAGCATGCAGGATCTTGTATGTGTAGACCAACGGTCCGACGATGATCAACGTGCCGAGAACGCCCATAGCCGGTATGTCGCGGCCGCCGTCACGGTCACCGGCAAATGCCGGGCGACTGTTCGGTGCCGATTCGAGCGCGCTGAACGATGGTTCAAGACAAGCCAGCCGATGCCGAAAGTCAGCCAGCCGACAATGAAGAACATGAGGCAACCGGGTGCAAAGCTTTTGTCGCGACGCGTGGCGATCAGGTCTAGTTTCCCCAACCTCACTCATCTGCCAAATGTCGTAGGATACCGGGAAAGTGAGTGAGACCAAGCAGACCGCTTTGGTGAGCGAACGAACCGACCATTGGCTGAGGCCTGGTGAGCGGCAAGGGGATAACTATTGCTGCGATGCGGACGCGTAGGGCTTTGCCGCATTCGGTTATTAGGGTGCAGCACAGGCACATAGCAAAGCTGTAGTTGCTGGCGATGTCATTCTATGCGCTCGCTCTCCTCCACATTGAGGTGAAAGAACGGATAATCAAGACGCCACTGATGGGCAGATGGGGGAAGAGTTGCCATAGTTTGCGTCCCATGGATACCAGCATGTCGCTGACAGAGATGGACACGTCTCCGCAGGTTTTGATTGCCATGGGTCGCATGGAAGCACTTCAAAGAGAACTTATGGCCGGCACCGTATGCCGGCAAACCGCTCAAGCCACTGTGGTGGTGGTGCCGGGTAGCAAATCCCTGTCGAACCGGTATCTCATTCTCGCGGCTCTCGGATCGGAGCCGAGTGCGTTTAGGTAGGGCTGCTGCGCTCGCGTGACACCGAGGCTGATGATGGAGGCGTTACGTGCGCTTGGCGTCCGCTGTGAGGTTGATATCGAAACTGATACGACAGTAACGATGACGCCGCCGGCGAATAGCCACTTCCATGGCAATGCGAGAAATTTTACTGCGGACTTGCCGGCACGGTGATGCGTTCGTGCCGGGACTTTGCGATGTTCGCCGATGGTCAAACGTCGATTTCGATGGCAAAACGCCGATAAACCGGTGTTGGATAGCTTGCGGCAGTTGGGCGCGATAAAGCAATACGTAACTTC
>VOFK01000950.1_pt1 | contig 18868 bp, 34 predicted proteins | sample 5384121 | NCBI WGS metagenome assembly VOFK01 (sample SAMN12384730, study PRJNA508395) | human gut metagenome | isolation source: healthy gut J | host: Homo sapiens
CTCGGTACTTCGTTCGGTTGCGTATTGCTTAATCTCCGCGCATTCGGATCCTGCGGCAGGCGCGCTTCGTTCAGTTCGATGATTTGGAACCGCAGAAATGCGGAAGCCAGCTTTACTGTTCACCACGGCGTCGCGCCAATATTTTTCTTTTGAGCTTACCGATGCAAATCAGCTTTTTACCAGCATATTGTCTCCCTATGTTAAAAATGTGATGGTGCCGCCGGTCAGATTTTCAATCGGCGCGACCTGCAATATGTAGTCCTCCGCGTTCTCCACTGCCCGCCATCTGCATACCGCAGACGGCGGTCTGCCGCGCAATGTCCGGGCGTGTTGTTCTCGCGGCTCAAATGCGCCAGCAAAAAGTGCTTTGTGCCGTCTTCAAAATCCGGCAGCAGGTCGGGCCGCACGCGGTGTTTGAGAGATGCCCGAAGTCCGATAAAATGCGCCGCTTTAGCTGTACGGTACGGCCCCGTGCGCAGCATACCGATATCGTGGTTCGATTCAATGACCGCAAGATCTGTGCCGTGCAGATTCTCTTCAACCTCCGGCGTGATGTCCAATGTCCGTCGCGACCGTGACGGTGTGTCCGTCTTCGGCTTCTATGCACGGTAGCCGAAGCTCCCGCGCAGTCATGCGGCGTGCGGAACGCGTTTACGTGCATTCCGGCGAGCTCTAACGTGTCTTCAATCGTGTAGGCGGGATATTTGTCGCTTAAAATCCCCATCGATTCCAAGGCCCCCAGCGTGCCCTTAGAGGCAAACACGGGAATATGGTATTTGGAAGCGAACACACGCAGACCGCTGATATGGTCGCTGTGCTCGTGCGTAATGAGGATGCCCTGCACGGAAAGCGGGTCTATACCGCAGCGCTGCATGACAGTCGTCACTTGCTTGCAGCTGCGTCCGATATCCACCAAAATGCCCGGAAGATTTTGAACCGATATAATAACTGTTTCCCGTGTGCCGCTGAACAGCGGGCAAAGCTCTGCCATTTGCACCCTCCCCTGTTTTCATAAAAAACGCCCTGACAAGGTTTTGTCGGGGCGAAACGGTTGTATACGGTTTTAACCGATCTTTGCGGTATCGCTGTTTGTGGGATCGAGCATCAAATACATGTCCGCGCCAAGGCCGACGAACTTCTCCACAATGTCCTCATAGCCGCGCTGAATGTGCTCAATGTCCTCAATCTTCGTCACGCCATGCGCAGCAAGACCGCAATGATCATCGCCGCGCCCGCACGCAGGTCAGTCGCACGCACCGGTGCACCCTTCAGGTATTCCACGCCCTCAATAATGGCACTCTTGCCCTCTACGGTGATCTGTGCGCCCATGCGCTTCAACTTCTTCCACATACGGAAACGGTTTTCCCACACCTCGTTTAAAAATACTCATTCGTGCCCTGCGCAATGGAGAGCAACGCCGCGATCTGCGGCTGCATGTCCGTCGGGAAGCCCGGGTGCGGCATCGTCACGTTGCACTTTACTCAGCGGGCCGTCGCAGCGCACGCGCACCGCGTCGTCATATTCCACGACCGTCACACCCATCTCCATCAGCTTCGCCGTGATGGATTCCAGGTGCTTCGGCGTCACGTTTTCACAAGCACATCGCCGCGCGTTGCAGCCGCAGCCGCCATGTACGGTGCCGGCTTCAATCTGATCCGAATAATCGAATACGTGATGCCCTTCAAATGTTCCACGCCGCGAATCTTGATGACGTCCGTACCCGGCGCCGCTGATGTTCGCACCCATGGGTTTAAGAAGTTCGCAAGATCAACCACGCGGTTCGCGCGCGGCATTTTCAATAACCGTAAGGCCCTTTGCCTTTACGGCTGCAAGGGATAATATTCATCGTTGCACCGACGGTGACCATGTCAAGGTAAATGTGCGCACCGCGCAGCTCCTTTGCGGAGACCTCGATCATGCCATCGTTGAGGCTGTACGTGCAGCCCAGCGCCTTAAAGCCCTTTGATGTTGGTCAATGGGGCGCACGCCGAAATCGCAGCCGCCGGAAGCGGCACAATGGCCTTGAGAGCAGCGACCGAGCAAAGCGCCGATATTGTAGTAAGAGCCGCGCATTTTGCGGCCCAACTCGCTCGGCACCACGTTCGTGGATGGTGGTCGGGTCGATCTCCACGCTATTTTGCCGAGCCAGCGCACAGTCGCGCCCATCTCGGTCAGGATACGTGCACTGAGCTTCACATCGGAAATGTTCGGTACGTTCTCTATACGGCAGGGAGGTTCCGCCATGGCTACGGCCGGAATGATCGCCACAGCCGCGTTTTTCGCGCCGCTGATGACAACCTCACCGTGCAGGCGCTTTCCGCCCTTGATGATAAATTTATCCACTGTAATTTTCCTTTCTGCGGGCGCGGCATATCCTCGGCAGTCAAAGGCACACTGCCTGCCGCCACACAGCGCCGCAACGCGCTGCACGAAGTAGGATCTTTCGTTATGCCCGCCGGTCCGTGACCGACTGATTTATTCCTGAAACGGGCTGCCGCCGATTGGGCAGCTACACAGCGCGGGTACGAAAAAGCCCAATGCCGTGCGCAAAAAACTAAGGCAGTCTAAAAACAAAACATACACTGCCGCATCTATTTAAAGAAAAAAGTGAGTGCAAAATATAGTATGACCAGTAAACATAATAATACACAATGGAAAAATTGTCAAGAAGCCACAGGCTATTTGGAAGGTTTTTCCAAGATTATGTAAACGAAAAGTGGCAAACCCGCCGTTTGCGCGCCTTTTTTCTGTATAGGAAAAAGGTACCGCGCTTTACACTCACTTTTTCTTAAAGGAGATCGTAGATTCCGTGCCGTTTCGGATGCGCTTAATATTCGCGCGGTGCTTGATGATAACGGTAGCGCCGATCAGTGCCGCCACAAGTGTTGCCATTACAACGTAAAGCACCGGCAGCCCGCCCACGCAGCAGTCCACAAAATACGTCATGCAGAACGTCACAACGGGATAGATCGCCGCCGCCGTAATAGACGAAAGCGAGACCATGCGCTTTTTTCAGGAACACCAAAAGGAACACCGCAAAGCAAATGAGGAACACGCGCCAGTCGAGCAAAAGCATCATCGCAGCCGTGGTCACAAACGCCCTTGCCACCGCGGAAACCAAAGTACAACGGGTACATGTGGCCGATCATGCAGCAAAGCCCGCCGCATACATGCCAAGGCGCGCCATTTCGGGGTCCACGCCGTTTGCAACGCACGCGTGCTTTTACAAGAAAATAGCCGACCAAAACGCTCGCAACACACTTGCAGAAATCGAACAGAAACGTCAGCGCAGAGGCTTTTTGCCCGCCACGCGCAGCACGTTCGTTGCAACCCGCGTTACCACTGCCGTGCGCGCGCACATCTTCGTGCGCAAACGCTTTGGTCAGCAAAATGGCAAAGCTGATACTGCCAAGCAGATACCCCCCACAAGCGCCGAAAGCAGCAGCGGCAAAATTAAAGAACCGAAATTTTCCATGTAGATCAAGTCCTTCCCCGTCGTCTCCTTATCGCCGCGCTCGCGCACGATCATGCGCACCGGCGTGCTCTAAGCTGAAGATCTCGCGGATGCGGTTCTCCAGATAGCGCTGGTACGAGAAGTGGAAAAGCTCTTTGGAATTGACAAAGCAAATGAACGTAGGCGGTCTGGTGGAAGCCTGCGTCATGTATCACGATTCAGGCGCTTGCCCTTATCGGTCGGCGGCTACGCGTGCCGTTGCCTGTGCCAGAATGTCGTTCAAGGTGCCGGTCGTATGCGCATCGCGTTGCTGGAAGCAACCTTTGTGGATGAGTTCAAACAAGCGGTCAAGTCGCTGGCCGGTCTGCGCGGAGATGAAGATGATCGGCGCGTAAGACAAAGCGTGAAAAGTCCTTTCAAGCTTCGTCTTGTATCCTCCTGCATGGTTTTGTCTTTTTCAACCGCGTCCCACTTGTTGACCGCAATGATGCAGCCCTGCCCGCTTTCGTGCGCGATGTCCGGCAACCTTGAGTCCTGTCTCCGTAAAAACCCGACCGTAGCATCGATGAGGATGACACACACGTTGCTCTGCCCTGTCCACCGCCATTTCGGCGCGCAGGTTGCTGTAATGCTCAATGGAATCCTCCACCTTGCTCTTTTGCGGCGCAAAGCCGGCAGTATCGATGAACGTAAATACGCCGTACTTTGTTTTCGATGGTCCACCGCGTCGCGCGTCAGTATCCGCAATGTTGAAACGATGCAGCGGTTTTCGCCGGAAACGCGGTTCACAAGGGAAGATTTGCCGACGTTCGGCTTGGATGACGGCGATGACTCTTTCGCCCCCGATCGTCGCTTTTTCCTCCGCAGATGCTCGAGGACGGCATCCAACAGGGTCGCCCGTGCCGTGTCCGTGCACGGAAGACACCTGAATGGGTCGCCGAGGCCGAGGTTATAAAATCTCATAAAAAATCCGCCGGCGGGTCGCCCAGCGTATCGCATCCTTATTGACGCACACGATGACCGCACATTGCTGCGCTGGAGCATCTGTGCGATGTTGAGGTCCGTTGCGACCATGCCGGTGCGCACATCGGTCACGAAAATGATGCAGTCCGCAGAATCAATGGCAATCTGCGCCTGTGTGCGCATCTGGGACAAAAATAATATCCTTCGATTCCGGCTCGATGCCGCCCGTATCTACCAGTGAAAACTTTCTGTTTTTCCATTCATCGCCGAAAATGCGGTCACGCGTCACGCCCGGCGTGTCCTCCACGATGGAAAGGCGCTGCCCGATCGCTTGTTGAACAGCGTGGATTTACCGACGTTCGGTCGGCCCACGATGGCTGACAATAGGTCTTGACATACGGTTTTCCTCCTTTTTTTTCCTTACCCGCAGTGCCCAAAATGTCCTTTTGAGCTTCGCCTGCGGCGTCTTTATGCATTCTGTAAGCCGGCACACCCAGCTTTTCGCTGAGCTGCTGCACGGTCATATCGTCTAAGAAAAATATCTTCGTCCGCCATAAGCATGGACGGTGCAAGCAAAATTGCGTCGCCAAGGTTTTCGCGGCTCGCGGTTCACAAGGTCACGCCCTCGTGAGCAGCCCCGGTCACGTTGACCGTACCGCCAAAGAAATCGTTGTGCACAGGCACAAGGTTGATCTCGAGCCCCGAATTTTTCGCGCGCAAAGTCCATCACATGTTCCATAAACGCATACACGCCTTCGCCCGTCGGGATCGTCACGCGGCGCTTTATGTCGCGCTCCGCTCGTCTTCAACCGCCCAGGGAAAATTCTTCTTCTAAGTCGCGCAGCATACCCACGCCGTTTTCAATCTGCGGGAAGTCCTCGTAAAATTCATACGGCGGCAGCTCGCGCTTTGCAATGAGGTAGAACTCATCGCTCGGGAACACGGTTCTCGAGCCGCGCTCTGCCTTTGAATTTATCTCCCCCACCGCTCCAAAATCTTGATCGCCGCGCGCGCGCCGTATCCTTGTTAAACGTCTCCAGCGGATACAGCCCCTCGCGGTAGCGCGTCACGCCGACCGGTACGCAGGCGACGTCTGTAAGCTCTCGCCGAGCGCGTACATTTTCGGAAACAGCGTAAATTCCCTCCCTCGCCGTCATTCAGCCCCGGCACAGCACAATCTGACAATTCAGTTTGATGTTGTGCTCCGCCAGCTTGCGCACAAAAAGCGCAGCGCGTCGCCCGCAAAGCGGTTGTGCATCATCTTGCAGCGCAGCGTGGGGTTCATCGTATGCACGGAAATGTTAATGGGGCTGATGCGCATTTCAATGATACGGTCGATCTCACGCTCATCAATGTTCGTCAGCGTGATGTAGTTGCCGAACAAAAACGAAAGGCGGTCATCATCATCCTTAAAATAGAGCGTTTTCGCGCATACCGGGCGGCAGCTGGTCTATGAAGCAGAACACGCACTTGTTGCGGCAGGAGCGCTGCCTGTCCATAAGATACGTTTCAAACGCAAGGCCCAGTGCACCGTACTGCGGCTTTTTACGAATTTCTTCTTCGCGCCGCTCGCCCTCCGCCGTTTCGTATACCACATGCAGATGGGTGTTCGTCTCGTAAAAACGGAAATCGAGAATATCCGTGATGTCATGCCCATTAATTGAAATAAGCTTATCGTGCGGCTTTATGCCCGCCCGCTCGGCAAGGCTGTTTTTATCCACGCCGAAAATTTCAACTGCCACAGCTTTTCTCCCTTCCGTTTTGAGGTAGTATGCGCGAAATTTGCCGCTGTTTTACGGCTCGGCACCAAAAAATGCCGACAAACAATAGAGAAGGAGCACGCAAATGCCCCCTTCTCTATCTGGCACAATTATTGTTTCAGGCAAAATTATGCTTCCTTCTTAATGACTTCCCTGCCGTTATAGTAACCGCAGTTACCGCAAACCCTGTGAGGTGTTTTATACTCTCCGCACTGCGGGCATTTCATCAGTGCAGGAGCGTCGAGCTTCCAGACATTGGAGCGTCTCTTGTTCTGTCTTGCGCTGGATGTTTTCCGCTTTGGTACCGCCATGGTCAGCACCTCCTTATATTAAACTAAAAACTTTGGTTTATCTGAATTATTGTAGCAGCTGCCGCAGAGCCTCCAGACGGGGATCTGTCTGCTGCTTTTGCACAGGCGCAGTCGCCTTCGTTCAGGTTTTTGCCGCAAGTGGGGCAAAGCCCTTTGCAGTCTTCCTTACAAAGGAATTTCGTCGGCGTCAAAAGGATGATATCGGAATAAATCAGCTCGTCCAAATCCAGCTCATCGCCTTCAATCACGATATAAGCTTCAAAATCCTCTTCATCATTCAGCTTGTTCACAATCACGTGAGAAATGTTTTGACAAAAACTCTTTACGCGTCAACGTCAAGCACCTGTTGCACGGCATCGAATACGCATAGCGCACCTCCACGTTCAGCTCCGCACTGGAAGCGAACGAACGGATGCTGCCCTTGACCTGAACCGGCGTGACAAACGGCTTACAGCCGTCAATCTCCACCTCCGACAAATCGACCGTATAATCGATTGCCTGTGAAATATCCTCTCCCGAGAAATATTTTTTTCAAATCGATAAGCATGTTTTTCCTCATACCGTACTTGATATATTATAAATACCACGCGCGGTTTTGTCAAGAAAAATTTTGAAAATTCGGCATTATGCCGCGAAAAAGTGTTCGGCGGGTCGTTTCCGCCGAAACACTGTTGCTTTTTTTCGTTTTTGCACGGCTTTTCGTTACTGTTTCGGGCGGTGCAAAAGCTTTTTGAGGCCGAAATTACTTCGCGACAAATTCCCGAACGGAAGCCGGCAGTTCCTCTGCGTCAGCAGAAATGAGCAGGCAGATGTTCACGTTGGAAGATTCGCTGAGCGTCTTGAGCTTCGCGGTAAGCGGCTCAACTTCCTCAACGCCCTTGCCGGTGATCTTCAGGGTGGAGTCAACGAAAACGTCCGTCATCGTAGTTTGCAGCGCAGATGCCGCTGACAAAGCCAAGTGCGTCCAGGCCCCTCAATGCCGTAAGCGTCGGAGTCAACAAGACGTGCCTTTGTGGGAAATATCGTAAAGTAAAAGCTTAAGGCCTTTTTTCGATAACAACAACGTTGCCGTTGGAGTTCTGAACCGCTTCGTTTGCAAAAGCTCGATGAGCTTCTTGGTTTTGCCGAGCCTTTTTGCCGATTAAAGAGTGATCATAGTGAAGTCCTCCTGTGTATTTTTCGCAGGTGCGGATTTACGCCTTTTTATTTGGAAAGTCTTGCTTCCAGTGCTTTTTTCGCCTTCGTAACCCGGCTTGCCCAGCAGGGCGAACATGTTCTTCTTATAGCTTTCAACGCCCGGGCTGGTTGAACGGGTTCACGCCGAGGAGATAGCCGGAGATGGCGCATGCCTTTTCAAAGAAGTAGATGATCTGGCCGAGGGTATCCTCGGAGAATCGGGAAAGCGGAGATCACAACGTTCGGCACGCCGCCGTCGTTGTGTGCCAGCACGGTGCCCCTCAAACGCCTTGCGGTTGATATACGCCATGCTCTTGCCCTCGAGGAAATTGAGGCCGTCTACGTTTGCCGGGTCATTGCCGATGACAACTTCGCGCTTCGGCTTCTCAAACAGCATCACGGTCTCAAAGAGGCTGCGTCTGCCGTCCTGAATGTACTGACCCATGGAGTGCAGGTCGGTGGAGAAAACCACGGATGCCGGGAACAGCCCCTTGCCGTCCTTGCCCTCGCTCTCGCCGTACAGCTGCTTCCACCATTCGTTCATGAGCGTGTAACACGGCTCGTAGCTGACCATCACTTCGGTCGTCTTGCCCTTATTGTAAAGAATGTTGCGAATGGCAGCATACTTGTAGCAATCGTTTTCTTTCCATGTTTCGGGTTGTTGTAGGCAGCCTGCCTGTGCCTTCTGTGCCCGCCATGAGTGCGTCGATATCCGCACCGCCACAAAGCGATGGGCAGCAGACCCACAGCGGTGAGAACGGAGTAACGGCCGCCGACATCATCCGGCACAACGAAGGTCGTAGCCTTCTTCGTCCGCAAGGTGCTTCAACGTGCCGCGCGCCTTATCGGTCGTGCAGAAAATACGCTTCTTTGCTTCTTCCTTGCCGTACTTCTTCTCGAGGATCTCGCGGAAAACACGGAACGCGATAGCCCCGTGGTGGTGCGGACTTGGAAATCATGTTGATGGAAATATCCTTGCCTTCGCAGATCTCAACCAACTCCGCCAGCGCGGTGGAAGAAATACTGTTGCCGGTGAAATAGATGTCCGGCGTATCTTTCTTCAGTGCATTGTAGTGTTCTCGCTCTTGAGGAACTCGATTGCTGCGCGTGCACCGAGGTAGGAGCCGCCGATGCCGATGACGATAAACACATCCGTGTTTTCTTGATGCGCTCCGCAGCCGCCTTGATGCGTGCAAATTCCTCTTTATCGTAATTGGTGGGCAGGTCCACCCAGCCGAGGAAATCATTTCCCCGGACCCTTGCCGGATGCCAAGCGCATGTGCATTCTCAACCTGAGAAGCCATTGCAGCGTATTCGTGCTCGCCGATAAAGCCCTTCAAGTATCCGCATTCCAATTTCCTCAATGCCATTTTATTGCCTCCTATTTGCATGATGATGTCTTTTGCACGTGTGAAACCGTTTTCACAGCCCCCTACTTTATGCAAGGTACACCACAAGTCAAATCTATGTGCTTTCATCATACAATAATTTGACGCATTTTTTGCAAGTGCACAACGCGGATTTCATGAAAAGTTAACGAAGGTTTTTTTGCAAATCAGATTTCACGCCGCTTCTGCTGCGAAAAAAACAAGCCAAAAAAATATTGCAATGCGGAAGAAAATGTGATGGCGGGCGCTTCGGTTTTTCGCCGTGATTTTGAGCGACTGCACCGTGTCGCCGTTCAGCCCTCCGCCCGTAACATCCCCCGGTTCTACCGGCGCAGGAACGTTTTCCGGCAAATAAGCTTTTATCCCGATCTCCGCGCCGCCCGAGGCTGTTAAAACGCCGCGTGGGGGCTTCACACGCAAAGCGAAACGGCGCTCACCATGCCGCCCGTAACGGGCAGCTCGGGCAGTTCTGGAAGCTCCGGTGTCGTCAGCTTCCAGTTTGCAAAGCCGTAGTCGAGCAGCGAAGATGCGGCCGAAAAGCGGTCTTTCGTATTTTTCCGCACCGAGCACTACCGCAATGAGCACGCATACACCGTTTCGCTCTGCCGCAGCCGAAATGCAGCTGCCCGCCGCACTTGTCGTGCCGGTTTTCAGCCCCAAAATGCCGTCATACGTGCGCACGAGCTTATTTGTGTTCACAAGCTGCGTCTGCCCGTCACGCACATAATCAATCCAGATGAGCAATCAAATATTTTCTCGTGCTGCATCAACGCGCGGCTCATCACCGCCACATCATAGGCGCTCGTAATGTGCCCGTCTTCGTCAAGACCGTTGCAGTTTTTAAAAACGGTGTCGTTCATGCCTAACTCCGCCGCGCGGGCGTTCATGCGCTCCACAAATGCGGCCTCGCTGCCCGCGACTGCCTCCGCCAAAACGACCGCCGCGTCGTTCGCGCTCATCACCACGCACGCTTTGATGAGGTCGTCTACGGTCATCTGCTCGCCCTCCTTGAGCCAAATGTCCCGAGCCGCCCATGCCCGCCCGTGCGCCGAGGCCGTGAGCACATCGTCCAGATGCAGCGTGCCTGCATCGATTGCCTCAAATACGAGCAAAAGCGTCATCACCTTCGTGATGGACGCACAAGGTCGCTGCACATGGGCAGACTTTTTCGTATAACACCCTGACCCGTGGAGGCTTCCATCAGCACCAAAGCCTGCGGGGAAACCGGCGTCTCGGCACGCACAAGCGGACAGAACACACCGATCAGCAATACAGCAGCCAAACAGAAGCCAAGAAAAATGTCTTTTCATAAGTAAACACCCCCCCGCACCAAAGATATGCGGGAGTGTCCTTCAATCATTCTATTATTTCACTGGCGCACCGGGGATGTCGTTTTCCGCAAGGTAACCCTTGAGCTCCGGTATGCCGATCGCGGAAGTGGAAAAGTGACGCCGCCAAAACCGCGTCCGCCTTACCCTTTGTAAACGCGTCCTTAAAAAGTGCTCCATCTTGCCCGCACCGCCGGATGCAATGACCGGAATACCCACGCTTTCGGAAACCGCGCGGGTCAGCTCCAGGTCATACCCGGCCTTAGTGCCGTCGCAGTCCATACTGGTCAGCAGAATTTCACCCGCACCGAGCTTCTCCGCGCGCTTTGCCCATTCTACGGCGTCCATGCCCGTGTCCACGCGACCGCCGTTTAAATACAGCGTCAGCCCGCACCGTTCGGGCGGCGCTTCGCGTCCATCGCCATCACAACGCACTGGCTGCCGAATTTATACGCCGCGTCCGCAATGAGTTGTGGGTTTTTTTCAGCGCGGCGGGTTTACCGAAACCTTATCCGCGCCCGCGCGCAGCAGCGCCGTGAAATCCTCAACCGTGCGGATGCCGCCGCCGACCGTAAACGGGATAAATATGCTGTTCGCCACGCGGGAAACGATATCCAGCATGATACCGCGCGCGCATCGGAGGACGCGGTGATGTCGAGCTAAAAACAAAGCTCGTCCGCGCCCTGCCGGTCGTATTCGACGGCGGCCTCCACAGGGTCGCCCGCATCGCGTAAATTCACGAAATTTGTGCCCTTAACGACCCTGCCGTTTTTAAGGTCAAGGCACGGGATAATGCGTTTGGCGTACATTACACGCCCCCCTTTCCCCGCGTCATGGCGGCGAAGTTTTCGAGCAGCTTCAGTCCCAACGCTCCGCTTTTTTCCGGGTGAAACTGACATGCCATGAGGTTATTTTTCTGCACCGCCGCATGAATTTCCACACCGTACTGCGCCGTAGCGGTCACAACATCCTTCGGCCTTTAAATAATACGAGTGCACAAAGTACACATACGGCTCGCCCGTAATGCTTCGAACAACCCTGCCGTCCTTTTTTGATTTCAATCGAATTCCACCCGATATGCGGAATTTTTTCAGCCCCGCGCAGCAGGAATACGCAGCACCTTACCTTTTAAAGTGACAGGCCGGAGACGCCCGGGGATTTCCTCGCTGCTCTCAAACAGAATTTGCAGCCCTAAACAAATGCCCAAAAACGGCTTGCCGGAGGCGACGAACGCTTTAATCGGCGCTTCCAGACTTCTCCCCGCGCAGCTCGTGCATGGCGTCGACAAACGAACCGACGCCCGGCAGCACGGCGCCGTCGGCTTTCATGAGAATGCTCGGGTCCTGTGTGACTTCGACCTCGCAGCCGATATGCATAAAAGCGCTTTTTCCACGCTGCGGATATTGCCCGCGCCGTAATCTATAATTGCGATCATCCCGTCGCCTCCTATTGCTTTGATTTAACGTGATAATATAGTATCACATATTGTTTTATCCGTCAACAGGTTTTCGCTTCCCGCTGTCAAAAACGGCTTTCTTCGATTTTAAAAGAAAGCACGCAGAAAATTTGGTCTGCGTGCTTCTATACTAGCTTGTTTGGTATTTTAAAGGCGTCTTTGCGGACGCCTTTGGGAGCCCCCCTAATTGGGTCTCCACGAGGGAACAGTCCACTGGACTGTTCCTCTCCTGTCCTGATTTTATGGCAGGCAAAAGGATTTCGAGCTCTGCGGAGCTCGACCAAGGGTTTCACCCTTGGATTCCACAGCCTTTGAAAAAGGCTGGCGAAAACTTTTACGTCGCTTCGCTGTGCTTGACTTTGGCTTAATCCAAACCGTCCGCCCAACCCATGGATCTTTCCACGGCCTTATGCCAGCGTTTCAGCGCTTTTGCTTCGCTGCCTGCTGCCGTTTGCGGGTCATACGCATTTTTAAGCTTCCACACAGTCCTAAGCTCATCCAGCGATTCCCACACACCGACGGCCAACCCCGCCAGCATCGCGGAGCCGAGCGCGGTGGTCTCCAGACACTTCGGCTGTCTCACGGCGCAGTGCAATAAATCTGCCTGATACTGCATCAAAAAACGGCTTCTCGATGCGCCGCCGTCCACGCGCAGCTCGGAAATTTCCGTGCCGCTGCCCGCTTCCATGGCTTTCACGAGGTCGCATAGCTTTCATACGCAATGCTTTCCAGCACAGCCGGCAGATGTGCGCCTTAGACGTACCGCGCGTCACGCCGAGCAGTGCGCCCCATACATATCCCAGTACGGTGCGCCAAGCCCTGTAAACGCCGGCACAAACACTGCGCCGCCTGCGTCCTCCACGGTCTCCCGCAAGAAGGTCCGCTTCCTGCGGGTTCGCGATAAGCTTCAACTCATCGCGCAGCCATTTGATGGCCGAGCCCGCGTTAAACGCACTGCCCTCAAGCGCATAGGTCGTCTCGCCATTCACGCACCAACCGATCGTCGTAATAAGCCCCGGTCGGAAAGAAAACCGCTTATCACCCGTGTTCATCAGCACAAAGCAGCCCGTGCCGTATGTATTTTTTCGCCATGCCCTTATCAAAGCAGCACTGTCCGAACAGCGCGGCGTGCTGGTCGCCCGCAATGCCCGGCAATCGGAATTTTCCTGCCGAGTATCGTTTCGAGCACATGCCCACAACGCCGGAGGAGTCCACGACTTTCGGCAGCGCGTCACGCGGGATACCGAACACGTTCAGCATTTTCTCGTCCCAATCAAGCTTTTGAATGTCAAACAGCATGGTGCGCGAAGCGTTGTCACGTCCGTCACATAGCTTGCCCTCTGTGAGCGAATAAAATGAGCCACGTATCAATGGTACCGAAGCGCAGGCGATGCTCCTTCGCGAGCACTTTGCCTTCGGCACGTTATCCAAAATCCACTTCATTTTGGTGCCAGAAAAATACGGGTCGATGATGAGTCCCGTCGTTTTATGAATGTACTCCTCAAGTCCCTCGACTTTAACCGCTCGCATTCCGGCGCGGTGCGGCGGCACTGCCACACAATGGCGTTGCAGACCGGGATACCCGTCTCGCTGTCCCACGCCACGGTGGTCTCTCTTTGATTCGTGATGCTGATGGCAGCGATGTCCTCCGCGGTGATCTCCGCCTCATGCACCGCCTGCCGCATGGCGTAAAGCTGCGTCTGCAAGATCTCTACGGCATCGTGCTCCACATAGCCGGGCTGCGGGTAAATCTGCGTATCGCGCTGTCCCATGCCCGCAACGCCGCCCAAAGCGTCAAACAACACGGCGCGCGAACTGGTCGTGCCCTGGTCAAGCGATGCCAAAATGTATTGACCGATTTTCAAAGTTCAAGCCCTCCTTACCAACGGAAGAAATTGAGCCGGTGTCCTTGCGGTCCTCCTGCTCTCTTGTGTTTGTGATGACTTTTATACCGTACCACCCATTTTCGGGTCAATATACTCCAAAATCGCTGCGGCATTTTGTACTGGAACAGATGCCGCTGGTGCTTAAGGCTCTCCACCACACGGAGATGGTCCGAAGATTTCACATCCAAGCTGCCGACGATGATGGTGGAATAATCGTTCGGGTTCGTGTATTTGAAGTTGTCGAGAAAATCCGCCCAGTCGGTGTACTCGGTCAGCTTCACGTATTCGCGCGGCACATTGAGACGGATGCGAACACCGCACCCGAAACGCGTCCGCCGGTATTCTGCTTTCTGCCGCGCACCACGCCGAATATGGGGCACTCGCAGTGCAGGTCGAGCATATCGATGAGCGCGGCGTACTCCTTCTTAAACGAAATACTGGGGCTTGCGCGGTAAAATCTTGCCGCTTTGCAAAAATACGCATCACGGCGCCGGACTGATATGTGTCAATAATCATGTTCTGATAAACCCTTTCCCTTAAAAATCGCGGCGATCCCGCGTCGCTCCGCCCGCTTCAAAAACACAGGCGGTTTTTCGAAACCGAAATTCCAATATGCTGCTTGTGCCTGACCGTGGTCAAACTGCTCAATCTTGCGCTTGCCTGGCTTTTGATATAAAGCGTTTAAAAGAACTTCACCGTCCGTGCCCGTTTTGTAATGCATCAAATGCCACGAGTCGAGGTCGCAATCTCCGCCGGAATTGTCAGTGAGCTCCATCCTTGCTTTCCATGGTGCTGGAAGCGGAACGTGCAGCAAAGCGGCATGGTCCCCCTCCCTGCTGGAACCCCTCGCTCTGGCATGCCCACAGCAGGTTCAAACCTTTGTGCTGAAGTTTTTCTAAGTCCTTGCGCCCACTGTGCAGCGCAAGTAACAGAGCCCCCAAGTGGGTCTTCAATCTATGTCAGGGCCTTCATGGGGAAATAGTGGGTACGATAAGTTGCTTTTTCAAGCCTCCAATCTCTCCAAAGTGCTGTGTCCTGAAAGTCCAAGTCCAGCCCATCAAGTTACAGCCTCGTGACGTCATTAAAAGCGCTTTGCTATTGGTCGCTGCACTGTATCGTCCTGTTGTTCCTAAAAAGTCTACCTGCTTGAACCAAACTCCCAATCAACGGATCCTCCCATTCCTGTCTTGTTTCGGTCATGCTTTTTTCTGTTTCACATATTTTTGCAGTGTCTGACTTTGAATTTTGATTCTTTTGACTTTTCGTCGAATGTGATGAGGCTTGAAGACAAGCTCATGTTCAAAATGAGAAACGGTTTTTATGGCGGCACCATCCTTCGAGATCAGATCCAGTGCCTGCCGCCGTCGAACGCAGATCTCAAGACACCCTACGCTGGTGCTCTATTGGTCATCATTGTGGCGCACCCAAACCGCCCACCAAATGATGACTTCGCCCCTGCATGGTGCAGAACAGATGAAAAGACGAGCGCAGCGAAGTTCAACAGCAGATCGTCGCCACCGAGGACGGCATCGTGGCCGTTTATAAAAAGCGTCACGCTTCCGGAAGATCGGCTGCAGCGCCGTGAAATTTTGTGCCAATCAAAGACCTGAGAACCGGAGCGCGACAAACGCGCTGCGCAGGCCGGGGAGACGTTCCTGCGCTGTTTACGCAGCGTTAGTATGGCGAGACGAAAGATTCACGGTGGCTGGGTCGTAAAAAGATGAAACGACGCGATGCTGGCGTAGAGTTTCAGAGCCACCGTTGAAGCCGGTTCTGCTTCCGAAAGCGCGCCCGCCTCACCTGACACACCGTGGCGAAATGGCCGCCATCACCCGGCGGCGGTGCTCCTGTTCTTTTTTTGCTTTTTGCTTTTCGCTCGTAAGTTTAATCAACAGCGATCGTATTGCCGCTCATTGTGCTCCAGAACACACCGTCCACACCGACAGCAGGGATCAGCAAAAACGTCGTAACGGAATGACGATGATGACCTTGCGGAGCAGTGAAAAAGAAAATCGCCTGCTTTATGCGACCATCGTTTCGTGACATTTGCAGCGCCATAAAGCAATCTGAAGAAAGCGAATGGGCGGCGTGCGTATAGCCTTCGAGCAATCAGGTCGTTGAATAAACACGTGGAACAGCCCAAGCACTGAGTTGCCAAGTTGAAATTCATCTGTCGAACACAATCATTGCGCAATTATATTTGTGCGCCGTAGTTGAAGCTGGGACCCCACCGGTGCCGTGCCGCCTCGCGACATTTAATGAATGCCTCCGAGAGTTATCGTGTTGTAATGTCACCTCGGCATAAGTGTTTTCGACGTAAAGTCGGCTTTATTAAGCCCGAAATGCCGGAAAGCGAGATTGTTTATTGAGTTTTGTACCGTAAGTGCAGCTAACTCCAACGAAACAGCGTACGTTACCGAGCAGGAAGCGCACCACCCACGACGGCGGAAACGACTGCGAAAGCACCGTTGCAAGTGCCGCGCTCCTGCACAATCTACAGCCGAATCGGCAAAAATAAACACGGGTCAAGCGCAACAGCTCACCACCGGTGCCGATAACGGACCGTGTCAGCATGCCGCGGTTCGCAAAGCCTTGCGCATTGATGAACCACGTTCATGCCAAGCGAGACCATCATGAATACGCTTTGGCCGAGCATGTAAATCGAAAGATAGCTGTCTGCACACGCAGATTTGTCGATCGCGTCGCTCGCGCGCGAAGATACAGCACCGGCTTTTGAGAGCAGCACCATCACATGCACAAAATTACGCCCGTAATGACGAGCATCGAGAACGTTGTTCATCACGTCTGCGGCGCGCTCACGCTGCTTTTCCCCCTCTTCGCCGCCCTGCGGTGCCGCACCGCGCGCCGCAGAAAACAACGGCGTACCACCCGAGCCGAATAAATTCCGCAAACGCCGTCACCATCAGTAAAATCGGAAACGTCACGCCGACGCCCGTCAGCGCATCCACCGATGTATCGGAAATATGCCCGATATACATGCGGTCTACGATATTATATAAGACGTTCACAAAACTGCGCCAGCACCATCGGCACCACCAAAGGCGCAGGACCGTTTTGAAATCGGTCTCTTTGAAAAATCATCGTTTTCTTTATATTCTGCAGCCATACTTTTTGCCTTTCCGAATTAAAAAATAGCAGCAGTATCAGTATACAACTTTCGATAAATTTTGTAAATGGAAAGCCTTAAAAAACACAGACAAAACGACCCCGAATTGGGCAAATTGCCGCGAAAGGGTCGTTTGCATTCTTTATTACAGCGAGTTCTACCGCAACGGGCGGGTACCAAGCAGCTCCGCACTGCGGTCATCCGGCTGCAGGTGCCGATGAAGAACGATGAAGCTGCGGCTGTCTACGCGGCGCGTGCCGTGTGTCGTCCACAATTTCAAAAGCGCGGCCTTCGGCACGGTGATCTTCGACGTCACATCGTCTCATTGCACCGAGTGAACCGCCTTAAACGCAAAGGCTGTGGTTGCGCAACCGCGTAATTCTGATTCATTGTCACGCGCGACATAGACCTGCAAAATCTCATGCACGGCACAGCCCTCATTTTTGACCGTCGCCGTAATCGTATAGGTGCTCGCCGTCATCACGCATTTCGGCTTTCGTCACCCGTTTTCCGTTCCATAGCCGAAAACGAGCAGCACGCCGCCCGTAAAGTAGCGCGGTACGTGGTTTTCCATCGCGTAACCGTAAACGCGGGCAGCTCGTCGGAGTCGTTATAAACGTCACGGGCAGCTTGCCGCAGGAATACTTGCCGAACAAAGCTCCGCCTTGCCGCCGCGTGCACCGATACCAGCCCTGCACTACGGCGGAGAGAAGTTTTCCTGGCGCAGCGTAACCATGGCGCTGCCGGTATTGATGAGAATGACGGGCTTGCCGGTCTTCGCGACAATCTCCATCAGCTTTTGCGGCGCGGGCAGCATTGCAAATTCGCCTGTCGCCGGAGCCGACAGAATTGCTCTGTCCATCTCGCCCTCAAGATTTTCATTGAGGCCCGTCACCAGCACCACAACGTCGCTGTGCTCCGCCACGGTCTCGGCTTCGGAAAGGCGGTCGCCGGGCAGGCCCAAGCCCCTCCACGCGGTCTTTGTAGAGGTGGCAACCCTCGGCGTACAGCACGCGCACATCGTCGCCCATAGTCCTGATGCCCTCCAACACCGTGATATATCTTGACGCCGTGCCGTAGTTGCCGATGCCATGCGGTCGTTCGCATTCGGGCCGATGACGCCGATCGTCTTGATTTTCGCTTTATCAAGCGGCAAAAATGCCGTCGTTTTTTCAGCAGCACAACGCTTTCTGCGCGCGGCTTCCTCGCTGACGCCAAATGCCCTCCGGGCACTCCACGACCTCAAGGGAATGGAGTTGTATTCGCAGTTCTCAAACTCGCCGAGCATAAAAACGCGTGGTAAAGAGCCGCCGTCCGCCGCCGTCGTGATGTCGTCCTCGGTGATGAGCCGTCCTCGAGCGCGCGCAGCAAATGCAGATATGTGTTGCCGCAGTTTACGTCACAGCCCATCTTAATGGCGAGCGCAGCGATTCCGGCGCAGTGGTCGTGATGGTGGTGCAGGTGAAAATCGGAAATCGCCCAGCAGTCGGAGACAAAATGTCCCTGAAAGCCCCACTTGCCGCGCAGAATTTTGCGGATGAGCAAGGTCACTGCCGCAGCACGGCTCGCCGAGCGCGGTTGTATGCGCCCATCACGGCACTCCACTTCGCCTTCACAGCGTCTTCAAAAGCGGCAGATACGTCTCCACAAATCCTTCTGGCTCACCTCGGCGTCAACCCGTGGCGAATGCCTCCGGGCCGCTGTGCACAGCATAGTGCTTCGCGCACGCCGCGACCTTTCAAATATTTCGTCACCTCTGTAAGCCCTTCGATGGCGCCACGCCGAGACTGCGCCCGTGGCAGGTCTGGTCTGTTACGTCTCGTCCTGCACCTCTAGCGCAGGGTCTGCGGAACAGCGTTGATGCTCGGGCGACCAGAACGTGAGGCCCACTTATAAATATCGCCGGTCGCCGCGAAGCTTCGTTATTTCGCGCGGCCTCCGTCGCAACGACATCGCCGATTTTTTCGATCATTCGGTCAACATACCGCCGCTGCTATCACGTAACTGAACGAAGTATGA
>VOFK01001161.1_pt1 | contig 18863 bp, 32 predicted proteins | sample 5384121 | NCBI WGS metagenome assembly VOFK01 (sample SAMN12384730, study PRJNA508395) | human gut metagenome | isolation source: healthy gut J | host: Homo sapiens
CTTCGTTCGGTTACGTATTGCTTTGCTGGCCTTGAGTTCAAAGACATAATGTCCCGGAGGCAGGTGGGAAAAATTGACACGCCTTGTAGCCTCCTATGTCATTCCACTCGTCATCCGCGTACTTTCCCGTAAGTCTGTAGGAGAATCCGATGTTGTCCTCGGCGATGAATGAGACAGGCTCGAAACGGATTCCGATACTGTTCTGGCTGCTTTTCAGGACAATCCGATCCGTGTCATCCAAAAGACGGTCAAGGATCTCCCCCCTTCCCCGGCTTCTGATCCACTCCATTGACGCTCAGACCAGTAAGGACAACATTCACCGGCTCATCAGAAATATTCGAGATAATTCTGTCCGAAAAGAAGAACGCCAGTCCCATATTCCCGCCGAAAAACATCCTCCCCGAATGCGACCCCGCGCTTCTTTTACAGAACTGCTGCGTGTCCATCCAGCGTCCTTGGTAATATGTGATCGGCTTGTCAAAGCGCTTCGTCACCACAGAAAGGCCGTAGGATGTCCCCACCCAGACGTTGCCTTCAGGATCTGCGGCAATGCTGGCCACATCATTGCTGCCCAGTCCGTTCCTGATGGAATATTCATTGACAACCTCATTCCCTCGGCAGCGCAGCAACCCTTTGGATGAGGTGCCTATCCACAATTCCCCGTTTTGAATATACAGGCACGACACATCCCCAAGGTTTCTCTCTTGGCATCGCCTCCGGCCAGAAGGTATCTTTCCACCCGGAGAGTCTTCGGAGCCACAAAGAACAATCCCGAATCTTGACGGCAACGAGAAGCTTTGTCCTCGTCAAATCTTATAATATCTTGAATATCCGAACCTTGAAGCAGCCGGCAGTCATCGGTTCCACCATCCAGCCTCACAACGCCAACGGGAGTGGCCGCCCACATCGTCCCGTCCCCATCCTCGCAAAAGGCGTTCACCTCTATCCCGTCGGCAACAACCTTAGAATCAAGAATCTCCGAGCCCCTTGTTCTGCAAACCACCGCCACCTTTCCGGCCATAGCTATCCAAAGCCTGTTCTTCCCGTCCAAAGCCAACGCCTTGACACCCTTCTCGCCTATGGCGTCCAAAGGCTTGCATTTTCCATAGTTATACCACACGTGCTTGGAGGTAGGGATGTCAAAAGCCAGTAATCCTTTGTAATAGCTCGCCATCCAGACAGTATTAGAACTCACGGAGGCGGTGACACAGTTTATGTACTTACCAGAGGTCGCCCTCCCTAAGGCAGGAACGTACTTGAAGTTCTTCTTCTCCAAAAAACGGACACCGTAGCCTCTGTCCATGGTTCCGATCCACGGATGGTTCTCACTGTCCCTGAACCCGCAGCTGAAATCGCTCGTATAACTAAGGTCGAACCTCTTGACAGCGTCCTTGCGCACACTCCCGTCGTCCAGTTCCACAGTATAGATTCCGACACCAGGCATACACACATACATTGTCCCGAGCACAGACAGGATCGTCGTGACAGCATGTCCGGACACCAAGCCCGCAAGCTTGGCCAAACGGGAATCCTCCACTGATTCCATCGTGCCGGTGTCACGGATAAGCAATCCATCGTTCCGACCGAACCAGACCCTTCCAAGGCTATCAATCGCCACGCTCCTGAAAGCGGATTTCTCCGGCAATGCCTCTGACGCCACTACCGCGGCGGACTTGTCGAACTTCACGATATGAATCCCGTCCGAATGTCCACCCCAAAGGCAGCCGGACTTGTCAGCCACCAGTACCGCGACATCGTGCGACGGTGTGTTGTGGACAGAGTCTATCCTCTTTTTCTTAGGATCCAGGAGCGTCATCCCTTGACCTGCGCCATAGCAGATCACCTTACCGTCATTGAAAGCCAGTTTGCTTACTCCGGGAGCGCCATCAACCAGCTCGAACGAGTCATTCGTCCCGTCGTACCAACATACACCCCTGTCGGTTGCGACCCAAAGTACCCCGTCATCATCTGTCACCAAGGACAGAACAGTTGTTTGAAGGGAGCGAGCCCGTTCCTTCCGCATCGTGGTAATAATGAAGGTAGTCGTTGCCGTTATACCTGCAAAGTCCGTTATCAGTGGCTATCCAAACATAACCCTTCAGATCCTGCGCGAACGAATGTATGGTAAGATTCGAGATGTCCTCGACATTGCGCGAACCGGCAAAAGCCCCGGATCCGCACAGACCGATCGCCAAAAGCAGAAATATGTGCCGCCACGTTCTCATTATCTCAAGACAAGAATATCCGGTTCTCCCACATCAACACAGTGCTTTCCAAGCTTATAGGCTCCCGGCTTATGAGCAATGGCACTGACGATGCCTTTCAAGCTTGTAAGGTTGATTTGATTCTCATCCGATTGGGTTCTCCAAGCAATCATAAAACTTACAATTGGCTTTGTAAGAATATCTATGGACATATGAATTTGTCCCCGGACCTTCGGCTTCCTGCCAAGGGCAAGATAATCAATGTGAGAGCCATCACAGCCCCGGCGGCTGCGTCTGAATGCTGTCCGAGGAGCACACGGACATAGCCTTCGCGCAGGGCGTCGATGTTCCCGCTTCAGCACATCGCAGCCGACCACGTTCATCCCGGACATGTTCCTGGACCGCAGATAGTCCGCCACAAGGAATATCCGGGTTCATCGTCACTATGTTAAAGCCGCCCGGAAAGCCCGTCGAAAGCACCGGAGAGCACATCGAAAGTCTGCCTCGGACTGTTTCGGATTGACCAGAACCGTTACCACCTCGTGTCCGGATAGTAGTGGGACGACGGTAGTCACAGAATCGCTTTTGTCGAGGAAGGGGGTCAAAAGCCTTGCTGTCCCTCTCGATCTGCACCATATAGACTTTGTCCCTCTGCTCCTCGTCCGACATAGACATCAGGATGTCCGCACAGCAGCGTCCGCTCTCATACATCGCGGGCCGTAGGCTGGAAAGTGGCCATCCGTCAGCGCTTGTGTTCAGCATCGCGTATGGAATGTTGTTTTCCGTAAGAAGAGCCGAGAAACTCAACGTGTCATCCAGGAACATCGGCCTGTCACGCCCGGTGCCCGTCCTCCAGCACCCGGCAGCATTGGCTTCGGAAAGACTCCACGTCATACTGGTCATAATAGCCGGGCCACGACACTGGCGGAGAATCTGCCAGCATATTCCTCTGGCAGTACCAACCCGTTGTGTCACCAGTTCCCAAATCCCCACTGAAGCTCGGCATCAGACTGCGATGCTGTGTACGCGCTGTTCTGGCAGCATCGAAGCGTAAAACTTCGATGGGGTTGCTTACCCCAACCTCTCAGCACGACATCAGCTGCGCACTTGGTGCTCGGCGAGCAGGCCTCGCGCCTGATTGTGGAGCACTCGAGTCCCACTGTGCGCGTTGGTCACGCCTGCCGCCTTGGCAACGTCCTTTATAGTCACTTTAGTATTCTGCACATATATTAATAGTCTTCAAGTAGACAATAATAAGGAAAAACGGACAATATACAAGATTTTCCGTGCGTGCACAGAAAATCGTCGATTTTGCTTATTGCAAAGTGAAGAAGATCAAACAAACTTTGCGATGAAAGCCGGGCTGGCTTACTGATGGTCACAACTGGTACCCATATGCGCTGCCTGGGCGGAAGTCGAACTACTCCAGGAGCTTACAGCTGAGCACCACCAGCAATGTAATGGGATTCGGTGTACCGCCGGATGCTCCGGCGGGAGAGAAGCAGGTTGAGCAGGTCCATGGCAGAGCCTCCATTGACAGAGCGTTTCCAGCCTGACCAGCGGGCAGGCCGGGCCTGCCTGCATGATACCATACTGCGGCGCAGCCTGCAAGGGGAGTCCCCGTTCCACAGCGCGCCACGCTGGAGCAGTGTGGGCGGGCGGACAGGAATGTTTTCTCTGGAAAAGTATAAAATGGAAGGTAAAAAGTTCTATATGCAATATATGTTTGACTTTTTTGTATTCTTATATTATACGCGGCGTGTTTCTGGGAAACCCTTTGGTGGATGATTCGCGGCGCGGCAGACGCTGGATGGCCCTGGCGGCCCTTGCGTTGAGCCTGGTGGTGGCTGCGGGAAACGGGCTCCAAAATTATGCCGACTACGGGGCCCAGTATACCGGCCTTTTAGACCCGCATTTCCTGGCAGCTGTGGCCATCAGCTTTCTCTCATCCTTGGTTTTGATCTCTGCTGCGCTGTTTCTGCTCTGCTGGTGCCATAGGAGAGGACAGCACAGACTGAGCGGAACCTGGAGGAGAGGGAACCTTGAGAAAGGGAGCGCGTGAGGCGGAAAGCATGGGGAAAAATGGCGTAAACAAGAGAAAAAGGGAGAGCCATTCTGGTTGGGATGGCGCTCCCTTTGCATATTCCGACGAATTATTTCATGGACCCGCTGCAATCTGCCGGCCGCTTGGGCCGGGAGGAAGCAGATTTTCCGTTGCAAAACCCGTGGGGGAGTTGCTATAATAAAAAGAATCATGCTATTTTATAAAGGAGGAGAGTACCTTGCGGCTGAAATCCTTGGAACTGCAAGGGTTCAAATCCTTTCCGGACAAAACCCTCCTCTCCTTTCCCCATCCCATCACGGCGATCGTGGGGCCCAACGGCAGCGGCAAATCCAATATCTCCGACGCCATCCGCTGGGTGCTGGGGGAGCAGTCCACCCGGGCCCTGCGGGGTGGGAAGATGGAGGATGTGATCTTCGGCGGCGCCCAGGACCGCAGGCGTCAGGGCTTTTGCCCAGGTGACCCTCACCTTGAGCAGTGCCAGGACCTGCTGCCCGACGGTGGGCAGGGAGGTGGCGGTGACCCGCCGGTACTATCGGTCCGGAGAAAGTGAATACGCCATCAATGGAACTGCTGTCCGCTTGCGGGATGTCAATGAACTTTTCATGGACACGGGGCTGGGCCAGGAGGGGTATGCCCTCATTGGGCAGGAAAAATTGATGAGATTCTCTCGGCCAAAAAGCACCCAGCGGCGGGAAATTCGAGGAGGCGGCGGGGGATCTCCCCATTGCCGCCACCAAAAGGAGGAGACCCAGCGCAAATTGGAGCGCACCCAGGAGAACCTGCTGCGGATTGGGGACAAACTGGAGGAATTGGGCTCCAGCGCACCCCCTGCAGGCCCAGGCGGAACAGGCCCAGACCTACTTGGCCCCTGCGGGGAGGAGCTGCGGGTGCTGGAAATCTCCTTGGATGGACCAGCTGGACCAGCAGCGTGCCAAGAGTGCGGCCCTGGAAAAGGATTTTTGGCCACGGCCCGGCAGGAGCTGGAGAGCTGCTCTGTCCAGGCCGATCAGCTCTATGCCAAGGGGAGACCCTTTGCAGCAGCTGCGGGACCAGCAGGCCCAGGCGGAAGCACTACGGGCCCAGTTCCAGGACAACGAAGCCCAGCTCCGGGACAACCGTCAGCGGGTGGAACTTCTCCGGGACCGGGTGCGGGCCAATGAAGCCGGGGCCCAGCGGACCCAGGCAGACCTGGCGCAGCAGCAGAGCCGCCGGCAGGCCCTGGAGGCCGACCTGGCCCGTCAGCAGGCCCAGCTGACCCAGCTGCGGGCGCAGGAGGACGCCCTGCAAACGCGGATGGAGGCGGTGCGGAAGGACTTGGAGGATACCGGGAACAGCTTCGCCAGGCAGACTCGGCTTGGCAGGCGGCCCTTCGCCGGGACCGGGAGGAACTGGCAGAGTGCCGGCGCCGGGAACGGAGGCGGAGGAGGCATGGATGGCCTGCGGATGCAGGAGCACACCTTGGGCTCCCGGGCCAAGCTCCTGGAGGAGATGGCCCAGCACTATGAGTGGCTATGGAAAGGGGTCAAAACCGCCATGGAGGAGGTCCGCCGGGGGAATTCGGGGGTCTTCGGCCCGGTGGGTGAGCTCTTTCGTGTCTCACCCCAGGATACCGTGGCCCTGGAGACTGCCTTGGGCGGGGCCATGCAGAACCTGCTGGTAGAGTGATGAGCAGGCGGGCAAGGCGGTTCTCTCCGGCTGGTGAAACAGCGGGAGGGCGGCCGGGTCACCTGTCTGCCACCGGATCGCCCCTCCGCCCGCTGTCCTGCGGGGGAGGGCCATGGAGAGGGAGCCGGGATATCTGGCGGTGGCAGCGGAACTGGTCTCGTGAGTGAGGTCCTCCGACCGGCGGTGAACGCCCTGTTGGGGCGGACCGTGGTGGTGGACCATCTGGACCATGGGGTACAGCTGGCCAAGGCCAGGCGCTACCGGTTTCCCGTGGTCACCCTGGAGGAGATTCTCCGGCCCGGCGGTTCTATGACCGGCGGCTCAGTCAACCGGCGGGGGCCTTCTCTCGGGGGGCCGAGGGGGGCCCTCCAGGTCCAGTGGGCCCAGGCCCGGCAGGCCGCGGCCAAGGCGGCGAGGTGCTGGAGCGTGCCCGCCGGGAAACCCAGCGGGCGGCGGAGGCCCTGGAGGCCCGCCAAAGTGCCGGGCCCCACGCCGCCGGAAACATTGCTTCGCAGCCAGAACGACCAGGAGGAGACCCTTCGGACCCTGGGGGAGAGGAACTGGCATCTTTACGGGGCACCAGGGGGGCATTCTCTCCGCTGCTTGCCCAGCTGCGGCACCAGCTGCGGACCGCTGAGGCAGACCAGGCCCGCCAGGACGGGCTGCTCCGGGACACACGGTCCAGCAAACCCAGGCGCTGGAAAAAGGGAGATTGCCCAGCGGGAGGCCAAGGTGGAAACCCTGGGAGGCTGCCCGGCGGGCACTGTCTGTCCAGCTGAGCAGAGCACCGGTCAAAAGCTGGCCCTGGAGCGGGCCCGTGGAGAATGACCGGGCGGCCCGGGCCCAGAATGACCTGCAGCTGCGGCTGCAGCGAGAGGCCGGGGGTGCTGGAGCAGAGAAAGCTGCAGGCCGGCATGGAGGAAAAACGCCTCCTGGACCGGCTGTGGGACACCTATGGCATGACCCACCAGGGGGCGCTGGCGGTCCGGGTCCCTGTGGAGGACGCGGCCCAGCCCAGCGGCGCACGGTTCAGCTGAACCAGGCCATACAGGCCCTGGGCACTGTAAACCTGGGGGCGGTGGAGGAATTTCAGCGGGTGGAGGAGCGGTATGGCTACCTCAAGACCAAAAAAACGACGTGGAGACCGCCCAAAGGGAATTGGAGGGAGTGATCCAGGAGATCACCCAGGAGATGGAGGCCATTTTCCGTCGGGAGTTTGCCCGGATTCAGGCGGCCTCTTTCCCCAGACCTCGCGGACCTCTTTGGCGGTGGGCAGGGGACCTTGTCCCTGGAGGACGAGACGGACGTGCTCCGCTGCGGCATTGAGATCAGGCCCAGCCCCCGGGCAAGACCCCTGCGGGCCATCAGCCTTCTCTCTCTGGAGAGCGGTCCCTGGTGGCCATCGCCCTGTACTTTGCCATTTTTGAAGATTCACCCCACCCCCTTCTGCGTGGTGGACGAGATTGAGGCGGCTCTGGGGACGAGGCCAACGGCGCCCGGTTTATCCGCTACCTGCGGGCGGTGGCCTCAGAGACCCAGTTTCTGCTCATTACCCACCGCCGGGGAGACCATGGAGGCCGCCGATGTCCCTATGGTGTCACCATGGAGCGGCAGGGGGTCAGCCGGGTGCTGAAGCTGGACCTGCATCAAGCGGAAGCATTGCTGGACGGCGCCCCGGCCTAAAAGACACCCGAACAAGGAGGCATCCCCATGGGATTGTTTAATAAAATTAAGAAGCTCAATATTTTCTCCGGCCTGTTCTCCGTGGATGAGGACTTTTTTGAGAACTGGAGGAGTCCCTGATCCCTCGGATATGGGGGATGGAGACCACCCTGGAGGCGGTGGAGACCCTGCGGGAGCGGGTAAAGGAGCGGAAGATCAAAGAGCCGGAGGAGGTAAAAGCCTGCCTGCGGGAGATTTTTGGTGGAAATGCTGGCGGTGGGAGAGCCCGGCCTGGACCTGTCCGGCAAGCCGGCGGTGATCCTGATGATCGGGGTCAACGGCGTGGGCAAGACCACCACCATCGGCAAGCTGGCCAACCGCCTGAAGGCCGATGGGAACCGGGTCCTGCTGGCGGCGGGGGATACCTTCCGGGCCGCCGCCGCGAGCAGCTGTCTGTCTGGGCCGAGCGGGCCCAGGTGGACATCGTCAAGCATGAAGAGGGCTCCGACCCCGCCGCCGTGGTGTTTGACGCCATGAACGCCGCCAAGGCCAGACGGGTGGATGTGGTTCTGGTGGATACCGCCGGACGGCTGCACAACAAGCAGAACCTGATGAACGAACTGAACAAGATCCGCCGGGTCATTGACCGGGAAGGGGAGAGCAGCTCCAAAGAGGTTCTGCTGGTTCTGGACGCCACCACGGGACAGAACGGCCTGATCCAGGCCAAGCAGTTCAGCCAGAGCGCCGGGATCACCGGCATTGTGCTCACCAAGCTGGACGGGACGGCCAAAGGCGGCGTGGTTTTGGCCATTGCCAAGGAGATGGGCGTACCGGTGAAGTACGTGGGCCTGGGGGAGGGGATCGACGATCTCCAGCCCCTTTGACCCGGCGGCCTTCGCCGAGGCCCTGGTATAAGTCATTGGGGATTCCCGGAGACGGGGGGAGTCGAGGATAGAAAAGGAGCAACCAATATGGCTCGTATGGATGCAAGGGCGCAGGATGCGTTGCGCCCTGTGGAGATCCTTCCTCACATCAACAAGTTTGCCGAGGGCTCCTGCCTGATCCGCTGCGGCAATGCCCAGGTGCTGTGCACCGCCTCCGTGGAGGAGCGCACCCCGCCCCATGTGCCCGAGGGGGAGGGCTGGGTCACCGCCGAGTACTCCATGCTCCCCCGGGCCAACCGGGAGCGGTCCCGCCGGGATATCTCCAAGCTGAAGCTGTCCCCCCGGTCGGCGGAGATCCAGCGGTTGGTGGGCGGGCCCTCCGGGCCGCGGTGGACAGCAGGAAGCTGGGGAGCGGACCATCACCATCGACTGCGACGTACTCAGGGGGACGGCGGCACCCGGACCGCCTCTGTGACCGGGGGATACGTGGCCCTGGCCCTGGCGTGCCGGAAGCTCATGGAGGAGGGGGTGCTCCGGGAGATGCCGCTGACCACCCAGGTTGCGGCGGTGTCCGCGGGCATCGTGGACGATGTCCCCCCTGCTGGACCTGTGCTACGAGGAGGACTCCCGGCGCCATGGTGGACCTCAACTGCGTGATGACCCGGGAGGGGCGAGCTGGTGGAGCTCCAGGGTACCGGCGAGGCCGGGCATTCACCATAGAAGAGCAGCGGGTGCTGGTGGACCTGTGTGCCAAGGGATTCGGGAGCTTCTGGCCATCCAGGCGGCGGTTCTGGAAGGAGGCGCCCCTATGAAGGTTGTACTGGCCAGTCACAATGCCAAAAAAAGATAACGGAGATGCGGGACATCCTCTCCCAGCTGGGGTGGAAGTCCTCTCCCAACGGGATGTGGGCGTGGACCTGGAGCCGGAGGAGACGGGGGGACCACCTTTGAGGCAAATGCCCGAATCAAAGCCAAGGCGGTGATGGAGGCCACGGGCTGCCCGCCATCGCCGATGACTCCGGCCTTATGGTGGATGCCCTGGACGGGGCGCCTGGGGTCTATTCCGCCCGGTACGGCGGCCCCGGCCTGGACGACACCGGCCGGTGGCAGCTGCTGCTGAGGAATATGGCGGGCCAGTCCCACCGGACCTGCCGGTTCGTCAGCGTGATCTGCTGCGCCTTTCCCGATGGGTCTGAAATTCTGGCCACGGGGAGAGTGCCCCGGCGTTCTGGCCGAGGACCCAGCGGGGCGGGGGCTTTGGCTATGACCCCATCTTTTTTCCTGCCCCAACTGGGCAAGACCATGGCAGCTGACCCCGGAAGAAAAAAATCAAATCTCGCACCGGGCCCGTGCCCTGGCGGATTTCAGACGGAATGGGAGAAACGACACAATGGAACTGACCAGTAAACAGAGAGCCCAGCTGCGGGGGCATGGCCAACGGTCTGGACACGATTGTGCAGATCGGAAAGGACGGCATCGGGGACAATCTGGTGCAGCAGGCCAGCGACGCCCTGGAGGCCAGGGAGCTCATCAAATGCCGGGTGCTGGAGAGCTCCATGCTCACCGCCCGGGAGGCCTGCCAGGAGCTGGCCAAAGCGCACCCGAAGCGAAGGCGTGCAGGTCATTGGGACCAAATTTGTACTTTATCGAGAGAGCCATAGCAGAGAGAAAAAAAGACAAGATCGTGTTGGTGAAGGACCGGAAGAAACCGACCCAAACATAATGGGAAAGCAGGTGGAATCACTTCATGAAGATTGGAATCTATGGCGGGACCTTTGACCCGCCCCATTTGGGACACATGGAGGCGGCCCGGACAGCCCTGGAACAAATGAACCTGGACCGGCTGATCATCATTCCCGACTGCGAACCGCCCCACAAGGGACCTGGCCGAGGCGGCCACGCCCCAGCAGAGGCGGAGATGGCCGCCCATGGCCGATGGCTGGGCCCCGGGCGGAGGTCTCGGACCTGGAGATCCGCCGGGAGGAAAAGCTACACCGCCGACACGGTGGAGGCCCTCCATGAGACCTTTCCAGAGGATGAGCTGTGGCTGCTCATGGGAACGGACATGTTCCTCACCGTGCAAAACTGGTATCAGCCTGAGCGGATTTTCCAGTATGCCGGCGTGGCGGCCTTCTCCCCCGCAGTGAGGAAGATACCCAGGCGCTCTTTGAGGAGCAGAGTCAGTACTTAGCAGAGACCTTTCACGCCCGGACCACGGTGGTGAACCTGCCCAAGGTGACGGAGGATCGCCTCCCAGGACCTGCGGCGTATGCTGGCCTCTGAGTGGACCGGGGGCAACGTGGACCGCCCAGTATCTATGGACGCCGGTCTATGGATATATTCTGCAGGAAAAAGCTCTTCGGCACCCAGGCGGATTTGCGGCACCTCAGCGACAAGCACCTTCGGGCCATCTCCTACTCCATGGTCAAGGCCAAACGTTTGCCCCACATCAAGGGGACGGAGGAAACGGCGGTGGCTCCCAAGTTCTGGGGTGTGGACCCGGAAAAGGCCCGCCGGGCGGCGATCCTTCACGACTGCACCAAGTATTGGGACCTGGAGACTCAGGTGGCGGCCTGTGACAAGTATGGGATTGCGCTGGATGAATTGGAGCGGGTTTCGGTCAAGTTCCTCCACGCCAAGACCGGAGCTGCCCTGGCCAAGTATGTGTTTGGGGAGCCTGATGATGTCTACGACGCCATTTTCTGCCACACCACGGGCAAACCGGGGATGACCAAGCTGGACAAAGTGCTGTATCTGGCCGATTATATGGAGCCCAGCCGGGCCTTTGACGGGGTGGAGGAGCTGCGCCGTCTGGTTTGGGAGGACTTGGACCAGGCTATGATTTTGGGGCTGGAGATGACCGTGGAAGAGCTGCGGGAACGAGGTGCGGTGGTCCATCAGAACACCCAGGGGACCCTGGATGACCTGAGGAGGAAGCTGCGGTGAACAATCGATCCTTTTCCGAGGAAGAGATGAGACAGAGAGAAGGAAGAACGCTCCCGCCTGCGCAAGCAGGAGGCAGGCCTACCGCGAGGCCCAGCGGGGGTCTATTCCCGCATCTATCAGGAACAGGATGCCATGCCCGAGGATTACCGGGCAGCTTTTTGGGAGGACCCCCGGGACCGGCTGCTATGACCAGGACCGCCGGGCGGCCCAGAAGGGCGACGACTGGGCGGCGGAGCGGCGGCAGATTCAGGAGGAGCTCTGGGATGATCCCTGGCCCAAAAGCCGGGGAGACCGCCGGTCAGAGCCCCCGGTTGACCCGCCCCGGCGCCCAGCCGGCCGGCCCCCCCCCCAGGACAGGGAACCTGCCTCTGACGAGTGGCAGCCGCTCCCGGAACTGCGGCCGGGGGACAGAAGGCGCCCCAGCGAAAGCGAAAGTCCCCCCCCTCCTGCCGGAGGAACCGGCGGCCGCGGCGGACCCCCCAGAGGGGCCGGCGGTCCGCCCCCCCGAAAAAGGCGGCGGCGGAAGATTTTGGTGACGGTGCTGCTGGTTTTGCTGGCGCTGCTGGCCATTGGGTTTTGTGATCCACCAGATCTATGTCCGGCCGCCGGATACCCCACCCATGAGAACCAGGAGGCGGGGACCGATCCCAGCCTGGGGGGTTGGCCGGCGGGAAGACGTGTATACCTTCCTTCTGGTGGGCCGGGATGATGGCCAAGGCGGCGGCGGCAACACGGACACCCATGATGATGGTGGGCTGTTACGACGTGAAAAAACGGCACGGTGGACGTGCTGAGCATCTACCGGGATACCATGGTGGATGTGCCGGGGAGATTCCCAAGATCAACTCGGTGTACAACCGACAGGGGCATTGAGGGGTCCAGAAGCAGATTAAAAACCTCATCGGCTATACCCCGGACTACTATTTCGTGGTGGAGCTGGACGCGGTGGCGGGCTGGTGGATGCCATCGGCGGCGTGGATTATGAGTGCCCTATAGCATGGACTACGATGACCCCACCCAGGACCTGCACATTCATTACAAAAAAGGAATGCAGCACCTGAACGGAGAGGACGCGCGGTAAAGCGTCCTGCGCTGGCGGAAAAACAACAGCGGGAGAGCACCTCTCCGTGGGGATGTGGGCTGAAGTCCAGCACTCCTTCCTCCGGGCGCTGGCCAAGGAGATGGTGAGCCTGGGGGACCCCTGACCAGATCGAGATCGTGGACATTGTGGACCGAAACCTGGAGAGCAACCTGGACTATGGAGAGATGATCTGGTTCGGGGAACGGGCCCTGGGACTGAAGGAGGGGAGCATCCGCTTCCACAACCTGCCAGGGAGACTATACGGGCACCATGTGGAGCCCCACCTATCAGAATTACCAGTCCTATGTCTTCGTCAACTCCAGTGCCCTGCGGGACACTGATCAACCAATATATGAACCCCTATCTGGAGGACATCACCCCGGACATGCAGCATGTGGTTCAGGACACCACGGTGAACAATCTGCCTGTGGAGAGTGACACCACAGCCCAGACCGGGCAGGCTGCGGGGATGCCGCCCAAGGACAGACCACAGACTAAACCGCTGGGACCTCCGCCCGCCAGGGCAGCCCAGCGATGAAAAAAGGAAAGAGCCTATGACACCAAAGAGATGGCCCTGCTGCTGGCCCAGGCACTGGACAGCAAGAAGGGGGGACATCCGGTGCTGGAGACCGACAGCGGTAACCACTCTGGCAGACTACTTCGTCCTGTGTACGGGCACCTCAGCCCCCAGCTCAAGGCGATGGCCGACGCAGGGGGAGAGGCCATGAAGGAGGCGGGCATCCTCCCCCATCACGTGGAGGGGCACCGGGGAGGAACCTGGATTCTGCAGGACTACGGCGACGTGGTGGTCCCACCTGTTTGACAAGGAGGCCCGGGCCTTTTATGACCTGGACCGCCTGTGGGAGGACGCCAAGGTGGTGGACCTGAGCCAGGTGCTCCAGCCCGGAGAGTGAATCCCCCCGGGGAAGCCCCCCGGCTGGCTGTCACGTGACAATTTGAAATCGACTCGATTATAAAAAAACAGGAAAGTGTGTGATCAGATTGAAGTACGAGTTTAACCGCATTGAGCGCAAATGGCAGGACCGCTGGGCCAAGGAGAACTGTTACCATGCCGAGACCGGCGGGGACAAGCCCAAATTTTACGCCCTGGTGGAGTTCCCCTATCCCTCCGGCCAGGGCCTGCATGTGGGCCACGCCCGGCCCTATACCGCCATGGACGTGGTGGCGGAAAAAGCGGCGGATGGACGGCTACAATGTGCTTCCCCATGGGCTATGACGCCTTCGGCCTGCCCACGGGAGAACTATGCCATCAAGAACCACATTCACCCCGCCAAGGTGACCCACGACAATATTGCCAACTTCACCAAGCAGCTGCACATGCTGGGCTACTCCTTGACTGGGACCGGGTGGTGGATACCACCGACCCCAAAGTACTACAAGTGGACCCAGTGGACTTTTCCTCCAGCTGTTCAAGAAGGGCCTGGCATACAAGACCTCCATGCCCGTCAACTGGTGCACCTCCTGTAAGTGCGTGCTGGCCAACGAGGAGGTGGTCAACGGCGTCTGTGAACGCTGCGGCCTGAGGTCATCCGGAAGGAAGAAGAGCCAGTGGATGCTCAAGATCACCGAGTATGCCCAGCGGCTCATCGACGATCTGGACCAGGTGGACTTCATCGAACGGGTCAAGACCCAGCAGAAGAACTGGATCGGCCGCTCCACCGGCGCGGAGGTCACCTTCCCCCACCCAACGGGGGGGGATGACCTGGTCATCTATACCACCCGCCCGGACACCTCTATGGCGCAACGTATATGGTGCTCTCGCCGGAGCACCCTGGTACATTGCCCGGTGGAAGAACGCCATCGGCAACTGGGACCAGGTCACCGCCTATGAAGGAGGCCGCCTCCGGAAGTCTGACTTTGAGCGGACCGAGCTGGCCAAGGAAAAAGACCGGGGGTGGCTGGAGGGCGTTGGGGGATCAACCCCGTCAACGGAAAGAAGATCCCGATTTTCATCTCGGACTATGTTCTGTGATGTTCCTACGGCACCGGGGGGCGATCATGGCGGTGCCGGCCACGACGACCGGGACTGGGGAATTTGCCAAGAAGTTTGGCTGTGAGATCATTGAAGTGGTCTCCCAGGGCGGGGACATCAGAAGGCGGCCTTTACCCTGAAGGACGACACCGGTATCATGGTCAACTCCGACTTCCTCAACGGCCTGACGGTGAAGGACGCCATTCCTGTCATCACCAAGTGGCTGGAGGAGAAGGGAATTGGCCATGAGAAGGTCAACTATAAGCTCCGGACTGGGGTCTTTTCCCGCCAGCGCTACTGGGGCGAGCCCTTTCCCATGGTCTACTGCGAGAAGTGCGCCTGGCAGCCTCTGCCGGAGGACCAGCTCCCCCTGCTGCTGCCCGAGGTGGAGAGCTATGAGCCCACCGACAACGGGGGAGTCCCCCCCCTGAGCGACCATGACCGACTGGGTGAACACCACCTGCCCCTGCTGCGGCGGCCCGGCCCAGCGCGAGACGGACACCATGCCCCAGTGGGCTGGGTCTTCCTGGTACTTCCTGCGGTATATGGACCCCCACAATGACAAGGCTCTGGCATCCCAAGGAGGCGTTGGAGTACTGGTGACCGGTGGACTGGTACAACGGCGGAATGGAGCATACCACCCTCCATCTGCTCTACTCCCGGTTCTGGCATAAGTTCCTCTATGACCTGGGCGTGGTTCCCTATGCGGAGCCCTATCACAAGCGCACCAGCCACGGCATGATCCTGGGCGAGGGCGGCGAGAAAATGTCCAAGTCCCGGGGCAATGTGGTGAATCCCAACGATATCGTGGCCGCCTACGGCGCGGATACCATGCGCCTGCACATTATGTTCATCGGTGACTTTGAGAAGGCGGCCGCTTGGTCTGACAACGCGGTAAAGGGCTGCAAACGGTTCCTGGACCGCATCTGGAATCTGGCCGAGCAGGTTACGCCGGCCGAAAGCCTACGGCAAAAGGAAAACGAGGCCCTCCTGCACAAGACCATTAAGAAGGTCTCGGATGACATTGAGAACATGAAGTTCAACACCGCCATCGCCGCCCTGATGACCCTCACCAATCAGTTCTATGATAAAGGGGTCAACCAGGCGGAGTTCCGCACCATGCTCCAGCTCCTCTCGCCCTTTGCCCCCACATGGCCGATGAGCTGTGGGAGCGGTTTGGCTGGGAGGGCATGGCCAGCACCTCTTTACCGGCTATATGATGAAAACAAAACGGTGGCCTCGGAGGTCACCATTGCGGTGCAGGTGGGCGGCAAGTTGAAGACCACCGTCACCGTGGCCACGGACAGCGACCAGGATGCCGTTTTGGCGGCGGTCACCGCCGAGGCCAAGATTGCCAAGCGTTGATGGAGGGAAGGAGCTCGTTAAGGTCATCCATGTCCCCAATAAGCTGGTGAATCTGATCCTGAAGCCCAAGGCATGACGAGGGGTCGCCTCTAAGGCGGCGAATATGGAAGGGTATTTCCTTGGTATGCGCGGGAAATGATAAAATTCTTAGAATACACCTTGACAATCTTCTGTAAATTGCATATAATACCACTGTTAAAGCCATATTTTACGATGGCCCTTTGGTGCGTGGAAGATACAGTCCACCACTTCGGAGGGAGGGAAAAACGAATGTCTGAAGTCCATGTGAGAGAATGAATCTCTGGAAAGCGCTCTGAAACGGTTTAAGCGCAGCTGCGCCAAGTCCGGAGTGCTGGCCGAGGTGCGCAAGCGTGAGCACTACGAGAGCCCAGTGTGAAGCGCCGCAAGAAGTCCGAAGCAGCGCGGAAGAATCGTAAAAAGTATTATTATAGCTTGAAAACCCTGTCCGGTTGTGCCCGGACAGGGTTTTTTCATGGCGTACGCCCCGGGGAAAACCTGCGTCGGCTCCAGAGCCTGCGTATGCTCAAGCCTCCTGGCGGACCAGCCTGGGCAGGAATTCCGCGATCTCTGGATAGAGCAGGAAAAACCGGGAGATGCCCAGTTCCTGGGCCAATGTCCGTTTTTTCTCCAGACTTTCCCCGTCGTCAAAGAGGATGAAGTGGGCCCCGGTCTCCCGGCTCATGTAGGTGAAGTAGTGGGCGCAGAGGTCGGGGAGAAGAACACCGAGGGGGGTTCAGGCGGCGCTGCAGCCGCTCTAAGGTTTCCTGGGAGATGGGCCGGCCCTGCCCCTTGACGGAGGGGAGAAAGAAATCGTCCCGAGGCCCGCCGGAGGCAGAGAACCAGCCGGTGGGGGCCGTAGGTGTCGATGGCCTCCCCAACCGCCGCCGCAAAGAACCTCCGGAGATGGCGGAGGTCAGATAGATGGACGCCCGGTCGCTGTAATTTCCATAGGACTCAGGCAGGGAAAAGGGTCCGTTTCCGCTGGGTCAGCCCTCCTCCAGGCCGCAGATGAGCTGGGAGAGGAACCGGGTGGGCGGCTGCTCCAGGTCCAGAATGACGCCGCCGAAGCCGCGCCCCTGGCAGACGGTAAGAATGTCCCGGACTGCCCGGCAGGGGATCACATTGTCCAGCAGGAGAGGTGGGTACCCCCACCAACATCAAACCACCCTTGCCATGGGGCGGGGAGGGGCCTGGCAAAGTTGACCAGTCTCATCCAGTTGATAGGCCATGGGCCAAGAGGAAGACCCCAAGTTTGGGCCTGGTCCAAGGGATTGGGGCGGCGTGAGCAGGAATTGCCGCGGGAAGGATACATCATAAAAAGGAACCCCTTGTCCATTGGTTTCGGTTCGTGTATAATCAGGGAACAGATGGTTCCCCCACCAAACGTCTGCTCCAAAAGTATGCGGACAAGAGATTGTTTTAGAAGGTGATGCCGTGAAATTTCCGTTGGTCCCTGATTTTTATTTTGAAAGCATCCACGCCATTGATTTGGCCCGGCTGCGGGCCGGGGAGTTCGCCTCCTGCTGGCCGATTTGGACAACACCCTGGTGCCCTATGGAGTCCACACCCCACCCAGCCGGTGCGGGCCTGGAAGCAGGCGCTGGACCAGGCGGGGATTGTCACCCTGTTTCTGCTCTCCAACAGCCGCAAGCCCGGCCGGGCCCAGCGATTCGCGGAGGCTCTGGGTATTCCCCTACGAGGGCCATGCGGGCAAGCCCAAGGTGGGGGGCTTTTCAGCGGGCGATGGCGGATGGGGGCCGCGCCGGAGGAGACCGCCATTGTGGGAGATCAGATTTTTTACGGATATCTGGGGGGGCAACCGGGCCGGTGTGCTGACGCTGCTGGTCCACCCCATCCAGTTTGGCACCGTGTTTCGAGGCCTGCGTTACGGTTTGGGGGTGCCTTCCGCGCCGGGCCGGAAAGGGTCGGGGCTGTGAGGCGCGGTTTGGCACCGCCGGCAAACCCGGAGGGGTTTTATGCCGCGGAAAAAACAGTCAAGCAGATGCCCGGCTGGCTGCGGGAGCGGGGACTGGACGCCTATGAGTACCAGTGCGGAAAAGGGGTCACGGTGGGGGAGGCCACTGCCCGGGCCATTGGGCAGGCCGCTGCTCAGGCGGGGATTGCCCTCTCCCTCCACGCACCCTACTTTGTCAACCCGGCCAATCCCGAACCGGACAGCCAGGCCAAGACCGCAGGGTATGTCCTGGCCGCCTGCCGGGTGGCCCGGTGGATGGGGGCGGACCGGGTGGTGGTCCATACCGGGGCGATCCAGAAACGGACCCGCCAGGCGGCGCTTTGGCCACCGCGCGGCAGTGCTTCCTGAACGCTGCGGCACCGGTGACGAGGAGGGGTATCAGGATATCCTCTTGTGCCCGGAGACCATGGGAAAGATCAATCAGCTGGGGGGGACCTGGAAGAGGTTCTGACCCCTCTGCACGGAGGCGGAGGGGGCCTGCTGCCCTGCGTGGACTTTGGCCACCTGTATGCCCGCTCCCTGGGGGCGTTGGACGCCCGGAGGCGGTGGAGCGTATGCTGGACCAGATGGTCGGGGAACTGGGGGTGGCCTGGGCCAGCCAGTTTCACAACCATTTTTCCAAGATTGCCCTATACGCCCTGGGGGGAGAGGCCCGGCACTTAACCTTTGACCAGCCTGATTTTGGTCCGGACCCGGCGCCCCTCTGTGAGGCGCTGGCCGCAGGGGCTGGTCCCCCAGAGTGATCTGTGAGAGCGCCGGGGACCCAGGATGGACGCCTTATGGATGAAGGGGCCTATCTCCGGGCCTTGGGGGAGACGCGGAGGGCTGAGAAGGGAGAAATCGAAAGAAAATCCCCAGGGAAAGCCCCCTGGGGAGGGAAATTCCCTTTGCAAAAAAATCAGAAAGGTATTGTAAAATAGAGAACGCTTATGGAATAAAGCGGCGCGGTTTGCCGCTTTTATTCCATGGCATAACCTGCTATTTTCGACTCTTCGGACTTCC
>VOFK01002707.1_pt1 | contig 18843 bp, 26 predicted proteins | sample 5384121 | NCBI WGS metagenome assembly VOFK01 (sample SAMN12384730, study PRJNA508395) | human gut metagenome | isolation source: healthy gut J | host: Homo sapiens
TCAGTGGCCAGTTTCAGATGTATATTTTATTTTACCCAATCTGTCCCTGTTTGGCAGGGGTTTGGGCAAAAGAGACAAAAACACAAAAATCTTTTTCACATTCCGCGCTGCGCAATGCTACATCGTCTGCGTCATCGGCGTAGTAACCCGCGCTCTCACAGATGACCACCGAAGTCAGCTGCCGCTCTGCCAGCAGCTCCATCAGGGGCTGAGGCTCCGGGCCAGGCAGGTATCAGCAAGGTCAGTGACGCTTTTCGCCGCCCGCCAGTACTCGATTTGATGCGGGAAAATGCACTGCCGGTCATCGCCCAGCACCTCAATATGCAGTCCAGAATATGAGTGGCATAGTCACTTAACCAGATGGATGCCGCCCAGCGTCGGGCGTTCAGGTAACGAAGTCGATGCAGGGGTAATGCGTCTGTCCACGCCGCACAGCGTCAGCACCTCTTCCAACGTGCCCAACTGGCCTATCTTTCCCCCATGGTCTCCAGGGCAAAGGATGTCGCATATCCTTCAAATCCAGCCTCGTCCCTGCGCCGTTTCAAAAGGTGTCAGCGCCTTTTTCCAGCGCGGCTTCCGGCCTCTGTTGCCGCAGCTGCCGGAGTGGAAAGATGATGCGTCTGCCGCCCAGCGCCCGGCACACCGCCGCGCTTTGCAGCAGGTACTGGATGCTGTTCAGCCGCTTGTCCTCTTCCAGACTCGACATACTGATATAATAAGGTGCGTGGACGCTGAACAGGATGTCCCGGCGGCGGCAAGGGCAGCCATCTGCGGGCGGCCTTGTCAGCCCCAGCCGCACCCGCGCCCGCACTGGTACTCAAAGGCGTTCAGCCCCATTTTTTCGGTATAGGCCGGCATGTCAGACTGTTTTTTACCCCATGGGCCGCAAAGCTGTCGCTGGTGCCGGCAGTGCCGAACCGGATCTTCAACTTCACTCACAGGGTCTTACCTCCCCCAGTCGGCGTATTCCTGCCAGTGCTTTTTTTCCCACTTGCGTTTTCAGGATGACCTGTGCGCCAAGATCCGGCCACGGGGGATGACCATCAGCCGGGATGCCGGCCAACGCCGCGCCATCCGGTCGGCGTAAAAGCTGGTCGCCCACCATGGCCATCTGGCGGTGTTTCACGCCCATGCGGTGCTGGCTACCATCAGCGCAAGGGCAGAGGCTTGGCGGAACGGTAGAGGTAGGCAAGGCCCAGCTTTTTCCCGCAAAGGGGGCGCACCCGCTTTCCGCACCGTTGGACACGATGGTGAGCCTGACGCCCGCCTTGCGCATGGCGGCCCAGCCACACGGCCACTTCTTCCGGCAGCTCCTGACTGCGGTCGGCGGTCAGGGTGTTATCGATATCCAGCACCAGCGCAGTGATGCCTTTTTCCGCCAGCCATTCCGGCGTGATGTGGGTGACATCCTTGAAAAACGTATTCGGGGGTGATGAGCATAGTATTTCTCCCTGCAATGAAAATAGGGGAGCCTACAATACAGGCTCCCTACATCGGCGTTAGCAACGCGTATGAAATCTAAAAGCAACAGCGACTTCAAGTAATCAATTACTTGAACTTGCGCTTGCGGGCTGCTTCGGACTTCTTCTTGCGCTTAACAGACGGCTTCTCGTAAGCCTCGCGCTTACGGACCTCTGCGAGCACACCGCTGCGAGCGGTGCTGCGCTTGAAGCGACGCAGTGCGCTTTCCAGCGACTCGCCCTCTTTAACACGAATTTCCGACATCTTATTCCCTCCCTTGGACCGTGAGGCAGGAATTTCGTTGTTACATGGTAACTAACAGTAGACAGTATAGCGCATTTTATGCGGTTCGTCAACCTTTTTTTTGAAAGTTTTTGCGCAAAATCTTTGAAAAGATTTTTGAATAAACGTTCCCGGGTGTTCCTGCGCCAGTCCGCCTCTGCGGGTAGTTGTATATCCAGCCTTTCGGCAGGGTATCGGTTGGTTTAGCCCTTGACAGCCAGGATTGACCAGACGGCCCTTTGACGTAGATCTCCTTGACCAGCTGCTTGCCTTCCAGAGCGGCAGCAACAGCGGGTCAGCCTTTGGCGGCGGCAATGGCGGCAGCAGCGTCGATGTCGGCAGCCACCTTCAGGCGGGCCTTGACCTTGCCGTTGACCTGTACGGCAATCTCCACCGTGCTTTCCACGCACTTGGCCTCGTCGTAGGTGGGCCATGCATGGTAAGCCAGCTGCTCATCGTGGGTGTGGCCCAGCTGCTCGCCACAGTTCCTCGGTCATATGGGGGCAAACGGGTTCAGCAGCTGCAGCAGAACCTCGTACTCGGCCTTGGTGGCACCACCGTTATCGCTCAGCGCGTTGACGTAAATCATCAGCTGGGCAATCGCGGTATTGGCCTTCAGGGCGTCGATGTCCTCGCCGACCTTCTTAATGGTGCGGTTGATCAAAGCTTCCAGCTTCGGGCGGTAGCCTTCACCCTCCACCTGCTTTTCGCTCAGTGCCCAGATGCGGTCCAGGAAGCGCTTGCAGCCCTTGATGGAGGAGGTGTTCCACGGAGCGGCCTTCTCAAAGTCGCCGATGAACATCTCATACAGGCGCAGGGTGTCAGCACCATACTCGTTGACCACGTCATCAGGGTTGACAACGTTGCCCAGAGACTTGGACATCTTGACGATCGGATGCTCGGCCATCTCGCCGTACTTCTCGACCAGTGCTTGCGGGCACCCTTTTCGTCGCCGTACTCGGCCAGCAGGCGCTTGCGCTCGGCATCGGGCTGGTTCTCAAACGCATGAGGGATTCAGGCCCAGGATCATACCGTGAGAGGTACGCTTCTGGTACGGCTCCTTGGTGGGCACTACGCCGATATCATACAGGAACTTGTGCCAGAAACGGCTGTACAGCAGATGCAGGGTGGTGTGCTCCATGCCGCCGTTGTACCAGTCCACCGGGCTCCAGTATTCCAGGGCTTCCTTGCTGGCGATGGCATCCTTGTTGTGGGGGTCCATATAGCGCAGGAAGTACCAGGAAGAACCGGCCCACTGGGGCATGGTATCGGTTTCACGGGTAGCGGGGCCGCCGCAGCACGGGCAGGTGGTCTTGATCCACTCGGTGTGGCGGGCCAGCGGGCTTTCGCCGTCCGGGCCCGGCTCAAAGTCGGTAATTTCCGGCAGTCGCAGCGGCAGCTCGCTTTCGGGGATGGGCTGCCAGCCGCACTTTTCGCAGTGCACCATGGGGATGGGCTCGCCCCAGTAACGCTGGCGGCTGAACACCCAGTCACGTAGCTTGAAGTTGACCTTCTTGCAGCCCTTGTGGTTTTCTTCCAGCCAGGCATACATCTTTTCCTTGGCATCTTCAACGGACAAACCGGTCAGGAAGCCGGAGTTGACCAGCGTGCCGGTGGCGACATCGGTAAAGGCAGCCTCATCCAGGTTGGCCGGGGTATTGCCCTTGACGACCTCGATGATGGGCAGGCCGAACTTCTTGGCGAACTCCCAGTCGCGGCTGTCGTGGGCAGGCACGGCCATAATAGCACCGGTGCCGTAAGTTGCCAGAACATAGTCAGAGATAAAGATGGGCACCTCTGCGCCGTTGACGGGGTCGATGGCGGTCACGCCCTCGATCTTAACGCCGGTCTTTTCCTTGTTCAGCTCGGTACGCTCAAAGTCGCTCTTGCGGGCGGCTTCATCCTGGTATGCCTTTACGGCATCCACGTTCTTGATCAGCCCGGCATCGATCCACTTTTTGATGTAGGCATGCTCCGGGGAGATGACCATGTAGGTAACGCCGAACAAGGTATCCGCGCGGGTGGTATAAACGGTCAGGGTATCACCGGCAGAGGTTTCAAAGTTGACCTCAGCGCCATGGCTGCGGCCGATCCAGTTGCGCTGCTGGGTCTTGACACGGTCGATATAATCCACCTGGTCCAGGTCATCGATCAGGCGGTCCGCGTAAGCGGTGATCTTCAGCATCCACTGGCTCTTCACGCGCTGCACAACGGGGCTGCCGCAGCGCTCGCACACGCCGTTTACAACCTCCTCGTTGGCCAGAACGACCTTGCAGCCGGTGCAGTAGTTGACGGTGGTAGCCTTTTTATAAGCCAGACCGTGCTTGTACAGCTGCAGGAAGATCCACTGGGTCCACTTGTAGTATTCGGGGTCAGTGGTGTTGATCTCGCGGTCCCAGTCAAAGGACAGGCCCAGCGCCTTGAGCTGGCTGCGGAAATGATCCACGTTGCTCTTGGTGACGATGGCCGGGTTGATGTGGTTTTTCAGGGCATAGTTCTCGGTCGGCAGACCAAAAGCATCCCAGCCCATAGGGTACAGGACATTATAGCCGCACTGACGCTTTTTGCGTGCGACAATATCCAGCGCGGTATAGCTGCGGGGGTGGCCTACATGCAGGCCGGCCGCAGACGGGTACGGGAATTCTACCAGTGCATAGAACTTGGGCTTGGAATGGTCGATCTCAGCATGGAAGGTGTGTTCGTCCTCCCACACCTTTTGCCACTTGGCCTCAACGGCCTTGTAATCGTATTTCATGTTTGTAATCAGCTCCAGACTTTTTACCGTTTTTGCATATACCGCCCCCCGGTATAAATCAGTGGAATTTTTTGCTTTCCCAGGCCGCAATAACAAAAGAGGACTTTTACCGAAGGTAGACCTGTTTGCCTTAATTATTCAATGCTGCTATCCGGCGTCAGATACTCCGAGATGTCCGGGGCTCGCCGTCGGCCCACAGGTGCTCCAGGTCGTAATAGGTGCGGGTGTTGGGCACGAACACGTGCACGATAACGTTCGAATAGTCCAGCAGGACCCAGTTCTTGGAGTCGTAGCCCTCGGTGCTGTAGGGCTCCAGACCCTTCTGCGAGAGCTCGAACTCCACCTCGTCGGCCAGAGCACCCACCTGGGTGGTGGAGGTGCCGGAAGCAATGACGAAGTAATCGGTCAGAACGGTCAGGCTCTCGACTTTGAGCACGCGGACGTCCACGGCCTTTTTCTTATCAAGAATCTTCGCGATCTCAATGGCAAGGGTCTTGCTGTCGATCAAGTTCTCCATATGTTTTTCCTTTCTGTCAGGTTTCAGTTTGCAGGGCATTGGAGCCGGTGCGGCCTGACCGTCGGTGGTCACAGCGCCGGAAAGGTCGGTATCGCCGCTGAGGATGGCGTCATCGGATTCCTTATCGATGCGTCCCATATACTGCACGTTGGCATCGGTGGATGCACTGCCGTGGGGCCACTCGTCGGTGACAAGGTTCATTTTCGCTCACATCAATGGGGCCGGTGTAGGTGCAGAAATACTGGTTGAGCAGGTTTGCGATGGAGCCGGCATCCGGCACCACGCAGGAGTAGCCGTCAAAGCAGTCGGTCTTGCCCACGTTGGGCACGCCCATGAACACCGGCGTCTGCGCCAGAATGATGTTGGAACTGTCGAGCTTCAGGAAGGACGCCAGCAGCTTTGCGATGGTGGGAAATGTCCATATCCGTCTTGATATAGTTCTTTTGAACACCAGCGGCAGCTGGTTCAGGATGTCGGTCACGCCCATGGAGCGGGCGCGCTTGAACAGACCTGCGTAGAAGTAACGCTGCATATTCAAGCGGTCGAGATCCGAGGTTGGCGTAGCCGTCGCCGTGGCGGCAGCGCACAAAGAACTCTGCCGAGGCACCGTCCAGATTGCGGTAGCCCCTTCAGCAGCTTACTGCCGCCGTAGGACATATCGTGGGGGGATATACACCTCAATGCCGCCAAAGTTATCCACCATATCCACCAGCGCCTGCATGTCCACCGTCACATAGTAATCGATGGGCAGCCGGAACTGGTCGTAGATCACATCCGCCAAAGCGGCAATACTGCCGCCGTTGGACAGGGCCACCGAGTTGATCTGGTAGTTGGTGGCGGCGTAGGTCTTGCCGTTGGACAGGGTGATCTTTCTGTTCTTGGTGGTGACAAAGGCTGTTGCGGGGGATCTGCAGCATCCGCAGCGCACCGCCCTTGATATCCGAACTGGCGTACAGGATCATATCCGTCATGCCGTCGTTAGAGCTGGTGTCGCTGGAATAAGAGCGTCCCTCTTCATAGTCGATGCCGCAGACAAGGATGTTCACCACATCGCCCTTGTATTCCTCGGCTGTCTTGACCTCTTCCTCAATGGAGGGGGCATTGTCGTCCGGGCGGATGCTGTCCTCCACCTTGTTTACAAGGCTGACCCGTACACCACCACACCGGAGATCACCGCGATGATGGCCATGACCATGGCAAAAAGGGCAGCCAGAGGGGCTTTTTTTTTCTTCTTTTTGCGGCGGCGCGGCGGTTCCCTGCCCTGCTCCCTGTGCCGGGCGGCGCGGCGGTTCATTGTGTGCACCGCCTGTGCTCTGCTTTGCATCCGTGCTGGACGCAGCGTGGCGCGGTGCGGCTGCTGCCGGATCCGGCCGGTTCAGAGAACGCGAAGTATTGATATGGCGTGGCGTTTGGCTCATGCTTTTTGTATCCTCCAGATTTTTCGCGGTCCTGCAAAAAAATGTTCCTGCAGACCTGTCATGCCCTTAAGTATAGCATTATCCGGACGAAATCTGCAATCTGTTTTCTGTTTCCGCTTGTTTTCAGAGCAGCTGTGCTCTCACCGTTCATTCTTCCCGCTGCGGGCCAGGATATCCTCATAGGCCGCCTTTGGACATCGGGTCCAGAGGTTGCCCTGCGAGAGCACGAAATCGTTGGTCTGCTTCAGGGGCCAGCCAGCATGGCGGCATCCAGGTCTTTTTTTTTCCAGCTTGCGCAGCTTTTCCCTCCGGGCCAGTCCCGTTCCGCGCTGGTCATATCGGCCAGATACAAAATTTTGTCAAGCTGGGTCATGCCGGGTTTGCCCGCCGTGTGGCAGGCAATGGCAGAAAGCACCTCTTCGTCGGTCACAGCCCCACTGGGTGCGGGCCAGGATCGCGGCGCACACGCCGTGCCACACCGGGGCGGGCGCTCTTCGCCGCCCTCTGCATCTGGGCGGGTAAGCGCCGCAGGATCTCGCGCATCTCATCCTTGCTGATCTCCTTGGCGAGTCGTGCAGCAGGGGCTGCCAGCGCGGCCCGCTCCTCGTCCTCACCGTAGATCTTTGCCAGCTTGACGGCCATTTTTCTCACGTTCAGGGTGTGCTCGTAGCGCTTATCGCTCAAACGGCTGCGCACAAGCTCTTTTGCCTGTTTGAGGTTCATTGGCTGATACTTCCTTTTTTGTAGTAGTTCCTCCCGGCGGATGACGGCCCGCAGGGGCCTCCGGCAGTTCGCTTCACACCCCTTCGCCTGCAGCCAGACGGGCTGGCGGATGTCGCTGCTGGCCATGGGCAGCGCCTGTACCGGTGCAAACAGGATGCGTGCCCCGGCCGGGTCCAGCCGGAGGGCCTTTGCGTGCAGCGCCGGGGCATCGCCGATATCCCGGCTGGTGACCACCACCCGCGCAAGGCGCAGGATATCCTGCCAGCGGTGCCAGCCCTCAAAGGTGAGCAGCATATCGCTGCCCATGGCCAGATACAGCTGTGCCCCTTCCGGGCAGTCCGCGGGCCAGCATTTCCACCGTGAGCACCGTGTAATTGTGGTTCCCGCTTTGGCCTGGGCGATCTCCCACCCGCTGACTTCCAGCTGCGGGATGGCATCCATTCCCTCTTCCAGTGCATGGAAGCAGCTGCACATTTCCAGCCGCAGCGCACCCGGGGCCGAAGTGTGCTGCTTGAACGGTGAAAGCCCGGCCGGCATCACCACCACCTTGTCCGGGCGGACACGGTCGGCGGCAGCCCGCAGATTGTTCATGTGGCCGTTGTGGGGGCGGGTCAAACGTGCCGCCGTAGAGAAGCGTTTTTTTTCATTTTACTTCAGCAGGTCGGCGTAGGCGCTGTCCTTTTTCTTCTGGAGGTAGAGCACGAACTTGGAGCCGATGACCTGCACGCAGTCGGCACCGGTGGCCTCTGCCAGCAGCACCGAGGCCTCGCGGGCGTTGTACATGCTGTTGTCCAAGCACCTTGACCTTGATGAGTTCGCGGGCGTCCAGACAGTCCTTCACGCCCTGGATCATGGTCTCGTCGATCTCGCCCCTTACCCACGATGAAAACGGGGTCCATGGTGTTTGGCTTTGCCGCGCAGAATGGCGCGCTGTTTGCTCGTCAGCATAGTTGTTTCTCCTTTGTTTTGAGGTTATTTCTTGATAAAAAACGACGAATTTATATTTTTCAGTCAAAGCGTTTTATTTTGCCAGCTCCAAAGAGGGAGCCCAGAAAAAACGCTGCCCCGGCACGCTTCCCCGGGGGAAGATGTCACCGTAGGTTTTTCCAGACTGGGGAGTTCATTCTGCCAGCGCATTTCCACGGTGGCTGATGGCATCCTTTTCGTCGGGGGTCAGCTGGGCGTAGCTGCGGCCCTCGGTGTTGGGACGCTTATCTGCTTGCCCACGCCGCATTCGTCGGGGATGAACAGCGGGTCGTAGCCAAAGCCGTAGTCCCCGCACAGCCGCTCAAAGGCGACGCGGCCGGGGCACTCGCCCATGCAGGTCAAGATGCCGACCGTCCGGCAGGATGAAGCATACCGCCGAGACGAACTTTGCCCCCGCTGCCATGCAGGCACCGCCTGCATGGCAGCCAGAAGCTTATCGTTGTTGGCCTCATCATCGCCGTGGTGGCCGCAGTAGCGGGCACTGTACACGCCGGGCGCACCGCCCAGCGCATCCACGCAGAGGCCCGAGTCATCGGCGATGGTGGGCAGGCCGCATGCTCGGCAGATAGTCTCGGCCTTGATGAGGGCGTTTTCCTCAAAAGTGGTGCCGGTCTCCTCGGGCTCAATGGTGATGCCAAGCTCTTTCTGGCTGACGACCTCATGTCCCTGCGCTTCCAGAATGCGGCGCAGCTCGCGGAGCTTTCCGGCGTTGCCGGTGGCTGCACAAAATCTTCATGTCTGCGGCCCCCTTAGTGCTTCCACTGACGCGGGAGCAGCTCTTCCACAAAGCCCTCCGGGGTGAAGGGCAGCAGGTCGTCGATGCCCTCGCCCACGCCGATAAAGCGCACCGGCAGGCCCAGACGCTGCTTGACCGCCACCAACGCAGCCGCCCTTGGCGGTGCCGTCCAGCTTGGTCAGGATGATGCCGGTGGCATCGGCAGCCTTGCAGAACTCCTTGGCCTGACTGATGGCGTTCTGGCCCGGTGATGGCATCCAGCACCAGCAGGGTCTCAAGGCTGGCTTCCGGGCTTGCCTTTTTCACGCTGCGGCTGATCTTTGCCAGTTCGTCCATCAGGTTTGATTTGTTGTGCAGGCGGCCCGCCGTATCCGCAATGACCAGATCATAGCCGCGTGCGGTGGCCGACTTGACCGTGTCAAAATGACAGCGGCGGGGTCTGCACCTTCGCCTGCGCTTGACGATGGGCACCCCGGCACGGCTTGCCCAGGTTTCCAGCTGCTCGCTGGCCGCTGCGCGGAAGGTATCACCGGCCGCCAGCATGACCCTTTTGCCCTCGCCGGGTGTAGTAATCGGCCAGCTTGGCAATGGTGGTGGTTTTGCCCACGCCGTTCACGCCCACAACCAGAATAACCGCCGGTTTGCCGCTCAGGTCCAGGTCAGTTTTGGGGCTTACCTCGCGGCGATGATATCGCGCAGGGCATCCAGCGCTTCCTGGCCGGTATGCAGGCCGTTGATCTCTACCTCATCGCGCAGCTCGTCCACCAAACGCACCGCGCAGCTGGGGCCGACATCGGCCAGAATCAGCTGCTCTTCCAAATCATTATACAGGTCATCATCAATAACAGAGCTGGTCAAGGTGTTGACGATGTTCTGGAAAAAGTCCGTTCTGGTTTTTTCCAGGCCATCGCTCATTTTCTTCTTTTTCTTAAAAATATCGAAGAATCCCATGGCGGTTCCTCCTTTGAATTAACTGATCAGATCAGCGGAAACGTTTTCAAGGTCAAGGCGCAGGATCTTGGAAACACCATCCTCCTGCATGGTCACGCCGTACAGCACATCAGCTGCTTCCATGGTGCCGCGGCGGTGGGTGATAACGATGAACTGGGTGCGTTCGGTCATGCGGCGCAGATACTGCGCATAGCGCGTAACGTTCACATCGTCCAGTGCAGCTTCAATTTCGTCCAGGATGCAGAACGGCGACGGGTTGACGGCCAGAATGGCAAAATAAATGCTGATGGCCACCAGCGCCTGTTCGCCGCCGGACAGAGCCGACAGGTTTTTGATGACCTTGCCGGGGGGCGAAACCTGAATTTCAATGCCGGAGTTCAGCACATCGTCCTCATCCGAAAGATAGAGCCTCGCCGAACCGCCGCCGAACAGCTCGCGGAAGATCGCACCGAAGTTGCGGTTGATCTCCTTAAAGCTGGCGGTGAACATTTCCTGCATTTCGCTGCACAGCTCGGCAATCATTCGGTTCAGCTCCGCGCGGGATTTCTCCACATCGGTGACCTGTGCTTTCATGAAGTCGTACCGTTCTTTAACTTCCTTGTACTCTTCGATCGCGCCCACATTCACGTTGCCCAGTGCGCGGATCTTGCCGCGCACTTCGGCCACCTGGCGGCGCAGGTCTGCCACATTGGCAAAGGGTACACAGAGCTTTTCCGCCTCGGCTTCGGTCAGCTGGTATTCCTCCCACAGCTTGGATGCAGTGGTATTCAGCTCAGTTTCCGCCGCGGTCTTGCGCTCGGCCAGGCGGGCCATCTCGCCGCTCATCCGCTCGCGCTCATCGGTCAGGGTGCGGTTTTCCTGGGTCAGGCGGGTCACAGTGGCTTCCTTTTCCATGCGCTCGGCATTCGCCTTGCGGATGGTTTCCTCCGCCGCGGTGATCTTCTGTTTGTTTTCTTCGCTGGCTCGCTTGATTTCATTGGCGCGCAGCTCATTGGCGGCAATGCGCTCTTTGGCGGCGGCCACATTGGCCTGCAGTTCCCGCACGCGGGCTTCGGCTTCGCCGCTGCGGCCTTTCAGGTTTTCCAGCGCTGCTTCGTGCAGGCTCAGGTCCTTCTCGGTGCGCAGCTTCTGCATTCGGTTATCCGAAAGTTTCTGCGATGCTTCCTCCCGCTGGCGGGTCACATCGCTGGTGGAAGCGCCCAGGCTTTCCAGCTCTTTGCGGTGCGTTTCAATCTCGGCTTCCGCCTGTTTGCGGGCGTTTTCTGCCTGGGCGGCGGCCGCAGTGTTCTCCCGCAGCTGCTGTTCCAGCGCGGCGATCTCCTGCCCGCGGTGGGCGGCAGCATTCTTGCCCTCTTCCAGCGCGGTGTTCAGCTGATCCAGCTCCATCTCGGCTTTCAGGCGGGCCGCAGCGGCGGTCATGCCCTCGCTCTCGGCACCGGCCAGCTGGGCGGTCAGGTTATCCACCTCCGCTTTGCGGGCGGCGGCTTCCTTTTCGGCTGCTGCGCGGCGCTCGTCCAGTTTCAGCACCTTGGCACGCAGTTCGTCCAGTTCCTGCTTGCGGCTGAACACACCCACGCTGCGCGCGGTGGAACCGCCGGTAAAGGAACCGCCTGCGTTGATGACCTGGCCGTCCATTGTGACAATGCGGTTGCGGTAGCCAAGATTTTTGGCCACCACCGACGCTTCGCCCAGATCCTCCACCACAATAATGCGGCCCAGCAGGTTATCAATAATATGCTGGTACTGGGGGGCGGTCTCCACCAGGTCGGCGGCCACCTCCGCCGTGCCGGTCAGGCGGCCATTGAATCGGCTGCCCTGCACGGTATCCAGCGGCAGGAAGGTTGCGCGTCCGGCGCGTTCTTCCTTCAAAAAGGTGATGGCCGCGCGGGCGCAGCCCTGGTCCTGCACCACAATGTTCTGCAGCGCAAAGCCCAGTGCCGTTTCAATCGCGATTTCGTACCCCTTGCGCACGCTCAGGATGCCGGCCACCGGGCCGATGATGCCCCGCAGCCGCCCACCGCCCGCGGCGCGCATGACGGCTTTTACACTCTGCTGGTAGCCGTCCATGTTGCGCTCCAGATCCTCCAGAATGCGGATGCGCTGGGCGGTGTTGTTTTTATCCGCTGCGGCCTTCTGCAAAGCTTCAGCGGCTTCCGCCTGCTGGCGGCGGCGGCTTTCCAGCTTGAGCTTTAAGCCGGAGCGGATGTTATCGTTGCGGGTCACGGCTTCCTCGCACTCTTTCAGGTGCTCGGCAGCAGCGTCCCGTTCCTCGGTCAGTTTTTGTGCCACATCGCCTGCGGCGGCTTCCTGGTTTTTCAGGCCGTTCAGCTGGGCGCGGGCCGCTTCCACGGCGGATTGCAGCCCCGCACCCCGCACCTGCAGGGCAGTGGCATTCTGCTGCATGCGGGCCATGGCGGCGCTCACGATCTCCCGCCGCTCACCGCTTTGCAGCGCCTGCTGTTCCAGCGTGTTCAGCTGCTGGCGCAGCTTGTCCGCCTCGGCATCCAGATTTTGCAGCACGGTTTGCAGCTGGGTGATTTCCGCTTTGTGCTCGTCCGCTTCCTGCGCAATCCCCTTTGCGCCTTCCCCGGCGCGGGTCAGCTCATCGCTGGCGCTGCGGATCTGCTCGTTCGCGTGTTCGGTTTCGTTCTGCAAAACTGCCAGCTGGCTTTCGCTCCCGGCGTTCTGCTCGGTAATGGTGCGGATCTCAGCGTTCAGGCTTCCTCCACCCAATGGTCAGCTGCTGGGCTGCATCCGGATCTCCTCAGCCTTTCGGCGGGGTGTCAAATTCATCCAGCTGGCGGGAAATGCGTGCATAGTCGCTTTCCGCCGCCTCATACTTGCGCTGCTGGTCCCGCACCGTATCCTGTGCGCGGCGGATTGAATCCACCCACAGGGTAATTTCCAGCCCCTTGCGGGTCTCGGAATATGCCAGGAACTGCTCCGCCTTTTCGCTGTCGCGTTTCAGGGGTCCAACCCGCTTTTCCAGCTCCCCCAGAATATCCCGCAGGCGTTCCAGATTGCCCTCCGCCGCGGCCAGGCGGCGTTCGGCTTCATTTTTGCGGTAGCGGTATTTGGCAATGCCAGATGCTTCCTCAAAAATCTCGCGCCGCTCGGTGGATTTTGCACCAACGATCTCCGCAATGCGCCCCTGACCCACAATGGCGTAGCCATCGCGCCCAAGGCCGGTATCCAGCAGCAGCTCGTACACATCTTTTAAGCGCACGCTCTGGCCGTTGATGGTATACTCGCTCTCCCCGCTGCGGTAATAGCGGCGGCCAATGGTTACTTCGTCCGCGTCCACATCCAGCGTGTGGGCGGCGTTGTCCAGCGTCAGCCGTACCTGCGCAAAGCCCATGGCGCCGCGCCGCGCGGGTGCCGCCAAAAATAACGTCCTCCATCTTGCCCGCACCGCGCAGCTGTTTGGAGCTGGTTTCGCCCAGAACCCACCGGATGGAATCCGAAATGTTGCTTTTGCCGGAACCGTTCGGCCCCACAACACCGGTGATGCCTTCGCCAATGGTGATTTTTGACGTTTTTATCCGGGGAAGACTTTTAAAGCCCTGGATCTCAAGCTCTTTTGAATACCATTTACTTTTCCTTTATCACGCGCACCAGCAGCTTGGGCGCCGCTTTGGCAGCCTGCTGTTCCGCAGCCTTTTTGCTGCGGCCTTCGCCCACAGCCAGCGCCTTGCCGTTCAGCGCCACAGTAACCTGGAACCGCTTATCATGCGCCGGGCCGGATTCCCCTGTCACCACATAGCTCAGGCGCTCTTCGGGGTTCTGCTGGACGATCTCCTGCAGACGGGTCTTGTAGTCCGCCTCGGCGTGCTTGCCCTCCGTGATAAACGGCAGGATAAAGTTGCGGGCCGGTCTCAATGCCGCCGTCCAGGAACAAAGCGGCAATGGTGGCTTCAAACGCATCCGAAACCACGCTGGGGCGGCAGCGGCCGCCGCAGCCAGCTCCTCGCCGCGGCCCAGCCGCAGGTAAGAGCCCAGATTGATCTCCTGCGCAAACTGGAACAGTGCGTCCTCGCTGACCAGCGAAGAACGCATGCGGGACAGATCGCCCTCGGGGCGGTCGGCGTAGGCGTGGAACAGATAGTCTGCCGTGAGACGATCTGCAGCACACTGTCGCCCAAAAATTCCAGCCGCTCGTTGTGCTTGACCGGGGTGCGGCTCTCGTTGGCGTAGCTGGTGTGGGTAAGCGCGATCTCCAGCAGCTCCGGGTTTTTGAACTTGTAACCGATGATAGTTTCCAACTGATGGCTCATGGTCGTTTTTACTCCCTTTTATTCCTCAGTTTTCTGTGCTGCGGCCAGCTCGTCCAGCGCAGACTGCATGGTGCCGCACAGGTCGTTCTCCACACAGATCTTTGCCTGCCGGATGGCGTTCTTGATGCCCTTTGGCCTTGGACGAGCCGTGGGCCTTGATGACCGGCTGCCTTTGCACCGAGGAAGAGGCGCGCCGCCGTACTCCTCGCTGTCCATCTGGTGCTTCAGGTCTGCTAACGCTGCCCTTGAGCAGCAGATAGGCCAGCTTGCCGCCCAGGTTTGCCAGGAACATCTGCTTTGAGCATCCCCAGCAGCATCTTGGCGACGCCCTCGGTCAGCTTGAGGATGACGTTGCCCGTGAAGCCGTCACAGACGACCACGTCCACGTCGCCGTTCGGCACATCACGGGCTCGATGTTGCCCACGAAGCGGATGCCGGGGGTGGTCTTGAGCAGCTGGTGGGCCTCCTTGAGCATCGGGGTGCACCCTTGCTCTCCTCGGCGCCGTTGTTTGCCAGCGCCACGGTGGGTGCGGTGCGGCCCTCCACCTTGTTCACGTAGCAGCTTCCCATGACGGCAAATGCGGCCAGCATTTCGGGGCGGCACTCCACGTTCGCGCCGCAGTCCAGCAGCAGATAGGCCTGCTTTCTTTGCCGGCACCATGGTAGCCAGCGCCGGGCGCTTTACGCCCCGCAGGGTGCGGACGATAAGGCTGGCACCCACATGGAGGGCGCCGGTGCTGCCGGCAGAGACGAAGGCGTCACCCTTTGCCCTCTTTTGAGCATATTCAGGCCCACGACGATGGAGGAATCCTTCTTGCTGCGGATGGCCCTAGCGGGCTCGTCGCACATGTCGATGGACCTCGGTGCAGTTCACCAGCTCGATGCCCTCCAGCGGGATGTTGTTTTCCTGTGCGGTTCTGCGCACCAGAGCCTCGTCGCCCACACCGACGACGGTGATGCCGTACTTTTTCACGGCCTGTGCGGCACCCTCCCGCACCGCCAGCGGGGCGTTGTCGCCGCCCATCATATCCACAATGATCTTCATAGCTTTTCTCCCTTCTTAAAGAGAAGTTTCCTCCAGCCAGTGCTGGAAGCTGGCAACAGCGCGCTCAGCCTGTGCCATGTAACGCAGGCCGCTTGTCCCGCGGGCGGCTCTCCTCCGGCAGCGGGGGAAGGATGCCCATATTGGCGCCCATGGGCTGGAAGTGCTTGTTCTCGGTGGTCAGGTACTGCACCAGCGCACCGCACATGGTATCCACAGGCGGGGGGGCAGTCTTTGCCTTCCAGCCGGGCATACAGATGCGCGGGCCGCCAGCAGGCCGCAGGCAGCGCTTTCCATGTAGCCCTCAAAGCCGGTGATCTGCCCTGCAAAGAACACATTGGGGTGTTCTTTTCAGGCACAGCTGGGCGCTGAGCACCCGGGGCGCATCGAGAAAGGTGTTGCGGTGCATGACACCGTACCGCACGAACTCGGCATTTTCCAGGCCCGGGATCATGCTGAACACCCGCTTCTGTTCGCCCCACTTGAGGTTGGTCTGGAAGCCGACGATATTGTAGAGCGTCCGTTCCTTGTTCTCCGGCGCGGAGCTGGACATTGGCCCAGGGGCGGTGTCCGGTGTTGGGGTCCACCAGCCCACCGGGCGCAGCGGGCCGAAGCGCATGGTATCAGCTCCGCGGGCTGCCATGATCTCGATGGGCATACAGCCCTCGTAGACGGTGACGGTATCGGCTTTTTTGCCGTGGGCGTCCGGGTCGGGCTTTGTGCTCTGCTCGGCGCCGGTGTCAAAGTCGTGCAGGGGGCACGCTCCGCAGCGGCAAGCGCGGCATGGAAAGCCTCATACTCTGCCTTATTGAAGGGGCAGTTCAGGTAATCGGCCTCACCCCGGTCATACCGGGAAGCGGCGAACACCTTGTTGTAGTCCAGACTTTCGGCGGTGACGATGGGGGCCACGGCATCGTAGAAATGCAGCCGCTCGTCGCCGGTCAGGCGGCCGATCTCGTCGGCCAGTGCACCGTCGGTCAATGGGCCGGTAGCCACAAGGATGGGGGCAGCTCTCATCGATGGTTTCCACCTGCTCCCGGTGGACGGTGATATTTTCACAGCTTTCCACCATGCGGGTCACTTCGGCGCTGAATGCGTCGCGGTCCACCGCCAGCGCACCGCCTGCGGCCACGCGGGCCACCTCGGCGGCGGGCAGGACCTGGCTGCCCATCCGGCGCATCTCCTCTTTGAGCAGGCCGGACGCAGAATCCAGACGTTCGGCTTTCAGGCTATTGGAGCAGATCAGCTCTGCGAAGACCTGCGCTTCTTGTGTGCCGGTGAGAAATGCGCAGGCTTCTGCTCGTAGAGCTCCACCTGCACGCCCTTGCCCGCCAGCCAGAGAGCCGCTTCGCAGCCCGCCAGACCCGCGCCCAGAATGGTTACTTTATATTCGTTCATTTGGTTTTTTCCCTTTAATCCTTCTTCGGCACCGGCATCTCAAAGCCGCAGCCTTCTTTTGCGCAGTAGAGCTTGGAGCCCTTGCGGAACCAGGGTGGAGCCGCACTTTCTCGCACTTGGTGGGCACCGGGGTATCCCATGTCATGAAATCGCAGTCCGGGTAGCGCTCGCAGCCGTAGTAGATGCGGCCCTTGGCGCTCTTGCGCTCCAGCATCCGGCCCTTGCCGCACTTGGGGCAGACACCGCCGGTGTCCTTGACAGAGACGCTTGGTGCCCCGGCACTCTCGGGAAGCCGCTGCACGCCAGGAACTTGCCGTACTTGCCCACCTTGATGACCATGGGACGGCCGCAGAGGTCGCAGACCTCGCTGGACGGCTCGTCCGGCACCTTGACCTTCTTGCCTTCCATGTTCTTTTTTCGGCCTGCTCGAGGCTGCCGCAAAGCCCTGGTAGAAGTCATCCACCGTCTTGTGCCAGTCAGCCTTGCCGCTCTCGATCTTATCCAGGTTCTTCTCCATCTCAGCAGAGAAGTCCACATCCACGATATGGGGGAACTGCTCCAGCATCAGGCCATCCACCGCCCGGCCCAGCAGGGTGGGCTTGAGCTTTTTCTGGTCCCGCTCCACATAGCCGCGGTCGATGATGGTGGTGATAATGGGGCGCATAGGTCGAGGGGCGACCGATGCCATTTTCCTCCAGCGCTTTGATCAGCGAGGCCTCGGTGTAGCGCGCGGGCGGCTGGGTGAACTTCTGCTCGCTCTTCAGGTCGCGCAGCTTGAGCACCTGTCCCTGCTCCAGCGGAGGAAGGTTCGGTTTCCTTCTTTTCCTTTTCGTCGGTGGCTTCCTCGTACAGGACGGTGAAGCCATCGAACGTGACCGTGTAGCCGCTGGCCTTGAAGCGGTAGTCCCCCGCATAGACGGTCACGGACACGGTATCCTGCTGGCAGTCGGCCATCTGGCTGGCGATGAAACGGCTCCAGATCAGCCGGTAGAGCTTGGCGGTGTCGCCGCTGATGCTCTTGTCCACCTCGTCGGGCGTCAGGGCGGGCACCGAGGGGCGGATGGCCTCATGGGCGACCTGGGCGGCAGTGGCGCTCTTGGTCTTCCATGTGCGCTTGTAGGGGCAGATATAGGCTTCACCGTAGGCCCCTGCGATATATTCCTTTGCGGCAGCAACGGCTTCATCCGAGATGCGCAGACTGTCGGTACGCATATAGGTGATCAGACCCATCATGCCGTGGCCGGCAATGTCCACGCCTTCGTACAGGGTCTGGGCAGCCCGCATGGTGCGGGTAGCCGTGAAGCCCAGCCGACGGGAGGCCTCCTGCTGCAGGGTACTGGTGATAAAGGCCGGAGTGGGCTGCTTTGCGCGCTTGCCGCTGCTTGAGCTCGCTTCCACCACATAGCTTGCGCCCTCCAAACCCTTTTCGATGGCGCGTGCCTCGGCCTCGTTCTTGGGCAGCAGCTTCTTGCCGTTGGCGTCCTGGCAAGGCGTGCCACAAAAAGCTTTTGTGCCCGGCACCCGAGGGTGGCATCCACGTTCCAGTATTCGTCGGGCTTGAAGCTCTCGATCTCCTTTTTCCCGGTCATCGATCAGGCGCACGGCCACGCTCTGCACGCGGCCTGCGGAAAGGCCCGGCGCACCTTGCGCCAGAGGAACGGGCTGAGCTTGTAGCCCACCAGACGGTCCAGCACGCGGCGCGCCTGCTGTGCGTTGAACAGATCCTCGTCAATGGCGCGGGGTGGGCCATGCCCTCCTTCACACCCTTTTTGGTGATCTCGTCAAAGGTGACGCGGTTGGGGGCGTGGGGGTCCAGCCCCAGGATGTTGGCCAGATGCCAGCTGATCGCCTCGCCCTCGCGGTCCGGGTCGGTGGCGAGAAGGACGCCGTCGGAGTGCTTGGCCTTGCTCTTCAACTCTTTGATGAGTTTTTCCTTGCCCTTGATGCTGATGTATTGGGCGCATAGTCATGCTCGATGTCGATGCCCAGCTGGGAGGCCGGCAGGTCCCGGATGTGGCCCATGCTGGCGGTGACCTCGTAGTCATCGCCCAGATATTTGCCGATGGTTTTCGCCTTTTGCAGGCGACTCCACGATAACCAGTTTCGCCATTTCTTTTTCTCCTCTATCTCGCGCAACGTGCCCCAAAGGGATGCACGGTCATTCGCTCATATTATTGTACCACAGCTGTTGTGTGCTTTACCAGCGGAAATATTCCATTACTTAATTTACCGCAGCACATACCGCTGCTGCTTGTACGCCCGGCCGGTGAGTTTCCGGCTTCATCAGGGTACCCAGCAG
>VOFK01004026.1_pt1 | contig 18842 bp, 24 predicted proteins | sample 5384121 | NCBI WGS metagenome assembly VOFK01 (sample SAMN12384730, study PRJNA508395) | human gut metagenome | isolation source: healthy gut J | host: Homo sapiens
GACCTACAACCGCCCGCCTCGCAGCTGAAATATTTCCGGCTTAATACGCTCGTCAAGACGGCTCCGCTGCTCATGTGCTCGCTGTCCATCCTGTTCGCCTACAAGGTCGGCCTGTTCAACATCGGCGCTGCCGGTCAGTACTGCGTCGGCGCGGCGCTGAGCCTGTATGCGGCGCTGGGCCTCGGCTGGAGCTGGCTGCCGTGTATGCTGCTCGCCATTTGCGGCGGCGCGATCCTCGGCGGCATTTCCGGCCTTCTCAAGTCCTACTGCAACGTCAACGAGGTCATTTCCGGCATCATGCTCAACTGGATCGTGCTGTATCTGACCAATATGCTTCTCACCACGGTGAAGGAGGACGCCAGCCCCTTACACCAAGGTGCTCGACACATCAACGAATCTGCCGTGCTGCCCTCGCTGGGCCTCGGCGCACTGTTCAACAAGAACCAGTACGTCGGCCTTGCGATCCCGCTGTCCGTGCTGATGGCCATTCTCGTGTGGTCGTGCTTGGAAAAGACGAAGTTCGGCTACGAGCTGAAAGCGACGGGCCTCAACAAAAACGCTGCGAAATACTGCGGCATGGCGGAAAAGCGCAACATCATCCTGAGCCTGATGATCTCCGGCGCTCTGGCCGGTATGGGCGCGGCGATGCTGTACCTCACCAGCTACGAGCAGTGGCAGTGCTCCTCCTCCTCCGTCCCGGCCATGGGCTTCAACGGCATCGCAGCTGCCTTCCTTGGCGGCCTGAACCCCATCGGCTCGATCTTCGCCTCGTTCTTTATCCAGCATATCACCGCAGGCGGTGCGTATGTCGATAAGAGCATGTACTGCGCGCAGATCTCCGATCTGATCTCGGCGCTCATTATCTATCTCTGCGGCTTCGTGCTGTTCATGAAGCACGCGATGAATTCCTACGCGGCCAAGCGTGAGGAGAAGGCGGCATTGAAGGCCAGGGCAGCCGAAGCGCAGGCCCGGGCCGAAGCCGGGAAAGGAGGCGATCAGTAATGGTACTGCTGCTGCAATACACCCTGATCTTCGCTTCCGTGCTGATCCTGGTCGCCCTCGGCGGCTGCTTCGCAGAGCATTCCGGCGTCATCAACCTCGGCCTCGAAGGCATCATGATCATGGGTGCGCTCGGCGGCGCGCTGGCGATGCGCTACATTTCGCCCAATGTGCCCGCCATCGTGATGATCCTCGGCGTTCTGGCTATTTCGGCGTTGGTCGGCATGATCTATTCCTGCCTGCTGGCCGTGGCCTGCATCAACTTCAAGGCGGACCAGACGCTTGTCGGCACCGCGCTGAACCTGCTCGGTACCGCCGGTGCGACGGTCATTGTCAAGGCCATCAACACCGCTGCCAACCCCGACGACGTTTCCTCCATCGTGCAGTACGCCGGTGCGAAGAAGGCGTTCACCGTCAATCTCGGCTCGTTCGAGTTCAGCTGGTTCATGCTCGTGACCGCGCTGCTGCTCGCCGCGTCCTACGTCCTGCTCTATAAGACCCGCTTCGGCTTGCGCCTGATGGCGTGCGGCGAGCATCCGCAGGCGGCGGACAGCGTGGGCATCAACGTCTACAAGATGCGCTGGGCGGGCGTGCTGATCTCCGGCTTCCTCGGCGGCATCGGCGGCATCGTGTTTATTACTGCCGGTGTTTCCGAGTGGCGCTTTGAGTACGGCGTGGCCGGCTTCGGCTTCCTCTCTCTGGCGGTCATGATCTTCGGTCAATGGAAGCCCCAGCGCATCGCGCTCGCGGCGCTCCTCTTCGGTCTGTTCCGCGCGCTCTCGAATGTCTACATGGGCTTCGGCTTCCTCACGGCGATGAACATTCCCAGTCCGGTGTACAACATGATGCCTTATATCATCTCCCTCATCGTGCTGGCGTTCACCTCCAAGCGTTCCCGCGCTCCCAAGGCGGAGGGCATCCCCTACGACAAGGGCCAGCGCTGAGAATCCATCAACACAGCGGCAGCGGCTGCAGCGGCTGCTTTTATCATCCGTCGTCGCTTCCGTTTACCATGCATGCTTGGTACGGGATTGCGCCTCGGTCATGCCGAAGAAGCTCATGTCCACGCGCGTGCCCTGATCGCCCCAGGTCGTGTCGATGTGATAGGTCTTGCCGTCGAGCTCCCGCGACGGTCCAGATGTGGTCGGTGTTCATAAGCGCGGTGCACCTCGATGCCCCTCGAGCCGCAGCAGAAGGTCGTATGCTCCGTGTAGTTGCCGCAGACGGCCGCCGTCCACCAGTGCGCTATAGGCCAGATGGCTCAGAGAACTGCTGGAACGATCCCTCGTCGTAGACATTGGCCAGTTGTTGCAAAGCCAGACGTAGTAGGCCCGCGCCAGCTCATACTGCGTCATGTCGCCAGATAGCCGCTCTCCCACAGCGCGTCGTGGACGAGAATTGCGCGGGCGAGCGTCTCCTCACGGTATTTTTGAGCTGCGCGCCGTCACAGGCTGCTTCGAGGAGGAAGGTCAGCAGCACCTTGCCGGAGGAATAGCTGCGGCAGGAGGTGGAGTTGTACATCTGCTCGCAATGGCGCTTGACGCCGACCGTAAAAGCGCGGGTGAGCTTTGCGACCCCCTCGTTGGTCAGCGCACGGTCGTATTGCAGAGTGATGCTGTCGGCGCCGTCGTGGGAGCATCTTTCGGATCAGCGCGTCGATGGCGTTGGCGTCGTCGGCTGCCGGCGCGGTTGGAGACCTCGGCAGGCGCCGCAATCAGGTCGCCCCAGGTCGTACCGGCGGCGGGAGCGATAGGAAAGATTTTGCCACGAGAGCGTCAGGCGCGCGGACGGCTCGACCATGCGCACGACCAGCGCCGCGAGCTCGCTGCGCTTGAGCGTATCATTCGGATGGAAGGAGCCGTCTTCGTCCACGCCGCCCACGATGCCCCACTTGTAGAGCCGGAGAATATCGCTCTGATAGGGCGTGTAATCGTCCACGTCGGTGATGCGGCGGTGCGAGGCATAGCCGACGGTCACGGCCTCGGCGTTGCGCTCGTCGTAGCACTCCGTGCTGAGCGCAGGGGCCAGTACACCTGCCGTCTGCGCGCGCGTCGCGGCCTCCGAATAGTGGCCGTCAAGCTCGTCGCCGAGGCATTTCTCAGCCTTGAGATAGCGCACATAGGGCCGGTACCAAGCTTCGCCGGCTGCTGCCGCAGGGGTCGCTGCGCCGCGCTCAAGCGCGTGCAGCCGCGCGGCAAAGGTCACCAGCTCGGCAATGGTGACGTTCCCCTCCGGCGCGTAAGCGCTGCTGCTCACGCCCTCGGTCAGACCGTATTCGTACAGCGCAGCGACGGCGTCGTGATACCACGCCGAGGCGTCCACATCCGCGAAGCGCCCGTCGTAGCTTCGCGTGCGCAAAGGGAGAGCGTGTCCGCCTTCTCCGCCGAAGGGCGGGCGCGGGACGTCCGCCGTCACGTTCGCCGCCTGCGCGGCGGTGGAGAGCAGCAGGGTAAAGATGCAGAGGAAAAGCAAAAGCCGTTTTTTCATGGTGCTTACTCCTTATCTCGTCAGGGGACGAGGATATCCATGTCCTCCAGCGTGAGCGCCTCATTATAGGGATTGAGGGCCTCGTTGACCAGGTCGCAGGTGGCCTGCGCGTCGAGCACATAGACCGACTGCTTGTTGTAATAGCCGGAGCCGTCGCCGGGGAGGGTGGCAAAGTGGATGTTTTCGGTGCCGATGTTCAGCGCCTCGTTGCCCAACCAGACGAGGTTGCCGGTCGTGAGGTCGGTCTTGACGTAGGTGTAGAAAATATCCACCAGCGCGGGGATGTTCTTGACGTTGCCAATCTGCAGCAGCTGCTTGGCGACCGCCTTGAGGAAGGCCTGCTGGGTGCCGATGCGGCCGATGTCCTCCGTGCCGTAGCCGGTGCCGTCGTTGTTGTGGCGGAAGCGGACGACCTCCATCGCCTCTTGCCCGTTGAGATGACGCGGGCCTTTGGTAAAGTGAATGTGCAGGTCCTGATAGGGGTCGTCGTAATCCATGTTGATGGGAATGTCAAAATCCACGCCGTCGATCTGATCGACCAGCGCGATGAAGCCCTTGAGATTGACCGTGACATAGAAATCAACCGGCACGCCGAGCAGGTTTTCGATCTGCTCCATCAGCAGCTCCGTGCCGCCCTTGGCGTAGGCGAAGTTGAGCTTGTTGTTGCGGTATTCATTGTGCAGCAGCGTATCGCGCGGGAGACTCACAAGGTCGATGCGCTTGTTCGGCACGTCGAAGCGGACGAGGATGTTCGTGTCGCTGCCGCCGTTGTCGTCGTCAAGCCCGGAGACGAGAATGTTGTAGCAGTATTCGCGGCGTGTGCGGCCCAGAGCGTCGGGCTCGTCCGTGTCGGTCCGGTCGACGTCCGTGCTTGCCGTGCCATCCGGCGTTACAACGGGCTTGTCCGTGTCAAGCTCGGGCGCGCGAAAGACATATTTGACCGTCGCAAACACGGCGGTCGATAAAAAGAGCAGGGATAACAGTGTGACCACAAGGCGCTCGGGGCGGCGCTTCGCGGGATTTTTTTTCTGCATGGCGGGATACGGTCCTTTCCGTTATTGTCGAAAACAGGGGAATACTGCCATTATACTCATTATGTCAACAAACTACAAGAGGGAAAAAGAGCTTGCGCGGTAAGCGGAGGAAAAAACCACCGGCCGTGCGGTGTTTGATCGGTTTCTGCTTTTATTTGACGAAATTCAGAGGAAAAAGTTTCAAGTTCCCTTATATTTTTTTCTCGTGGCGATGCCGCCGCGGATGTGCCGCTGAGCTTTGTTGATCTCAAGGATCTCCTTGACCTGAAGGTAGAGGCTGTGGTTGATCTGCGGAAGCCGGTCCTGAATGTCCTTGTGGACGGTCGATTTACTGACACCGAACTTCTTGGCTGCGGCGCGCACCGTGGTGCGGTTTTCTATGATGTAAACTGCCAGATCGCAGGCCCGCTCTTCAATATTACCCTTCATGAATGAAACACTCCCTATTCGAGTTGCTTCAATCTATGCAACGCGGGGAGCGAATATGTGCAAAGACGCGCACGGCGCTTGAAAAGCGGCGCACGGTCTGCTACAATGGGCAAAAATGATCGCGGGAGGGCGTGTATGGGCGAAAAAAAGAGGACGCTGCGCGGCTTTTTGTGCGCGGCGCTCGGCGGCGTGTGCTGGGGCGCGTCCGGCACGGTGGGACAGTATCTCTTCACCTGTCAGGGCGTGGACAGCGGATGGCTGACCGTGGTGCGGATGTTTCTGGCCGGCGTGGTGCTGCTCGGCGGCGCGCTTGTAAGGCACCGCCCGCAGATTCGGCCATCTGGTCGGACCGGCGCGACGCGCTGCGGCTCGTGCTCTTCTCCGTCGGCGGACTGATGACCTGCCAATATACCTACCTCGCCGCCATCCGCTACTCCAACAGCGCGACCGCCACGGTGCTGCAGTATATGGGGCAGGCACTCATTTTGCTTTGGGTGTGCCTGCGTGCGCGCAAGCCTGCTCGCCTGCACGAGCCGGTCAGCGCGGCGCTGTGCGCGGCGCTCTGGCTGCACACGAGCTTCGCGTGGCAGGATCTTCTCGGCTTTGCTGCCATTCTGGTGATGGCGGTGCTCATCGCGCTGCCCGAGCGCGCGTCGGAAAAATCGACGGAGAAGGTGAAAAATTGAAAAAGAGAGGGCCGAAAACCGCGAAGCTGCGGTTTCCGGCTCTCATTTTTTACTATGTGCAGGGCTCAAAGCAGCAGCATCAGCACCGGCGTCACCACGAAGCAGGCAAGGGTGGAGATCGCCGCGCCCTGCGCGGCCAGCTGCTCGTCCGCGCCGTATTCCGCCGCGGCGACGACCGTCTGCGTCACGACCGGCATGGCCAACTCCACGACGTATACGCTGCGCACCAGCCCGCCGATGCCGAGCAGCGCGCAGAGGGCAGCGCCCAGCGCCGGTGAGATGACAAAGCGGAAGACCATCATCACGCCGAGCGTGGGTGTCGGCACGCAGGCTGCGCAGCCCGATCTCGTGGATGATGCAGCCCGTCAGCAGCAGCGCCAGCGGTGTGACGGTGTTGTTGATGTATTTCGCGTAGCTCATCACAAGGCTCGGGAGATGGATGTCCAGTCCGACCAGCAGGAGACTGAGAAAGACGGAAATGACCGTCGGCGCGCGCAGGAATTTCCACACCATCTGCATGGAGAAGCCGCCAGCTTCGCCCGACCAGCGCACCAGCGGGATGCCGATGAGCTGCGTGAAGCAGCTGCTGACGAGGTAAAGAGCATGACATACGGCGTTGCAATGTCGCCGAACAGCTCTAGGCACATGGCAAGGCCGATAAAATGGTGTTGCCCATGGCAGCCATCATCACAAAAACGCCGAGCTGGCGGTGCGGCAGCCTCATCAGGCGGCCCGCCAGCAGGCTCAGCACAACGCAACTCGGGATGACGAGCAGCGGGATGAGCAGCAGACGCGGCGCGGCGAGCACGTCCGCGCGCGTGAGATTGTTCTGCATCCCGTAGATCAGCATGACGGGAATGCCGACGGTCATCAGATAGCGGCTGATGAAGGTCTTGACCTGCACGGTCATCCAGCCCTTGACCGCGCAGAAATATCCGGTCGCCGTCAGCAGCAGGATAATGGTGACGGATGCAACGGCGTGAAGAAAGGTTTCCATCGCTCTGTACCTCATAAAAATTATTTACGCAGACAGTATAGCAGTTTGCCGCCAAAAAACAAGGCTTCGACGGAAAAGAAGTTGAAAACCGAGGACAAATGGGCTATGATAAAGAAAAATCTCAACGCACGAGGAGGAACGGCGATGAAGGCGGCATTGGTCATTATGGCGGCGGGCATGGGCTCGCGCTACGGCGGCAGCAAGCAGGTGGACGGCATCGGTCCCGACGGTGAAATTTTGATGGAATACTCCATCTACGACGCGATCCGCGCGGGCTTTACCAAGGTGGTGTTCATCATCAAGCCCGAAATGCGTGAGCTGGTGGAGACGCTCTGCGGCAGGCGTGTCGCCGGCATGACGGCGGCGGACGGTTCGCCGGTCGAGGTCTGCTATGCCTATCAGGGACTTTTCCAGCGTCCGGCATTCTATTCCATTCCGACGGAGCGCACCAAGCCCTTCGGCACGGGGCACGCCGTGCTGCTGTGCGCGGAGCTGCGTCAGCGAGCCGTTTATCGTCATCAACGCCGACGATTACTACGGTGTGGACGCCTTCCGTGTGATCTACGAGGAGCTTGGGAGGCTCAAGGCTGAGGGCGAGGCGACCATGGTCGGCTACCGCCTGGATAAGACCGTCAGCGAGCACGGCAGCGTGACGCGCGGCGTGCCATGTGACGGACGGAACACTCGACCGGGTTGTGGAGACCTTCAAGCTCACGGTTTTCCAGACAGTACCATCCGCGACGTGGACGAAAAATCCGGAGGGCGACGTTTACGCGCCCGATACGCCGGTGTCTATGAACTTCTGGGGCTTCACGCCGTGGATCTTCACGAAGCTGGAGGAATACTTTTAACGCGTTCCTCCGCGCGCTCCCCACGGGCGAACTCAAAAAGGAATGTCTGCTGCCGAGCATGGTCGGCGAGCTGATCGAAAAAGGGCCAGCTGCGCGTCAGCGTGCTGCACTCCGACGCGAAATGGTTCGGCATGACCTATCACGAGGATAAGGGACGCGGTCGCCGCGGCGCTCAGGGCGCGCTGCACGACGCGGGCGTGTACCCGCCGACGCTGCACGGATAAAACATAAAGGGATCACCTGCGGGCAAGATAGCCCGGGGGTGATCTTTATGAGCAAGGAAAAGAAGGAGCGCACGCACTATCCCTTTCCTGATGCGCCGTTTGCCGACCCGGTGTTCGGTCAGCCGGAGCTGCGCCGACCTGGTGAACAAGTACGGCACCTACAACATCCAGCCGACGGCGGACACGGAGAATGTCTTTCCGCTCATCTCCCACGCCCCTGCCCGAGCAGTGGAAGGACATGGCGATCGGGAAAGGACAAGCTGGAGCAGGCACGGCCGCGCGCGTACCGCGCGCTTTATTCTTCGTAGGACTGTTTCCGGGAAATGCGGTGCTACTTTTTCGTCCACGTCAAGCACCACGACCTTCACCACGTCGCCGACGGCGACGGCCTCGCTCGGATGCTTGATAAACTTGTTGCACACCTGCGAAATGTGGACCAGACCGTCCTGATGCACGCCGATATCCACGAACACGCCGAAGTCGATGACGTTGCGCACCGTGCCGGTGAGCACCATGCCGGGCTTTAAGTCCTTGATGTCCAGCACATCCGTGCGCAGGATGGGCGCGGGCAGTTCGTCGCGCGGGTCGCGCCCGGGCTTTGAAAGCTCTTTTGCAATATCGCGCAGCGTCGGCACACGCCGACGCCGAGCGCCACGGCGGCCTTTTCCGCGCCGTAGGCATTGAGCCTTGCGGGGAGGTCGCGCGCGTCCTTCGGCGTCGCGCCCAGCAGCTCGAGCAGCCCCTTGGCGGCGTCGTAGCTTTCGGGGTGGACGCCGGTGTTGTCGAGCACGTTTTTGCTCTCCGGCACGCGCAGGAAGCCTGCGCACTGCTCAAAGGCCTTGGGGCCGAGCTTGGCGACCTTCAGAAGCTGACGGCGCGTGGTGAACACGCCGTTCTCCTCGCGGAAGGCGACGATGTTCTTGGCGATGGTCCCGTTGAGCCCTGCCACGCGCGTGAGCAGCGAGGGGGAGGCGGTGTTGAGGTCCACGCCGACCGCGTTGACACGCAGTCCTCGACCACGGCGTTCAGGCTCGCGTCCAGCTCCTTTTGTGGCATATCGTGCTGATACTGCCCCACACCGATGGCCTTGGGGTCGATCTTCACCAGCTCCGCCAGCGGGTCCTGCAATCTTCTGGCGATGGACACAGCGGGCGGAGGTTGACATCAAACTGCGGAAATTCCTCCGCGGCGAGCTTGCTTGCGGGTAGACCGACGCGCCTGCCTCGCTCACGATCATGTAGCTGAGGCCTCCGCCGGCTTGTGAATGAATGAGCTCGACGGTCATCTGCTCGGTCTCGCGGCTGGCGGTGCCGTTGCCGATGGCGATGTGCTCCACGCCGTGCTTTTTGAGACGAGCTGCGCGAGCTTCGTGATGGCTTCGTTCTTCTGCCGTTCGCCGTAGGTGGGGTAGACCACCGTGGTGTCCGAGCACCCTTGCCGGTCGCGTCAATGACCGCGACCTTGCAGCCGTGGGCATAGCCGGGGTCGAGGCCCATCGTCACATGGCCCTTGACCGGCGGCTGCATCAAAAGCGGCTTGAGGTTGAGAGCGAACATTTTGATCGCGCCCTCGCTGGCCTTGTCCGTCAGCGCCGCGCGCATCTCGCGCCTCAAGCGAGGGGTAGATCAGGCGATCGTAAGCGTCCTCGGCGGCGGCCTTAACGAACCCCATCGCGGCGGGAGCCGGGCTTCACGACCGCGCGGCGCAGCAGCGGCAGCGCCAGCTCGCGGTCGAGCAGGACGGTCGCTCTGAGCATTTTTTCCTTCTCGCCGCGATTGACGGCGAGGATCTGATGCCCCTGGAGACGGCTGAGCGGCTGCTCGAAATCGTAGTACAGGCGGTAGACGCTGTCCTCCTCCGTCGCGGCGAGGGAGCGCAGCCTCCCGCACTTTTCCAGCAGCTCGCGCAGCGACCTGCGGACGGCGGCATCATCGCTGATCCACTCGGCGACAATATCGTTTGCGCCCCCTGCAGGGCGTCGGCAAGCGTCTCCACGCCCTTTTCGGCGCTGAGATAGTCCGCGGCGGCTTCCTCCGGTCGGGGCAGTCGCGCTCCTGCGCGAAGAGCAGCGCCGCGAGCGGCTCAAGCCCCTTTTCCTGGCGACGGTCGCGCGGGTGCGGCGCTGGGTTTTTGTAGGGACGGTAAAGGTCCTCGACCTCGGCGAGCGTCTGCGCCGCGTCGATGGCGGCGGCAAGCTCGTCGGTCTCTCCTGTTCGGCGATGCTCGCCTTAACGCTCTCCTTGCGTTCGGTGAGATTACGCAGATAGGCAAGACGCTCCTCAAGCGTGCGCAGGGCGGTGTCGTCCATCGAGCCGTGCAGCTCCTTGCGGTAGCGGGCGATGAACGGAATGGTGTTGCCCTCGTCGAGCAGTCTGACGACGTTCTCAATGTGCTCGGCGGGACGGTTCAGCTCGCGTGCGAGCTGTTCGATGATGGTCATGGATATTGGCTCCTTGTCGATTCGGTTTGGGGTGACGAAAGAGGATATGCTCCCCCTTTTCGCAGCGTTACTTATGGTACAACTTTTTTGACCTCGTACCTCGGCTCGCAGGTCACATGGATGCCGAGCCGCTTGTAAAGCTTGATGTCCTCCTCCGAGATGATGACGGAGGGTGCGCGTCGCAGCCGCGCAGACTGCCAGCTGCTCCTGCGCGAGCTGGGCGATGGGGTTCGTCAGCGCCGAGATGCTCAGCGCGACGAGCATCTCGTCGGTGTGCAGGCGCGGGTTGTGGTTGCCGAGACCCTCGATCTTGAGCTTCTGGATCGGCTCGATGACCTGCGCGGAAATGAGGTCGAGCTTGTCGCTCACACCGCCCCTGCGCCTTGAGCGCGTTGAGCAGCAGGGAGGCGGAGGGCTCCCAGCAGCGAGCTCGTCTTGCCGGTGACCACGCGGCCGTCGGTCAGTACCATCGCTTAGCGGCGGGCTTACCGGTCTCCTCGGCCTTTTTGCAGCGAAGCGGCGACGGCGGGGCAGATATCCGGCGTGACGCCGGCTTGCTGCATCACAAGCTCCAGCTTGCGCAGCTGACATTCGTCGGCCTCACCGCGCACGAACGAGACCTGCGCGGTGTAGTAGCGGCGCAGGATCTCCAGACGGACGCCTCGCGGCAGACCTCGTCGTCGATGATGCAGTTGCCCGCCATGTTCACGCCCATGTCGGTGGGGGACTGATAGGGGCACTTGCCCTGGATCTTCTCAAACATCGCGCGCAGCACGGGGAAGATCTCCACGTCGCGGTTGTAGTTGACGGTCGTTTTTGCCGTAGGCCTCGAGGTGGAACGGGTCGATCATGTTTCACATCGTTGAGGTCGGCGGTGGCAGCCTCGTAGGCGATGTTGACGGGTGCTTGAGCGGCAGGTTCCAGATGGGGAAGGTCTCGAATTTGGCGTAGCCTGCGGCGACGCCGTGCTTGTGCTCGTGATAGAGCTGGCTCAGGCAGGTCGCCATTTTGCCGCTGCCCGGGCCGGGCGCGGTCACGACGACAAGGGAATGGGTGGTCTCGATGTAGTCGTTTTTGCCCGAAGCCCTCATCGCTGACGATATGCGCCACGTCGGAGGGATAGCCGGCAATGGGATAGTGGCAGTAGTGCTTCACGCCAAGCGTGTCGAGCCGCTTCAGGAAAGCGTCCGCAGCGCTCTGACCGGCGTACTGCGTCACCACGATGCTGCCGACGTACAGCCCGAGCGCGCGGAAGGCGTCCATCAGGCGCAGGCAGTCGTCGTCGTAGCTGATGCCGAGGTCGGCGCGCAGCTTGTTCTTTTTCAATGTCGTTCGCGCAGACCGCGATCACGATCTCCATCGTCGCGCAGCTGCTGGAGCATACGGATCTTGCTGTCGGGCTGAAAGCCGGGCAGCACGCGCAGGCGTGGTAGTCGTCGAAGAGCTTGCCGCCGAATTCCAGATACAACTTGCCGCCGAACAGCGAGATGCGCTCGCGGATGTTCGGACTGCATGGATAGATATTTGTCGTTGTCAAAACCGAGCTTCCCCATCGAAAGTATACCTCTTTACACAAAATTCAACTTATTATACCCGAGCCCGCACGGCTTGACAAGGAAAGCGCAAAAAGAAAAATAGCAGAAAATGCGGCGCAAATTTCTGCTATTTTTCCCATCTTTACAATTCGTTCCCTTGCCGTCGTATGCTATGAATAATAGTCTCCCCTGCGGAGGAAAGGAACAGCGCCGGAGATAAAAAATTGTCTGCTCCGCGAAAAAAGTGTTGACAAATGAACAGCAGTGCGGTAATATAGTCGTGTTCGGTTCGCGCGGTTAGCTCAGCTGGTAGAGCACATGCTTGACGTGCATGGGGTCACAGGTTCGAGTCCTGTACCGCGCACCACGGAAAAACCTTTGAAGCTTCAATGGCTTCAAGGTTTTTTTGTTGCCCTGAAACCCTGTTTAGCCTTATTTTTAGCCTTATTGTCCCTCAAGCATCCGAAACGCTCTTGATAAACTGCTCCATACGCTCTGCACTGTCCTGCTTCATCTGCTTCGTAACGTGTCCGTAAACGTCTAATGTAAACGCTGCGGTGGCGTGACCGAGATTTTCCTGCACGGTCTTAATGTCGTCGCCGCTCTTGATAGAGGCAACGGCGAAGGTGTGACGCAGATCGTGGAAGCGCGTGGCCGGTGCGCCGATGTTTCGGACGATACGCTTGAAGCAGTCGTACACAGTTCGATAAGACAGATAGCCGCCGGTTTGGTTGGTGAATATGAGGCCGTGCTCTTCCCATGCATCGCCGGCCTCCATTCTCATACTGTTTTGCTCCAGCTTTTGAAGTCGGAACAACTGAATAACCGATGGGGCCAAGCGTGTCAGACAACGGCTCTTGTTATTCTTTGGCGGAGAGAAGTAATACTCTCCGCCCTTTTTCTGCTCCCTGCGAAGCTGTCGTTTTACCGTGAGAGTACCTGCCTGAAAGTCAATGTGTTCCCAACCGAGACCGAGCACTTCACCCTCGCGCAGGCCAGTGAACAGAGCAATCTTATAGAGGTATTCGTGCGGATGCCCCTGCACCTCGCGCAGAAATACAGCGACCTGATCTTCCTCCAAGGGGTGCATCTCTTTTCTGATGATGCGTGGGAGAATGCACGCTTCGGTCGGGTTTGTACGAAGATAGCCAATCAGAACAGCTTGCTTCAACGCCTTGTGCAGCACGCCGTGAATGTTCTTGATGGACTTTGCGGAGAGAGGAGCAGCATCAGGTTTTGACGGCTTGGCAAGCTCGTTGTAGAAATGCTGCACCGTGTGAGCATTCAGTGCGTCGAGACGGATGTGACCGAGATGCGGGTCGATATATAACTCAATGGTGCGCCTGTAAAGGTATGCGGTAGAAGCCTTGACCCCGACAAGGTAATCCTGTGCCCATATGGACATCCATTCGGATATGCTGAGCTTACAGGGAGCAACATAGGTCTTTGCATCAATTTCGGCTGTGATCTGCCGAAGCTTCTGCGCGACCTCCTTCTGCGTTTTCCCCGTGATGCTGCGCTGAATCTGCTTGCCGGTACAAGCGTCGTACCCCTCGGTATAGCGCCCCTGCCAGTAAGTGTATTCTTTTCCGTTGCGAGTGGTTGTAATCTTTCGGATAGAACCGGCGCCGTTAGCGCCTTTTTTATTTTCATTCTTGCGCGACATATATCCTCCTTTCCGCCGCGCAGGACATACCTAAATAATATGATACGCCCTGCGCAGCAGAAATGCAAAGCTTTTATTTGAGAGACTTAGGTCTCTATTTCTCGGTATCCTCCAAGAACTCGATCAGCGCGTTCTTAGGGATACGCACCTGTCGGCCGACGCGGATGCTGCGGAGCTTGCCGCTGCGGACCAGCTCATAGGCTGTGTTGCGCCCAATGCCGAGAATTGGCATGAGCTCCTCCACGCGCAGCGTCACGGGCAGATCATCAAGAGAGCGGTACTTATTCTCCATCGCGGCCCCGCTTTCTGACCGACGCAAGGTAGATGTTCGTTACGTCGGCACGCTCGTGGCCCAACAGACGGGAGACCGCATAGTGAGCGTCAATGGCGCTCATGCCGTCCTCCGTCAGCCTTGTGTACTTCTCCGCGGCATAGGTGTGCCGAAGTCCGTGGAAGGTCAGACGGCGGTCCGAGCCCTCGTCGCTGATCTCATTTCGGTAACGGTAGATGAACAGCTCCAAGGCGTTGATGGCACGGTCGGTAGGCATACCGTCTGGCACCAGCAGCTTGTGACCACGCTCGGTCTGTGCCAACACTCGCTTGAGCATCATTGGGATACGCTCGTCCTCGATGGGGACGGTGCGCACCTTGCCGCCCTTGCCCTTCACGGTGAGGGCGTTTTCCCGCAATGCCTGCTCCGCCGCTGCGGTGTCTATGCGAAAGCACTCGTGGATACGAAATCCTGCATAGCGCCCAAGGTAGAGGGCAAGAATGAAGTCATCACGGTTTTCCGCCATTGCCTTGCCGAGCAGACGGTTGAACTCCGGTCCACTCCATGTCCGGTCGAGCTGCCCAAACCGGCGGCGCTCCAACTCGACGCCTAACTCGCTGTTCGTTGGCAGAGTATACTTTTCGGGTGGGACATCTTATCGTGGAAGAAACGAATGGCGGCGAGGTCGGTTTTACGGTGCTGGCGGACTTGCCAGTATCCTGTAAGTACAGCACATAGCTCACCAAATGCTTGCCACTGATGTTCTCCAGCTTTTGCAGATGGTACTCTGCAGCGAGGTAGGCGCAGAACCGTTTGCACGCCTCGTAGTAGCGCGCCTTGGTACGAAAGCTGCCTTGTCGATTGTGCCGTGCCAGCTTGTCCAACTGGGCGACAAGGGAGAGGAATATCCCTTTGCTTTGAATAGTAGCCATATATGTAGATCTCCTTAGAAGTCGTTATCGTGTTCAGATGGGCGCATTTCACCCGTTGGCAAACAAGGTTGTTTCCGCTTCCTTTCCGCGGAATGCAGGTTTGAATGGCGAAAAAGCCTTGCGGCGTCTACCGTTTTGCGATGCGGCTCGAAACCTGTCTCTTTTTACTTTTGCCTCGGTCAGTACGATACCGCGTGGGGCGTGCGCCCTGCCATCTGTAATGGCGGCGGTGAACACCAGGCCGCTGAACTCGGCTGCAGCTGCTGACAAAACGGAAGCAGCTGCCGGTGTTCTTTGACCCGCACCGGCTGCGGGTCGGGAGTGTGCGGTTCCTGCACCGCCGGTTCGGACACGCTGCCCAGACGCAGGGTGAGACCTTTGCCGCGGTCTCGTGAGGCGCTTTCTCCCGTATCCTCAAACCGCCCCGATTTGAGGGGAATCTGTTCTTTCTTTTAACTGCTTGACCTTCCTGCGGCCTCGTGGCCTCCGGCTGGCAGGACCGGTGGCTGCTCCGACGAGCGAGGCTCCATACAAAAACGCAAAAAAGACGCAGTTTGCCGAAAGGCATTCTTCGTCTCTTTGCTTCAGCGGCACAGCGCGAGCGCCCGCCGCGAAATTACTTCTTATCGTTTTTAAGTATTATACCGCCGAAAACGGTTAAGGTTTCTGCGGAATCTTTTTTCTTTCCAATCTTCTTTTTTCAGACGAATGGGCGCACTTGTCCCACTACAGTCGCCGTTCCTCCCCTAACTTATCCCGCCCTAACTTACTTCGCCTAAAGGGATGCTTCGCGGCAAAGCAGATATTTCCTGCCCAGTGCACCGCGAGACTCCTAATACAAGGCTATTGTAGCAGAGCCTTCGGGGGCTGTATAGTTGGAGTTTTTCCATAGTGAGAATACGAAAAAAAGGCGAACGGACACAAAGCGCCCCTTTCATCTCTCTCCAATGTGCCGAGCAGCTGCAAAGCCATTCGGCAAAAATCCATACAAACACAGAGCAGATCTGCTCCGCAAAAAGGGCATAACAAGCCCTTATCGTAGTAATTACATAACGTACAAACCTAACAAACGTGCACAGGCGGATCTCTCCGCACGCCAGACGGCCTACGCCTCCGAGGAGGAAAGCGTGCATAGAATCAATTACAATTTTTGTATACCACAAGATACGGTATATGTCAAGCGATAAATTTTCAAAATGTGGTGTCTCATCAGGCTGCGGCAGATTTTTTCATAATGCGTATTGTGTACATATTCCGTGCGTATCATCGGTTCATGATTTCGGCAAAGTCGTATTGCTGCCGTATAAATGGTGTATTGACGGAACCCTTGAGTTTTCACCTATATAATAAGGCCTACAAAAAGTAAACCAACACCGCTACCTGCGAAGTTCAGCCAATGCTGTTTTTTAACAGACTGAAACGCCCAAGCAATGCTCGAGCACTTCGATAAAAAGCAGATAACTATTTGACAGATTTTTAGCTCTAAGGTTTTGCCTATTGCGGCCTTTCAAACCATTGAGGTAATAACCTTTTCGTTTGTTACCTATGTCCAGAACCTTCATGCTAGAAATGTCCTTATACCAGTTTGAACCGCCGGTAAGTGAATCTGTATAGAGGGCAGCAGTATTGGCAGAAGCTGTATTACCCTCGTCAATCAGTGTAAACGGCAGGTTCGGATTTTTCCCATGCCGATATTGATGGCAATGTTCTTTACCTCAGTAAGAAAGATTGTGTTCACATCGAGGACTGGCGCAACCGCCCATTGCAGGGCGGGCGCTATCCATACGTCTACATGGAGAGCATCTACCCGCGCCGCAACTGGGGCGGAGAGCACGAAAATGTGGCGATTCTGGTGGCAATCGCCGTGAAATAGGATTGTTTTCGTGAGGTTTTAGGCGCCGCTGAGGGCATGAAGGAGGCCGTGGGCGAGGTGTTCCCGGACGACAAATACCAGCGCTGCACGGTGCATTTCTACCGCAATGTTTTCTCTGTTGTGCCTAAATCCAAGGTCAAAATTGTAGCAAAAGTGCTCAAGACGATTCACACCTATGAGAGCAAAAAGGCGACCTGTGTTTCAGTTCATTGATCGTCGTTTATTGCGCGCCCCTGAACATTATAGTGTCGGGAAGCTGAGAAGCTTCCCGACACTATTGCGTAATCCAGCCACCGTCAGCCTTGACGGTTACGACAAGATGCTTGTGTGGTATTGCAGCTCAATCCATCCTGCAGCGCACGGGTGAGCAAGCTAATTATTGCTTTACCCTATCCTCTCTTTAAAAACGCAGTGATGCAGTGTAGAGAACCACGACCCTTGAGAATTTCTGAGATATCCACGGTATCAATATTTACGCCATGCTTGTCCAACATTCCTGTGTACGGGGATTTCCCTTGTGCCATAAGAATGTGATTAGGCTCCAACGCAACAAAGTTGCATGCCAATGTTCTGAATTGCTCCGTGCGGGAGGGAATCTCAAATCTCGTAGCCCTTTTTCTTGAGCATATCAATGATGTCATAAGGCACCTGCGCTGCATGAACAAGGACCTTGTCATGACTAATTGCGTTCATAATACCATCAATGTGGATGTTGCTATACGGCTGCTGCATATGATAAACAGTAACGCCCATACGCTCAAAGCTCAGTTTTTTAACCTGCTCATAGCCGCTGCGATTGCAGCGTGACCCCGTTGAACAACACAGGCCTATGTCGATCGACCCACATGAGCCCAGCTCCCTCAAACATACCATCACCAGGCAATTGTTTGATTGGAACTCCGATTTTAGCAAAGCTTCGGCAACATGAGCGTTCCGCCGCGACGAGCTGCCATGCCGGGGCGGGTAATGATTGCCCCTCCGGCGTCATAAACATCAAATCACGGCGAAAACAGCATTTGGCTGTCTTCAAGCTGATGCTCTACATAGTATTAAACCTTTGCGCCAAAGTCCGTATAGACCTTAGCCACATTATCGTGTTGTCGGCGCGATAAGCTCAACGTCGATCGGCTCGTCTGAAAAACGAACTTTGCTTTTTGGATCAAAGCTTTCAACTTCCTTCCCGGGGCGACGCATCAAAACTGCACGCAGCGTTTCAACCTCAGAGCAAACGCCCCATTCACCCCAATACTCTGTAATATCCTCCTCAAAGGATGTTTTGGGAACCATCGCTCACCGAGCAACGCGTCAATGTCCATTTTCAAGGTGTCCATCATGTTATGTATTCTCCTATGAGTTGTATTGTTATCGCCCGTTCACCAAGTGGCAAGCCACAAAAGTGACCCGGTTCCGTCTCCGGGATTTCCGGCGTAATTTCAAGGCACTGTAAAGCTGTCGCAGGGTTGCAAATCGGCAGCCTGAGTTTTGGGTCGATCGGGCTGGATACCTCACCCTCCCGAATGAGCTGGGAAACCCTTTTTGCGACTCTCCAACAGGCTCGGGATAGCGCCAAGAGGGCCTTGTATAAGGGTGGAGCGGCTTTTTGAAACAATTCGTCAAGAGCTTGCAAACTCAATGCAGGTTCCTAGATACATGACCATAATTTGGTCTGAGATATGCTTGACAACGGATAAATCTGTGTGACGAACATATAGGACAGATTTAGTTCATCCTGAAGTCCATCAAAAGGTTTAGTATTTGGGCCTGAATTGACATATCAAGTGCAGAAACAGGCTCATCACAAACGATGAAGCGTGGCTGCAGCGACAGCGCACGCGCAATGCCGATACGTTGACGGCGCCCTCCGTCAAGATTCGTGAGGGTAGCATCAGCGTAACGTCTGGCAAGCCCAACCATATCCATCAGCTCAACCGCCCGGTTCATAATTTCCGCGCCGCGTCGGATAAGACTTATGGATGAACATATATTCCGAGATCGTTTCAATCACGGATTTTCGTGGATCAATGCTTGAGTAAGGATCTTGAAAGATGATCGCATTTCGCGGCGCAACGGCCGCATTTACGGATACAGCCGGAGGCTGGTAATGTCTTTTCCGTCGTAGATAATATGACCGGCGGGCGGCTCAATAAGCTTGAGGGATTGTACGGGCTCCCAATGTGGACTTCCCGCAGCCTGACTCGCCAACAACTTACCAAGCGTTTCACCCTGATAGAGCTTAATGTTGATTGAATCAACAGCATGCAGTGTGCCACCCCCACCTTAAAATACTTTTTTTTTCAGGTCTATTGTTTCCTACCAAGGCGTTGCCCTTATCATCCATTCGTATTCCCTCCCACCTGTTTTGCCTATCCGGATCAAATAGATGGCAGTAGAGCTTATGACTCCTCGCCGGCATATTTT